>JACCDG011269543.1_pt1 | contig 15286 bp, 29 predicted proteins | sample 7442471 | NCBI WGS metagenome assembly JACCDG01 (sample SAMN15323444, study PRJNA562643) | freshwater metagenome | isolation source: river surface water | place: USA:Blue River Watershed | collected 2017-08-17
AAATGGTAATGCCTGGAGATAACACTAAATTAACCATTGAGCTTATCAGCCCAATTGCAATGGAAGAAGGTTTAAGATTTGCAATTAGGGAAGGTGGTAGGACTGTTGGTGCCGGTGTAGTAAGTAAGGTAATTAAATAAGATATTATGAGAAATAAAGAAAGTATCAAGATTACGCTTGAGTCTTTTGACCATGTTGTTTTAAATAAAGCGATGAGCGAAATTATTGCAACCGTTAGAAGAACTGGCGCACTAATTAGAGGTCCAATACCTTTGCCGACAAAAATTCAAAAATTTACTGTCATTAAAGGTCCTCACGTCGATAAGGATTCTCGTGAGCAATTTGAAATCAGGTCGTCTAAGAGATTATTGATAATCTCTCCGGCACCGCAAACTGTAGACGCTTTAATGAAATTAAGCCTATCGGCTGGTGTAAATATTAAAATCGCAATTAACGGAGCTAAAAGTTAAAGATGTTAGAGCTACTTGGGAAAAAAATCGGCATGAGCCATATCTTCAAAGATAGCGGCGTTTCTTTACCTGTCACTATGGTGCAGTTATATGAAAATTGTGTCATTGACTTAACTGTTAATGCTGATAAGGAATTTGATAATCTGCTAATTGGTTTTGATAAAATCACTAATCCTAAAAAGATTAGCAAGCCAGTAGCTGGTGTTTTTAACAAAAAATCAGTACCTTTACATAAAAAAATAAAGGGTTGTCAAATTGCTAAAAACTCCAAATTTAAAACCGGCGATGTTATTACCATTGATTCTTTATTAAAAGAAGGTGATTTGATCGCGGTTGCCGGCACTTCTGCTGGTAAAGGTTTTGCCGGGGTAATGAAAAGACATAATTTTGCTGGACTTGAAGCCAGTCACGGTGTTTCGGTTTCTCATAGATCTCATGGATCTACCGGTCAAAGACAGGATCCGGGTAAGGTTTTTAAAGGCAAAAAGATGGCAGGTCATATGGGTGTTGACCGAGTAACGGTTAGAAATTTACAAATTTTATTCCTTGATGCTGAAAAAAGATTAGTTGGTCTTAAAGGTGCGATTCCAGGAAGAGCGGGCTCTGAGGTAATATTAAAAATTAACTCTAACCCTTTAGACCCAAGACAAAATTGAATAGATCAAAATTATGACTTTAGTAACTATAAAAACAATTGATTTAAAAAATCTGGTATTTGGTTCCAAAGATATCAAGCTAGCTTGTGATCTTGAATTATCTAGCGCAAAATCTGTTGCTTATGTATTAAGCTGGCAATTATCTAAAAGAAGAATGGGTACTGCAAGCACCAAAACTATGGCTGAAATTTCTGGTACTACCGCTAAGCCTCACAATCAAAAAGGCACCGGTCGCGCCAGACAAGGTAGCAAAAGATCGGTACAATTTAGAGGTGGTAGAGCATGTCATGGTCCAAGACCGCGGTCTTTTGATTATTCAATACCTAAAAAGATTGCCAAAAAAGCTTTACTAGATATTTTGAAGCTAAAATTAAAAGAAAATAAGGTAATTATTTATAACCACGCTGCTGAAATTGATCTTAAAACTTCTAAAATCGGCAAAGCGATGAAGGATCATAATATTTCTAGCGGTCTAGTTGTTTATAATGCAGATGTTGATTCTACCGCTTTAGTAAAATCGGTAAGAAATCTAAAAAATATTAAAACTTTAAGCTCTAAAGCTTTGAATGTTTATGATATTGTAAGTTTTGATTGTTTATTAATAGATAATCAAGTTTTTGAAAACATTAATGGAGCTATGTTGCAATAATGACTGCTTTAGCAATTTTTGATAAAATTAAATCATTGGTTTATACCGAGAAATCTAACAAACAGCTTGTTGATAATAAATATCATTTTAAAGTTGATGATTCTTGCAGTAAAGATGAGGTTGCGTCCTTGATCAAGAAAATTTTTGGCGTTGAGGTAACCAAAGTAAATATAATTAATACTACTAATAAACCTAAAAGATTTAAGGGAATAGAGGGTAAAAGCAAAGCTTATAAAAAAGCGATTGTCACTCTAAAAGAAGGTCAAACAATTAATTTTGGTTCATAATCATGGCTTTAAAAAATTATAAGGCTATTACACCGGGTCTAAGACAATTGATAACCATTGATAAAAGCGAACTTTGGAAAGGGTCGCCTTTAAAAATGTTAACTCATAATGTTGGTGTTGATGCTGGTAGAAATAACATGGGACATATAACCGTAAGACATAAGTCTGGCGGCCATAAAAAATCTTTTAGAATCATTGATTTTAAAAGAGATAAATTTGATGTTGAGGCTAATGTTGAAAGGATTGAATATGATCCTAACCGCACCTCTTTCATTGCTTTACTTAAATATAATGATGGTGTTTATTCTTATATATTAGCACCTCATAAATTAAAGGCTGGCGACAAGGTTATCTCTTCAAAAAAGTTGATTGATATCAAAATTGGTAATTCAATGCCACTTGGCGTTATTCCAATTGGCGCGATCATTCATAATATTGAGTTAAAGCCAGGAACCGGTGGCGTAATTGCAAGATCAGCTGGAACCTACAGTCAATTAGTTGGTAAGGATGGTGGCTATGCTTTAGTTAAAATGCAATCTGGTGAAATCAGAATGTTTTTACTTGATTGCATGGCAACTATTGGTTCAGTTTCAAATATCGATAATAAAAATATTTCAATCGGCAAAGCCGGTAGATCAAGATGGTTAGGAATCAGACCAACGGTTAGAGGGGTCGCAATGAATCCGGTTGATCACCCTCATGGTGGTGGTGAAGGTAAAACTTCCGGCGGTAGACACCCGGTGTCTCCAACTGGTAAGTCTGCCAAAGGTAAAATCACCAGAACCAGAAAAAATAGGTCAAATCGACTTATTGTTAAAAGTAGAAGAAAAAAATAACAATTTCGGGCCCGCAAAGCGAAACTGAATTGTTATCCCAGCGAAGGCTGGGATCCAGTATTTAATGTAAATGAAAACGTTTAAAAAATGCCAAGATCATCGTGGAAATTACCTTTTGTTGAAGGTTACTTATTAAAAAAGGCTAAAGATTATATTACATCTTCTAAAAAAGTTATTATTAAAACTTGGTCTAGAAGATCAACCATCTTGCCACAATTTGTCGGTATTAATTTTGCCGTTCATAATGGTAAAAAATTCGTTTCAGTTTCTGTAAATGAGGGAATGGTTGGTCATAAATTTGGAGAATTTGCGCCAACTAGAACATTTTATGGTCACTCAGGAGATAAAAAAATTAAAAAAGATTAATTTATGACTGAAGAAAAATACTCTGTAGCATATTTGAGCGCCGTAAAATCGAGCCCTCTAAAAGTTATGAAACTTACTGGTGGCCTGATCAATAAGCCAGTTTCTGAAGTATTGATGTTGCTAAAATTTTGTAATTTAAAAGTCGGCCCCATAGTGAGGTCGCTAGTTTATTCAGCAATGTCTAATGCTGAAAATAACCATAATATGGATGTTGATAATTTATACATCAAAAGAATTGATGTTGGTCGCGCTTTTGCTTTAAAAAGATTTGCCACTCGTGGTCGCGGTAAATCCAGCAGAATTTTAAAAACTTTTAGCAATATCCGCGTGGTATTAGCACAAAAAACAAATTAATGGGAGTAATTTAAAGTGGGTCAGAAAGTTAATCCAGTAGGTTTTAGGCTTCTAAACAGCAAAAATTGGGAATCGATCTGGTATGATAAAAGAAATTATGCAAAAAAATTAATTAATGATATTGCAATCAGAGCTTTGATTAAAACAAAATATTCTCATTGCGGTATCGGCAGCGTCATTATTGAAAGACCATCAGATAAAATTAATTTAATCATTAAAACTTCAAGACCAGGGGTTTTGATTGGTAAAAAAGGTTTTGATATTGAAAAAATCAATCAAGCAGTTGGTAAAATTGCCGGCTGTAAAGTTGATGTTAAAATTGTTGAAATTGACAAGCCTGATATCAACGCTTCTTTAGTTGCACAAAATGTTGCCAAGCAGCTTGAAGGCAGAGCGGCATTTAAAAAAGTAGTTAAGAAATCAATGCAATCAGCCATGAAATATGGCGCTTTGGGAGTTAAAATTAGCTGCGCTGGCAGATTAGGTGGCGCCGAAATAGCTAGAACTGAGTGGTATAAGGATGGATCAGTTCCGCTACATACTCTAAGATGTAATATCGATTATGCCACCGCTAATGCCTACACAACTTATGGTGTGATTGGCGTTAAGGTTTGGATTTATAAGGGTTTTTCTGAAAAAAAGTAAATTGAGTCGCAAAGTAAAATGTTAATACCGGCAAAAACAAAATATAGAAAATCGCAAAAGGGCGGCAAAAAAATTCTCGGCACTGCTGCAACCGGCAATAGCCTAAAATTTGGCTCTTTTGGATTAAAATCTTTAGAACCAGGAAAGCTTAATTCAAAACAAATTGAATCAGCTAGAAAGGTTATTACCAGATATATGAAAAGAGCTGGAAAATTATGGATCATGATTTTTCCTCATACTCCGGTTACTAAAAAACCAGCTGAAGTTAGAATGGGAAGCGGTAAAGGTAACGTTGAATATTACATCGCTAAAATTAAGCCAGGTAGAATTATTTTTGAAATTGATGGTATTGATCAAGATTCAGCAATAATTTCTCTAGGAAAGGCAGCAGCGAAATTGCCAATTAAAACAAAAATCGTGGGATTAATTTAATTATGACACAAGAAGAAAAAAAATCGATGTTAGGCGATATTTCTGCCAAAAAAAAGGAGTTGATGATGATGAGAATCAAAGCATCTTCTGGCGAAACGTTTTCAGTAAATCTTTATCGGGATTTAAAAAAACAGATTGCTCGGCTATTTACCAAGTTAAATGTTAAAAAGATTTCTTAAGGTTTAATATTATGAAAGTTAAAGTTTTAAATATAATTGATGATTCGACTTTTCGTGGTCTGTCAACAGTTTATAAAAAACATCCAAAATATGGTAAGTATATTACTGTCCATAAAAAATATCTGGTCGATTTGCAAAAAAAGACTGTAAAAATTGGGGATGAAGTTGAAATAGCTAGTTGCAAGCCGATTTCAAAAAGAAAAACCTGGTGCTTAAAATAGGAGATTATTATGATTCAAATGCAAACAAATTTAGTTGTTGCTGATAATTCTGGTGCTAAAACTGCTAGATGTATCAAAGTTTTGGGCGGTAGTCACCATATGATTACTGGCATTGCTGATACTATCGTAGTTTCAATTACCAGCGTTAAAGCCGGCTCAAAAGTTAAAAAAGGTCAGGTGGTAAAAGCCGTGATCATTAGAACTAAAAGCAAGATTGTCAGAAGCGATGGCAGTTTTGTTAAATTCGACGATAATGCCGTAGTATTGGTTGATAATAATGGCGAATTACTTGCTACCGCAGTATTTGGCCCTGCAGCTCGAGAAGTAAGGCAAAAGAATTTTTTGAAAATCGCATCATTAGCTTCGGAGGTTGTATAATGGCTAAAAAATTTAAAAAGAACGATCAAATAATTGTAATTTCTGGTGCTGGCAAAAACCGCACCGGTAAAATATTATCAATTATGGGTCACAGGGTTCTAGTTGAAGGTGTAAACCTTAGAACTATTCATAAAAAGCCAACCTCTTCAACTCCTGGCGAGATTATTAAGAAAGAAAGATCAATTCATATTTCTAATGTCTCTCACGTTGAAAATGGTAAGGCAATTAAAATAAAATTTGTTACCGATGCCGGCGAAGGTAAAGCCTTTGCCAGAAAATATCGTGTTTCTAAAAAATCAGGTAAAAAAATAGATTAAAAAGATGCAAACATATACCGAAATTTTATATAAAGACTCAATAGCTGATCTTAAGAAAAAATTTTCTTATCAAAATGATTTGGAAGTTCCAAGATTAAAAATGATCAGTTTGAATGTTGGGATTAAAGCAACTGATAGTGATAATAAATTTTTATCATATCTTGCAACCCAGCTTTCTAATATTGCCGGTCAAAAAGCAGTTTTAACTAAATCTCGCAAGTCAATCTCTACTTTCAAACTTAGAGAAAATATGCCAATTGGCTGTAGGGTGACTTTAAGGGGTAAAAAGATGTATCAGTTTTTTGATAAATTGGTAAATATTGCTTTACCAAGAATCAGGGATTTTAGAGGTTTATCGGCTAAAGGCTTTAATCAAAAAGCTCATTACAGTTTTGGTATTAAAGAGCATAATATTTTTTTAGAAGTTGATCTTGATCATATTCTTAAAATTTTTGGTATGAATATAAATATCGTTACTTCTTCTCAAAATAAAGAAGAGGCTCTTTATTTGCTAAAAAAATTAAATCTTCCAATTAAATAAATATGGCAAAAAAATCTTTAATTATCAGAAATGAAAAGAGAAAAAGGCTCCATTTAACTCTTAAAACAAAGAGAATGAAGCTTTCTAATGTAGCTAAAGACACCTCTGCATCTTTCGAGGATCGCCTAAAAGCACAAGTAAAACTTTCTGCTTTACCAAGAGATGGATCACGCATAAGATACAGAAATAGATGTAGTCTTAGTGGTCGTCCGAGAGGTAATTTCAGAAAATTCGGTCTTTCAAGAATTGCTCTTAGGGAGTTAGCTTCCTGGGGTCAAATTCCTGGTTTAATAAAATCAAGTTGGTAATAATATAAGATGTCTAATCATCCAGTATCTGATCTAGTTGCTAGAATTAATAACGGTTATATGGCCAAAAGGGCGGTAATTTCTTGCCCGGTCTCAAAATTGCGAGAGGAAATTCTTAAAATTCTTAAAGAGGAAGGCTATATCGTTAATTACTCTAAATTTAAAGAAAAAAATAGCCTTGACCGATTTGATATACATTTAAAATATCATTTATCTTTACCGGTAGTAACTGAAATCGAGGTTATTTCTAAGCCCGGCAAAAGAGTTTATTGCAAATATGATGAAATTCCGGTGGTAAAAAATGGTCTTGGATTAGTTATAATCTCAACTTCCGCAGGTTTACTTGCTGATCACGAAGCTAGAGTAAAAAAACTTGGTGGCGAAGTATTATTAAAAATATTTTAGTTTAATTATGTCAAGAATAGGTAAACTGCCGGTTCAAATTCCAGATAACATAAAAGTTGCAGTTGCAAATGATGTTATTAATTTTGATAGTGGCAAAATAAAAAAAACTTACAAAGTTACTACTGGTGTAAAAATTGACTTTGATGGTAAATCAATAAAATTCACTGCTAAAGATAAAGCAATATCTGATATTTCAATGTTTGTTGGCATGGATAGAAGCAATGTTAAAAATATTGTTCAAGGTTTAAAAGAGCCATTTAAAGTAATTTTAGAAATCAATGGCGTTGGTTACAAAGCTTCAGTGGATAAGAGTTTCTTATTTTTAACTATTGGTTATAGTCATGAGATAGTTTATGTACTGCCGCATGGCGTTACCGCCGCTTTTGAAAAACCAAATTTGATTGTTTTAACCGGAGCTGATAAGGTTTTGGTTGGTCAAGTGGCATCAGAAATAATTTCTTTTAGAAAACCGGAGCCTTACAAAGGTAAAGGGATAAAGATTTTTGGCAAAAAGATATTACGTAAAGAAGGAAAGAAAAAATAATATGAGTTTAACAAATTTTACCAGAAGAAAATTAAGAGTTAGAGGCAAAATTGCTTCTAGAAATAAAAATCTAAGACCAAAAATAGTGGTTTTTAGATCTAATACAAATATTTATGCTCAGCTAGTAACGGTTGCAGGCAAAGTATTAGCCTCATTTTCTACCTTAAATCTCGATGAAAAAAAGAGCAGCAAAAAATCAGCTGATAAAATTACCGGGATCGCCAAGGCAATATTGGTTGGTGAAGGCTTTGCTAAATTATGCCTAGCATTAGATATTAAAGAAGTGATATTTGATAAGGGTGCTTATAATTATAATGGCCGCGTTAAAGCTCTAGCTGATGCTTGTCGTAAAGCTGGCCTAATCTTTTAATTTTTAAAACAATAATTAAGATGTCAAAATCAGTAAAAAACAGCAATAACGTAAAAAATAATAATAATCAGGAAATAATAGAAAGATTAGTATCGGTAAATAAAGTTTCTAAAACCACTAAAGGTGGTAAAAATCTTTCCTTTGCTGCTTTAGTTATAGTTGGTGATAAAAATGGTCGAGTTGGTTTTGGTAAAGGTAGTGCAATTGAAGTAGTAGACGCAAAAAATAAAGCTTTTGAAGCAGCCAAAAAAGCCATGATTAAGGTTTCTTTAAAAGAAAGTAGAACCATCCATCATGATATTTTTGCCAGATTCTGTGCCGCCAAAGTTTATTTAAGAAGCGCGCCAGCAGGTACTGGAGTAATCGCCGGAGGCCCAATGCGTGCAGTTTTTGAATGTGCTGGCATTGCCGATATTGTTGCTAAATCAGTTGGAACCTCTAACCCTTATAATCTAGTTGCCGCTACTTTCGCCGCACTAAAAGGACTTAATTCACCAAGAAGTATCGCCGATAAAAAGTCAAAGGAAATTTCTGAGATTATCAAAAGAAGAAATTTAGCTCTTAATAACACAAATGTTTAATTTGAAAATGTCTCTAAATGATTTTTTAGATAAAAAAATTACCGTCACTCTGGTAAAAAGCACTTCTAAGCTTACTATCAAGCAAAAAGCCAGTGTAACTGGTCTCGGCTTAAGAGGAATTAACAGCAGCTCTAATTTGGTTGCCTCTAATTCTGTTCTTGGAATGATCAGAAAAGTGCAGCATGTAGTAAAATTTTCTCAAGCGTAATTATATCAAGATATGTCTATTATATTAAATAAATTAGCCAAATTAAAAAGAAATAAGGGCAAGAGATTGGGCCGCGGTATCGGATCTGGTAAGGGCAAAACTTCCGGTCGCGGGGTTAAAGGTCAAAAGGCTAGAACCGGTGCTTCAATTAAAGGTTTTGAAGGCGGGCAAACCCCAATTTATATGAGATTACCAAAAAAAGGTTTCGTTAATTTTTGTAAAAAAGAATATGAAACTGTTAATATTGCGGATATTATCAATTTGATTAACAAAAAAATCATCGATTCATCTGTAGCGGTAACTAAAGCAAAATTGCAAGAAGTTGGCCTGGTTGTCAAAGAAAAATCAGTAGTAAAGCTAATTATGGGTAAACAAAAAATATCTAGCGCCGAATTTAAAGTTGCGGTCGATAAATATTCTAAGAATGCTCAAATTTTTGCTTAAGAATTAATATAAATTAGCGAAATCGAAGAATTGTTTTATTTTCTAGATTACCGCCTCGCTTTAAAAAAGTAAAAACATATTAAAATGGTAGCTAAGGCTCAAGCAAATAATAATCAACTATCCGGCGCGAATTCCGGGTTAAAAAATCGTATTTTATTTACGGTTTTTATTTTGTTGGTTTATCGTTTTGGTACTTTTGTGCCAATTCCGGGGATTAATGCTGAGGTATTGAAAAAGTTTTTTTCTGGTGAGGGTGCAAATATATTTGGCATGATCAATTTATTTTCTGGCGGCGCGCTGGAAAGAATGAGTATCTTTGCTTTAAATATCATGCCTTATATCACCGCTTCGATTATCATGCAGCTATTAACTTCAATGTATAAAGGTCTTGAGACCTTGAAAAAAGAAGGGGAATATGGGCGAGCTAAGATCAATCAATATACCAGATATTTAACCATATTTCTGGCTTTTTGTCAGTCGCTTGGGGTTTATTATGCGCTATCTAATGCTGATCATAATGCCTTTATCAGCGATTCTAATATTTTTATGTGGACCACTTGCGTAAGTCTGGTTGGTGGTACCGTGGTGTTGATGTGGTTTGGAGAAAGAATAACTAATTCCGGGATCGGAAATGGAATTTCGCTAATAATTTTTGTCGGTATTGTATCTTCACTACCTTCAACTTTTGCCCAGATTCTTGATTTGTCAAAAACCGGTGTTTACTCATGGTTGGCCGTATTGTTCTTTTTTGCGCTTTTTGTGGTTTTTATAATGATTATTTGCTTTGTTGAAAAAACAACTCGCAAAATCAAAATTCAATATCCAAGCAGTGCAATGATGAAATCTCAAGGAATGAATGATTCATCATTTTTACCTTTGAAAATCAATATTTCCGGCGTAATTCCGCCGATTTTTGCCAGTTCAATATTAACCTTCCCGGCTGCTATATTGCAGTTTAGTGGTAGTGATGGTGATTTTTTGGTTTCGATGTTAAGAAGGGGTGGGTCAATATATTTATTGTTATTTTCACTATTGATTTTATTTTTTTCTTATTTTTACTCTTCAATTATTTTTAACACTGAAGATGTCGCTAATAATTTGAAAAAAAGTAATTGTTTTATTTTGGGGATCAGGCCTGGCGTTAATACTTCTGTCTATTTAGATAAAATAGTTTCAAGATTAACTTTAATTGGCGCGGTTTATTTAATTTTTATCTGCTCTTTACCGGAAATTTTGGTTACCAGATATTCAATTCCGCTACATACCGGCGGAACCGGTATTTTGATCATCGTAAATGTGATTTTAGATTTGGTTAATCAGATTCAATCGCATCTATTTAGCTCAAAATACGGCTCGATGAATAAAAGAAGAAGAGTAAGGGTGCGGGGTTAAAAATGGTTAATATAGTGTTGCTAGGCGCTGCTGGTTGTGGTAAAGGTACTCAAAGCTCGCTACTTGCTAATAAGTTTTCTTTAGTTGCAATATCAACCGGCGATCTCTTAAGAAAAGAAGTCGAAAATAAAAGCGAGATTGGCAATAAAGCAGCCACTTTGATGAAAGAAGGAAATTTAGTTGCAGATGAGCTGGTGGCAGAAATGATAAAAAATAGAATTCTGCAAGATGATTGTAAAAATGGTTTTATTCTTGACGGTTTTCCAAGAAATATTAATCAAACCAAGATTCTAGATAATATGCTAGAATCAATTGGCAAAAAAATTGATCTGGTATTTGAATTTCAAGCCGATCAGGAAATTTTGCTAAAAAGAATTACCGGCAGGTTTTCCTGCAAAGATTGTGGCGAGATTTACAATCGCTATTTTAAAGATGTAACTACACCAACTATCTGCGATAAATGCGGCTCAAAAAATTTTGTTAATCGCTTGGATGACGCAAAAGAAGAGGCGATAAAAAATAGATTCGAGATCTTTAATCGCTCAATTAAAGAGATGCTTGATTACTACGCAAAAAAAGACTTGATTTATTCAGTAGATGCTTTAAAAGATGTCGGCTTCATTTCTAATAATATGGCGGCAATAGTTAGCTCTTTTTTGAAGGGTCATTCTTAAATACTACCATTTATGGGTAGATAAAGTTGCAATAAAGCTTAAAATCTTGTGCAAATTTAGGCTTAAAAACCTTAATTTGCTCTAGAAAAATTGATAAAATACTGAATTTATTTCAGTTTAATTTAAACAACCAAAATAAAGGAGAAATACTTTGGCTAGAATAGCTGGCGTCAACATTCCTAAGGAAAAAAGATTCGTTATCGCCTTAACTTACATTTATGGTCTTGGAACTACCAGGGCTAAAAAAATATGCGAAAAATTAAAAATTGATTTGTCATTAAGGACTCATCAAATTAGCGAAGAAAAACTCGCTGCGGTTAGATCTTTAATTGAAAAAGAATATCCGGCGCTTGAAGGTGACTTAAGAAGAAAGGTTTCTTCTGACATCAAAAGATTGGTTGATCTTGGTTGCTATCGCGGCATCAGACATGTTAAAAAACTTCCGGTTAGAGGTCAAAGAACTCATACTAATGCCAGAACCCGTAAAGGGCGAGGCGTTGCTATTGCAAATAAGAAGAAAGTAACCAAATAAATTTTAAATAACTTACAAAATATGGTTAAATATAGTGGCAAAAAAACTGCCGGTAAAAAGAAAAAAATTGTCGTTAACGGCGTCGTCCATGTTAATGCCAGTTTTAACAATACAATAATTTCAATCACTGATCTGCAAGGTAATTTGCTTTGCTGGTCATCAGCTGGTAAGCATGGTTTTAAAGGCTCAAGAAAAGCTACTCCTTATGCTGCTCAGGTTGCAACTCAAAGTGCAATTGACGCTGCTAAAGAACATGGCTTACAAAATGTTAGTGTAATGATTATGGGTCCTGGAGTTGGCAGAGAAGCATCGCTTAGAGCATTACAAGCCTCCGGCATTACTTTATCTAGCATCATTGATAAAACATACCATCCTCATAATGGCTGCCGACCTGCAAAAAGAAGAAGAGTGTAACGATTTAAACTTAAATTTTAATTCCTAAAAGTAACTGTAAAATAAATATATGGCGACAATATTAAAAGAAAGCTGGCATTTACTTGCAAAACCAACCTCAGTAATGGTAAAAGAAGGCGCAACCGATACTAGCGCTACCATAGTGATGGAACCTCTTGAGCGCGGCTTTGCGAATACTCTTGGCAATTGCTTAAGAAGAGTTTTATTATCATCAATTGCCGGTTTTGCGGTTACCTCAATAAAAATTGAAGGAGTTTTGCATGAATATAGCGCTATTGAAGGCGTAAAAGAAGATGTGCTAGATATCATCATGAATATCAAATCACTGGCAATCCAAAAAGAAACTTCTACCCCTTGTGTTTTAAAATTATCTTCAAATAAGGCTGGCGAAGTTCTTGCAGGTTCAATTCAAACCCCATCTGATTTAGAAATAGTTAATAAAGATCTGGTAATCTGCACCTTAAATAAAGGCGCTTCAATTGATATTCAAATGAATGTTGAATGCAATAAAGGCTACATCGTTGCTGATCAAGCCAGGAAGAACGAGCTAGGAATCGGCACTATCATGATTGATTCGATGTTTTCACCGGTTAAAAGAGTGTCATATAAAGTTGACAATGCCAGAGTCGGACAAATTACTGACTTTGATAAACTAACCATTGAAATTGATACTAACGGTACCATTGCTCCACGTGATGCTTTGGGAGTTGCCGCTAAAATCATTCAAGAGCAAATACAAGTATTTATTAATTTTGATGTTAATAAAGTTGATGAACCAAGACAAAGTCTGGAATTAGAGCCAGAATTCAACAAGAATCTGCTTAAAACTATCGATGAACTTGAGCTATCAGTTAGGTCATATAATTGCCTAAAAAATGAAAATATCATTTATGTTGGCGATTTAGTAACCAGAACTGAGGCTGAGATGTTAAAAACTGCTAATTTCGGCAGAAAATCTTTAAATGAATTAAAAGATAATTTAAAGAATATGGGTTTAGGCTTTGGCATGAAATTAACTAACTGGCCGCCAAAGAATCTTGAAGAATTATTAAAGCTAAAAAATAAAGAATTTTAATTAAGCAATGAAACACGCAATTAAAGGCAGAAAATTAAGTAGAAACACTGCTCACAGAAAGGCTTTGTTACGTAATTTATCTTTGGCCATACTTAATCATGAGTCAATTAAAACTACCTTGCCAAAAGCTAAGGAGATCAGACCATATATTGAAAAAATTCTAACTTTAGCAAAAAAAGATAGTTTAGCTAATCGTCGTTTGGCGATCTCAATTCTTGGCAATCAAGAAATAATTAACAAATTATTTAAAGATATCGGCCCAAGAATAGCTAGCCGTAATGGTGGTTATTTAAGAATAATCAAATTTGGATATCGAACTGGTGACAAGGCTCCAATGGCAATTGTTGAATTGGTTGATAAAATACAAAAGCCAGAATCAGCTGCTGCTGACATTCAAGAAGTTGAAGAAAATAAAGCATAATTAAATAAATTGAGAGTAAATTAATATGACAAATATCATTAGCGATTTTCAAAAAGAACAAGTTGCAAAAATTCTTGCCTCAAGAACTAGCGGCTTTTCTAAAGAAATCAAAATCGGAGATTCAGTAAGTGTAAAATATAAAATTACTGAAGGCGCTAACACGCGTATTCAAGCTTTTAACGGCATTGTAATTGCTAAATCTAAAGATTTTTCAAATTATGCCGCAACTTTTACCGTTAGAAAAATTAGCTCTGGCGTTGGAGTTGAAAGAAAATTTACTTATTATTCTCCTTTACTTGCCGGAATTGACATATTAAAAAGCGGCGTGGTAAGAAGAGCAAAATTATATTATCTAAGAAATTTAACCGGCAAAGCTTCCAGAATTAAAGAAAAAATGGATTTTGCGCCACAAGCATTGACCATTGAGCCTGAAACTAGCGCTTCATAGCTTAAGTTAACATCTCCCTACCCTTAATTTATGAAAAAAGGAATTATTGCCGGCCTTGGTTCCGGAATTTTTTGGGGCCTGTCATTTTTGGTTCCAAATATTTTAAGTTCTTTTTCAGTTGTTGAAATTGTTGCTGGTCGCTTTTTATTTTTTGGCACTACCAGCCTGATTTTTGTTCCTCGTGCAGCTAAATTATTCATCTCATTATCACCAAAAGACCGGCTGCTGGTTATAGCCTTAAGTATTACCGGTTTTTGCCTATATTCTCTTTGTGTATTTGCCGGAGTAAAATATACTGATGGCGTCATCTCCTCTTTGATTATTGGCACCATACCTATAATTATCGTTTTACTTGGTAAACCAAAACTTAACCGCTCGCTTTTTAGCGGCTTGGTCTTAATTTTATTTGGCCTATTCTTTTTGTTAGTTTTCCCCGCCCTTGGAAATTTTGCAACCATTACCTCAAATTTATACCTTACTGGACTATTATTATTAGCAGCCGCCCTTTTGATGTGGGTCTGGTTTGCAATTTACAATACTAAATTTTTACAGCGTAATCCAAAAATTAATACCATCGATTATACTTCTTTAATTGGCATTATTAACCTTATCATTGTCAGCCCGATAGTTTTTTTGATTGATGATTTTTCTGCTTTTATTAATAATCCCCAAATATCTAGTTATTTATTATGGACCGCAATTCTTGGTATTGGAACCTCCTGGATTGCCAATGGCTTATGGGCTCTTTGCTCTAGAAATTGCCCATTATCAGTCTCTGGAATTTTAATCATTTCCGAAACCGTTTTCGGCCTCACTTATAGTTTTATCTTTCAACAAAGATTACCTTACTTACATGAAACCCTAGCAATCACATTGCTAATCATGGGAGTAATCATGACGATCAGATCCCAACAATCAGGCCGCGTGGCAATCAAAAAAATTTGTAACTGATATAATGCCAAGTCTCATCTTTGGATAGCTATATGTAGTATTTTATATGGATTTTGGTATTATATAGCTATCCAAAGATGAGACTTGGCATAATAGCATTTCCAGAAAATAATCGCAGACTTGTTTTATGAGCCCGTTGCAAATCTAAATCTCTAAAATTTTAACCTCAAAAAACCCAGTTCTAAATT
>JACCDG010141044.1_pt1 | contig 15282 bp, 7 predicted proteins | sample 7442471 | NCBI WGS metagenome assembly JACCDG01 (sample SAMN15323444, study PRJNA562643) | freshwater metagenome | isolation source: river surface water | place: USA:Blue River Watershed | collected 2017-08-17
CGTCATTTGGATTCATCAAAATAATCATTTTACCTGTTTTATCAATTTCAAGTAAAATATCTTTGTCTAGTGTAGAAGTTACCGCAGGAAGATTATAAACATTTTCTATTTCGTAGCCGCTGAGAATATGTTTGGCAATACTAAATGCAATGTCATTTCTATATTGTAAAGGATTGAATCTAAAAAGATCTGCAAAATAAACATAGTTAGATTTAATAAAATCAATTAACTTAAAGAAAAATTCACTTTCTTTATTCTTTCGAAACATCACTGTTGTGGCCCATAACAATGGGATACTCGATTCAGAGACTCTCTTATCTAAATATCCAGGTCTTTCTTCTAAGATGTCGTTAATTGCGCTACCTAGCATTACACTAGATTCAATGTTCCAATACTCGTTTAAATTATCAGTAAAAATTAAAAAATCACTGTCTATTAACAATGTATTATCATATGGTGTTAAAGAATATGCATCACAGCGATTACCATTTATAAAAGGCACTGTCTGATGCATAAATCCGTCGTGCAGATTTCTTTTATTTTCTGTGTAAGGATATTCTACTTCGATAACATTATCAAATACAGAATTTAATTTTGCTTCTAATCCAGACGAAGTTATCCATGATAATGTGCCTTTATCGGTGACCAATGAAACAGGTAATCCTAGATTCTTTTTAGCAAGACCTCCTGCTATTATTGCCATTAGCCCGTAATCTAAAGCTGGACTATTATGTGCAAAAATTAAAATTCCTCTAGTCATAGTTCTAAAAGTTTATCCAAAGATCTTGTTTTCTTAACTTTTTCGTATTCTTTATAATACTCCAAAGTGGCATTAAAATATCGATCTAAAATTTCGTCTTTGAATGCTTCAAGGTCAGTGACTAGAATTGGATTATCATTAGCATCTAGCAATGGGACATCAGTTTTTCTACCATTTCTAATCAGCATATCTACAAAAGATATCAAAGACTGGTCAATCTTGAATATGCCGCCGGCATAACCGTAAGTCAACCTAGCTTCGTTTTTTTCTTTTAAGATTTTTCTTTGAATTGAAAACGTGTGCCTAAAATTAGCAAAATCTAAGGCTTTTCGAAGACGTTCATCCATTAATATCCCCTTAATTAAAGTAGCATATTATTTATTGCCACCCTAATTAGGGGAAATTATTTTTATGAACCAGTGATTGATGTGTTTGAATATGATGGCAAAGTGATGGTCCAAACTGGCTGTACTGCCGGAGGACTTACGATAGGTAATAGATTGATACCTGCAGGACTTCCAGCATAAGTTTGAGTTACAGTTAAACCTAAAGTACCGTCAACTACATCGCCAGGCGGATTAGTAGTATCTGGATTACCTGCAATTACGTCTGGATCTGTATAGCCATCTGACCATGTGCTGGTGAAAATTATACTTGTTGCAGTGAATGATGTTGTGCCAACAACGCCACTAGCTAATCGTGCTCGCAATCTCCAGGTGTTGCTAGAGTAAGGAGCCGAACTAGTAATTGAATACCAAATTTGATCAGAAGTGGTAAGATTGTAAAAATTTATGCCTTGATTACCACTGTTTGTAGCTCCCAAACCTTGCGTGCCTGCCGAGCTTAACGTAGTGCTCCAAATACTATTTTGTGAAGTTGCTGCTCCACCTGTTCTGCTACTACTGAAATTTATTCGGCCGCCACTGTTGAAAAAATAACGCATTGCATTTACACTAGGAAAAGTAACGGTTACTGTATTAGATACTAACGAATTCCAACTAGTTGCTCTAGTAATGGGCATAGGTAAAGCAGTACCACCACTGTCTCTTACTGCTACAGTACTGAAATATCCGGTACCTACATTAAATCTATTTGAAATTGCAGTAGTAGTAAGAGTATCGTATTGAGTAACTGGATGAGTAGCACCATAACGAACAACATCTCCTACATTTACAGTAGTAATGGTAGGACTTGACCCATCTTGATGTAATCTAGCATTTAGAATATCAGATTTTAAATTTTCAAACTGCGCTCTAGTAATTGTCTGTCCAGAAGATACTGCTGAACTCATTAATTGTTGACCATACCCAAACGTAAAATCAGTCAGGCCAGATACAGGATTTGTGTTTCCGGTTCCCATTACAGCTATAATTTTATTCCTTATAGCGTTATAATCCGCTGCTGAAATTATTGATCCAACTGATGCCATTTTTATTTTCCCTTATAATACGATACATTCGACAAGTTTAGTCAACACATCGTCGTTGGTTTCTAAAGCGACAGCAAATACATCAGCGTGTGAATGAAAAGCGGCTTTCTGCGCAGCGCCGTTACCAGCGGCAATTAATCTATCACCTTTTCTAATTGAACCTACAACTTTAACAGGAACTCTGCCTTTTAATGCTATAGCAACACCACCTTCTAATTTGTCGTTCATAAGATAAGCAGGTTTGTCTGACACAACTCCGATTGCTCTATCTCCAAATTTTGCAGCAGTCACTTCTTTTTCACCACCTACAGCCATTACCGTTCCAACATCATACTCGGCATCTGGTAGATATTTTTCTGCTAGATCGCCGTATTCTGCTGCGGTCGCTGTTCCTCGAAACTTTACTGCATATATATCGCCAGATGAGTCCCTGGCGGCTATGGTACTGGCTGTTGCTGTAGTTTTAGCAGAACGATAATTAGGATCGGTATCGCTAGCTGCATCGTTTATTCTAACCCTGTCTGCTTTATCAGCTGTACCGACAAATTGATTAGCAAGAATATTACCTGCTGAAGTTCTAATTGGTATAGTGCTGTTTACAATTGACTCGGAAGCGTTTACACCTCCTAGTGTCGAGGCCGACGATGCAGTACCTGTTACGCTACCTGTAACATTACCAGTAAGATTGCCTGTAAAACTTCCGGTGAAAATTTTTGTTGTAGCATTATAGGCCACCGAATTATCGTTAGCTAGTAGGTTACCTTTATGTACACCTGTGGTATTGCCTGTAACATTTCCTACTAATGCACCGTTGAAAGTTCCAGCAGTGACCTGTAACCAAGAAGATCCGGACGTGCCTAAATTAAATGTAGCATCTGCTGCAGGAAATACGCCTGTGGATCCTATTCTCAGTACATCGAGATCAACTGATGTCTTGATCCTAAAGGTTATATTATCACCCAACTGATTTTCTAATAATACGTTATTACCGTCTTCAACCCAAATTCTTAAATCATTTTGATCACCTACTGTCAATCCAGAGTCTGCTACTGATAATCCGGTCGAAAAAGTTGCAGAACCAGATCGTACGAAATCTGATGCGGAAAAACCGCCTAATTTAGCTGCATTAGATGCTGTGCCCCAGAAATAATGGTCGGTGCTAGTTACACCTGTAGTGCCGTTGGTATTGATTAAATTAATACCCTTCTTTATATCAGTAAATCCGGTTATAGGATTAGTTGTATTCAATTTAAATGCATCTGCACTTAAAATTGCAACAACTTCGCCTTCAGAAATTAGTTTTAATATAGAGTGATTATTGTTTACATCATCTTTAACAGTATCCTGTACCGCCGCCGATTCTCCTGTGGTCGGACTAGCCTCGGGTCCGATAAGAATGTATTCAGATCCGTTCCAGGTATATAATTGCTCGGTGCTTGTATCAAACCAAAGATCACCTGTTTGTAATCCAGAAGGAGGAACATTTCCTACTTCTGCACCGCTGGCTGTTCTAAATCTTACACCGTCGTAGAATTTTAATTTCTTCGTGGCTGTATCAAACCAAATCTGGCCAGTTATTTTTTTTGGAGGTGCTGTGGTGTTGGCAAAATTTTCCAATAAATGTAGAAAATTTTCGTTTTGCACTTCACCATATCCGGCATAATTTTTACCAACAAATCTTAAATCTGTAGTAGTATCAATAGTACCATCATCAACTGACACTAAAAAAGTGCCGTTAAATTTATCAACTTGATATGCCATCTATAAACTCCAATAAACAGTATTTATACGTTAAACTATTCTTATAATTTACTAACAACTATTTCAATTATCCCTTCTATTCCGTCGAAATCCTGTAAGGCTTTACCTATAATAGTACCAATTTTTGGATCTCTAGATGGTCTAGCATAACCATTTCCGCCGCTGGTTAAAAGCTCACCTTTTTTAATCTTACCTCTAACCTTACAGGGAACCCTGCCTTCCAGTGCGATTGCAACAACATATTGTCCCTGACATCCTGAATTCATTAAATATCCGGGTGCAGTTGATACCACACCTGCTACTGCTCTAGTTTCATCTTCGGCGAGTGTAACTTCAAACTCTCCTCCAAACTCTAATACTGTGCCCGGTTCATAGATTTTATCAGCAACATAATTTTCTGCCAAATCTGCATATTCTGCTGATGTTGCTCTACCTCTAAATTTATTTGCGCCCACATCTATATCTTTATTAGATACCCATTTATCACCAGTAGCTCTATAATAAAATTCTGCGAATGAACCATCAATTAATAGACCAGATTGATCAGCTGCTGCAGGATTAGGTGAACCTGATGCTAGAGTCAAAGTTTTGTCTGCAATGTTTACTATAGTAGAATTTACAGACAATGTAGTCCCTTGCACTGTAAGGTTACCTGTGATTATCAAATCCGAATTAGCTGTAATTGTTGTACCACCAACTGTAGGAAACAACGATCCTATTCTAGCTAGACTTCCTTGATATTCTACTGCATATACTTTATTCCATTTGAAGTCAGGCAAACCTAAATTAATATTTCCGCTTTTTGATCTTGTAAATGCCGGATTATTTTCTCCGCCTAATATAACTGACTGTGCAGAACTGATAAACGAAACGGCAGGATTGTTTTGACTTTGCGGAGTGTCGTTTATCTCTATTGCCAACCCGCCATTTGCAATCGTAGATTCTATAGTAGGATAATTAGAATCTAAATAAAATTTCAATTGGTCAGATCCACCAATCTTGATACCAAATTCGCCCACTCTTAAATCTGCTAATGTTCCTATAGAAGTCAAACTGGACTGTGTAACATTAGGAGGAATAGTATTTCCAGTTAATGTATTTGCCGCTGCCGATACCGTTATACTAACACTACCATCAAATGCCACTCCATTGATATTTACAGGTGTGGCTAATCTACTTGCGGTATTGGCATTACCTGTTAGGCTAGCACCTATAAACGTATTTGCTTCGATTATGTCAAATCTGCTGGTACCGGTTATAGAAGTAACATTACCAGTAACATCACCTATTAAATCGGCTGTAACAGTACCTGCACTAAAATTGCCTGCACTATCTCTAGCAACAATTTTACCAATAATATTACTAGAAGCTGCATCAACAGACCATGTTGTTGCCGAACTTCCATCAAAATTGTTTCCTATAAGATAAGTTCCTCTACCTAAAGAGTTTGTAGTTGACGATTTGATGTTAATACTTTGTGTGCCATCAAACGGAATTCCGTTGATATTAATATAATTTGCTAATCTCGTCGCACTTGTAGAATTGCCTAAAACGTTTCCGTTCAAATTGGTACCAGACTTTAGATTTATTCCGCGAACTAACTCAGTATAGCCTACAAGATTCTCAGACGTATTGATTACAAAAGCGTCGCTAGTATAAATTGCGATAGGTTCATCATTGCTGTAAAATATAACCGCCGGATGTTGAACTCCATTTACATCTTGTATACTTCTGCTGATTAATTTAGTAACACCAAAATTTTCAATAGCGTCTGGACCTATTAATTTCCATACTTCGCCATCTGATACATATAATTGATTGGTATTTTCCTTGAACCATAGAGCTCCTGGAATAGGATTAGTAGACGCAGCATCAACGGCTGTATTTGGTGCCGTATTTGAAACTACTGCGCCGCCTGCTGGTGCCCAGCCAGTGCCACTGTAAACACTTAAAGTTTTAGTGGAAGTATTGTACCACGTTTGTCCGGTAACTGGTTTAGCGGGTGCCGTTGAATTAGCAAAATTTTCTAACAAATAAACATAATTTTCATTCTGTATTTCACCATAGCCGGTGTAATTTCTACCTACTAATCCTAGACTCGTTGAAGTATCTAATGTACCGTCTTCTAAGACTGTTAGTTTTTCACCGTTAAATTTATTAATTACATAGGCCATTTATCGCTCCGTTACACAAATGTTTCACTTATAAATTTCCAACCAACACCAATTTGTATTTGGAATGTTTTAACTGCTCTAGGCGAAACTTGAATTGTCTGCGCCGGCACAGTGACAGGACTGAATGCCACAGAAGAGATCCCCGGAGAAGTTCCAGGAGATCCGCTAGGCGGTGTTAAGAAGTTTGTAAATGCCACTGACTTTGCTGATTCCACATCAGCAGTAGAATTCGCGTTTGACAGAGATGTGCATAATATTCTTGCTACTGCACCTACTTCGTATTCATTGATTGGTGCCAAAGTAGCAAGTATTCCTTCTATGGCTACATTGGTAAGTCCATCTGAAATATCCATACTAAAAACCAATGCTCTTGTTCGTACAAATTGTAGAACATATTGCTTATTAGTAGCTTCTGTCAATTCTGTACTAGATAATAAAGTAGCAGTTTCTGCTGTTTGGCTTGGACTTGCCTGTGAAGTTGTCGCAAGTCCTTTTAGTAAAGGAAATCCTACGTTAGTCTGAGTAGAAAAAGTAGCTCCTGTTACCTGCCTTAACTGAACATTACCTGTGCCATTCGGTGTGATCTGGATGTCTGAATTTGTTGCAACTGCGGATAATCTGTTTTGCTCAATTCTTAAAATTGGAGATCCTGCAGAAGGTCCAATCTGCACAAATATCTGTGGTCCGAAACTTGTTACTCCAGGTATACTTGTTATACCAGGTCCAAGACTATTTCCGTTGATAACTGTATTACCGCCTATTTTAAAAGCCTTGCCAGCCTCTAAATTTATATGTTCGGAACTGTTCCAGGCATCGTCAGCCAACGCCATTCTGGTGCCGGCTGCGGATTTATTACCATTACTCCACTGAAATATATGATCTTTTAGTACCCAAGTATTATAAGTAGGACTTATAGGATCTTCATCATAAAATGCGCCTTTAAGTATTATTCCGCCTTCGTCTGCATATTCATCTCTATTAAGACTACTATCTCCTGTTTGAGCTAAAACAATCACTTTGTCTTCAACATTCAACTCAGTGGTTTTAACGATAGTGACATCACCATCGTTAACGGTCAACGATCCTTTAATACTTACATTACCGGCAACATCTAATGAACCACCTATGTTTACCCTACTATCAACATACTGCGAGCCGTCAAAGAGTCCAATGGTATTAGTAACCGGATCTATGATTATTGCATCTTCATTTTCTAAATTTTTCTTGACTGAAATTTTAAAAATCTTATTATTAGAAATGTTAGCAACTTGTACGTTAGAATTATCTACAACAATCTGAAATTGATCATCATTACCAACTAAGAAATTATCACGAACACTTAAATTACCTTCAATAGATCCACTAGTATCGCTTCTTACATAAGAAGAAGCTGGTTGATTTCCTAAACGATCCGAATTAGTGGCAGTTACTGCAAATTTAATATTAGCTGCAGATGCCTGATTAAAACCAGGAATAATTTCTGTTCTTCCAAATCCAGAAATCTCTGACTTAGGAGTAAATGTGTCTTTTGAAAAAATACCTAGTAGCACTGCATTTACGTACAGCAGTGCAATAATTCTAGTTTGATTTCTGTCATCTAAAACATTGACTACTTTCAGTCCGCTTAAACCTTGGCTCTGAGAATAGGCAGGTCCTAATAAAATAGGACTTGTGCCGTCATAAAAATATAGTTGTTTATCAGTACTATTAAAAAATAAATCTCCAATAGCGATATCCGTAGGAATAGAATCTGCTATAGTAGCACTTGATACAGGCTGAAAAGAGTTTCCGTTATATACTTTTAATTTTGATTCGGAAGTATCAAACCATATCTGTCCCCTGATAGGATTACTAGGCACAGCAGAACTGGCAAAATTCTCTAGAAGCTTAATAAAATTTTCATTGAGTGCATCACCAAATCCGCTGTAATTTTTACCTATTAGAGTAAGATCAGTAGTTACATTGTCTAACTGCCCGTCAGCTAATGTAGTTAATATAGTGCCATCAGTTTTATTAATTGTATACGCCATTTTTTTACCTTAGAATTCTGTTGGTCCTGATCTAATAATGAAATTCAAAGTCAAAAACGGATTCATTGTTGAGAACGCTGTCGACAATGTTTCGTCTGTCTTGATATTTCCACTTGTGGGCAAGTACTGTGATTGAGAAGGAGTTGTACCACCGCGTCCAGAGAAAGAACCTGTATCAGTAGGAATAGCACTATCAGCTCTTACAGAATAATACTGTTCTCCTGTTGAACCTAACAGACTGTGTTCGTGATCGGGTAAATTCGCCACACCCAATATTTGATCCGATGAACCTCCTGTTCCTCCTACAGTCTGCGCTTCGATACCCTCTACTCTTCCGGCTGGTCCTGAAGATTTACCTGCGACCTGTCCTGTAGCCGGAGGTGCTGCCTGTACTAATCCTGTAATGACTCCATCATCCTTGTTATCCATATCATCCCGACCTAGTGGGAATCTGCCTCGCAGATCAGGTAATTTAAAAGTTTCAAAACCAATTGTTGGAGATCCGTATGTATTACCTATGATGTTAAACAAAGTCCTATATTTAGAAATTTCAACTTCTCTACCATCGCAAAGCAAATAGCCGGCAGGTATAGTTTCGCCTGCGAACGGTAGAATTCCGCCGACTGGTATAACAGCGTCTTGGAAAAATTCTTTTTTGCTTACTTTGAATAATCCTGTCGCACCACCTGATATAGAAGGTGCAGATCTAAATACCAATACATCATCGTTTACATCCAGCGGATATCTTTCAGCTGGCGCTCTAGTTTGTCCGCTGATAATTTCACTAGTAAGTGACGTTTCTAAAGTTATCGATCCTTCAGTGCCTGTAAAAGTTTCAACTGTTGACGTAACTGCACCTATTGTTTTAAAAAGTGTAGGAAATTTAAGATTTGTAGCTGTAGTTGCATTACCTGTAATATTACCTGTAAGAATACCAAAAAGATTCTGTGCATATAAATTTTTTGTGTACACAGCATTATATCTTAGTTCCGGACTTTGGCCTAAGCTATAAGTATCAGTTACCGACGGCTTAACATTACTGGTTGTTGTAACACCTGTTACATTAAGAGTAGTACCGATTAGAACATTTTTAGATACAGCTATACCGCCAGCGGTTCTTAGTGTTCCATTACTGAAATTCGTACTTTCAGTAGTAGCTGTTAAAATTACCGCGCCATCTAATTTAATATTTCCGCTAATATCTAAAGCTTCATCGGGAACATTTTTGTTAATTGCAATTTTGTTGTCAATGACCCTTAATACAGTGACTGGTCTATTATCTTGATTTGTTTGAATATCAATGCTACTTCCGGCTGAAGAATTATAAATTTTACCAGCCCCAGATGATACGCTTAGACTAAAGGTACCATCAACACCTAATGTAAGACCTTGATTATTTTTAATATTGAAACCTTGTTCCGTAGTATTCAATACATCTGATCTTAAAAATCGTGTGGCCGGAATTTCAGCACCAGATACATTTAAAGAATCTGAATTAAGAGCAGCGCCATAAAACTTGGGAGAAAATCCGCCCGCACCAAGATCGCTTACTGAAGAAATATTTACACCAGACTTGATGGTAGCGAACCCAGTTATTGCTATTTTAGGAGTAAAACTGTCTTTTGAAACAATTATAATAGGTTCGTCTTCTACGTAGAAAATTACAATTACTCTATCTTGGTTAGTACTATCTACTATCTGTTCAACTAACGGACCACTCCTTAAACCAGTAGAAAAATTTGGTCCTACTAGAATCCATCGTTCTCCGCTGAAAATGTACAATTGTTGATTGTTCGTGTCTACCCACAATTCACCAGTTTCTGCTGTTGCAAGACTTGGTTCATTATTATCAACCCTAATATTACTTGCAGCCTTCCAGTTTGTGCCATCATATATTTCTAAACTTTTATTATTTGTATTGAAATATAATTGTCCCTCAACTGGATTCTGTGGTTTGTTAGCGCTGGCAAAATTTTCTAGCAGATGTAAAAAATTTTCAGCTATGTTTTGTCCATAGCCTGTTGTATTTCTACCAGGAAAAATTAAACTTGTTTCAGTATTGTTAGTACTGTCGTTAACTGTTATGGGTAATTTTGCGTTGTCAGTAAAATTTACATTATATGGCATTGTTATACCTCATTGAAACCAGTTAAACTTTGAATTCTTATTGTGTAATCAATTTGCAGAAGTCTATTAAGACTTTTTTGTACAGGATGAAATACAACATGTGTAAGTAGTTTTCCTGATCCCGACGAGTCATATGATTTTAAGCCTAGTTCATCAAATACAAAATCTCCGGACAATGTTTGACTATTATCAAACGCCTCCTGTCCATCTGGCTCACCGTAATCTAATAAACAGGTTATGATTACATCACTGTAAGTTGCACCACTGATATGCCTTACTTCCATCTTATTTCTCACAGGGTCAGTATTAGCTGTGGCATTCTGATCAACAATTTTCCTATATGTTTGATTATAAAGTCCAGTGTTGGTGCCGATAGTATTTGGTGTTAGATAAGAAATAAGTCCAGTCGGGTCAACTGTTGTGCCGCCGGAACCGAATACCATTTCGTAAATCCAACCTTTACCTTGATTACTGATGCTATTCACCATCGCAATACTCATATTTTCATAGTGAATAGCGTTTCTTTTGTCAATGTAAATTTCTTTTGTATCAGGGTCCCAGATTTTAATATGCCCTTCGTAATGAAATCCACCGACTTCGTTGGGCTTTTTTTCTGGAGTTTGGATGTTTTCTGGCATTGGCTGCTGTTCCATATTGTTCTCTTTTTGATCCATAGTGTATTTATTCTGGCAGTTCAGTTGTCTTTTGACTCAAGAATTTAGCTATCGGTGTATCGTTTTCAAGCAAGGTAATACCAGCTGTTGCTGTATTTTCACCTCGTTGATACCAGGTTTTGCCTGTTCTTCTAATCACGGTAATTCTAGTACCTGCTGGAACAGCCTGTGATAGTCTCACGTAATTAGAATCGCCATCTACACTAAACTCTGCCTGTAGTACAGTATCTGCAGATGGACTAGATGATCCCAAGGCTTCGTTATATACGGTCATAGGATCTTTTCTTAATCTCTTGCCGCCAACAAATACCTCTACTGTATCGCAAGCACCATATTCGGAAGGAATATCAGTTCGCATCCATGAATTTCTTTCGGACTTGCTAGGTACAAAACTCAACGGCCCTATAAGTTGTGTACTGCCATCGCTGATGAAGTTTTCTTTATCCTGTTGTTCTGTATAAGGAATATTCTCAGATGCTCCTAAATTAACCACATAACTTCCTTGAGAATGCAATACCGCTATAGCTGTACCAAAGCTTCCTCTCCTAAGTTGACTAAGCACGTTTCCTGTTTTATTTAGATACTCAATTTTTTCTCCGTTTATCTCAATAATGCCGGGTATATTTCTAGAAGGTATAGGAACAGATAGTTCGGAAGCATCGCTAACTGTTATAGTTTGATCATAGTAATTTAAATCTTTCGTCAAAGTTACATTTCTATTGATCGAATAACGCTTATAATGATATACATTCAGCATATCTTTAAAAATTTGATATGCGGAAGATTTTTTATAAATCTTATTTCCAAATTGGAATATTTTTATCTTATCTGCAGATGTTGTTTCAGTATTAAGATATACAACACCTCTAGGCAAAGAAACTGAGTAATCTTGATTACCTGTTAATCTTATTCCGTTTTTATAGACCCAAACATAGCTAGAGTTTATAGGATTAGATGACAATCTATATATTGATCTTCCTCCTGTGTATTCATCGCTGACAATGTCGAAAGTTGGATATTCACTAAACCAATTTATGTTAATCATATCTCCAGAAATTAATGTTACAGAATCGCTGATTACAATATCATTATTAGATATGCTGTATTCAGATCTTACATCATTTTCAACTTTTATAATATCTCCAACTGTCAAATATGCAGACGACACAGTGACTACACCAGTAGCTCCGTTATATGTCCAAACAACTAAGAATGATTGTTCTATGTTGTTTACAAATACACGTAGATTATTTGAAGTAATCGTTCCCGACACTTCTGCTGGGTCAATGCCAACTGTAATTGTATTATTAGTACCATCGTAAATTTGAACTACAGAGTCAACTCCTTGAAGATATACATTGTTTACTTCTACTAGCATCGAGGATTGAGAACTGTTCCTGTATAGATTTACAAATCTATCAAGGTCAAATCTTCTTGTGCTACCATCAAAAATAACAGACTGCTGGTTGACTCTGATTACTGACTGTTGAGTACTGTCAGTATCTAATGCTGAACCTAATACAACAATTTTAACTACTTGATTTAACTCAGGTGCCTGTCCAAATTCTATCAATGTTTTTCTGATAGCATCTGTCAGTGTAGAACTTTCAACAAATCCGGTATCGACTTCGATGCCATCGACAGTTACCAACACTGATTGAGTATCTGAATAATTTGCTTTAGTAAGGAAATGTACGGTTTCTCCGTCGGCAATAAATTCTGAATAATCTAAGATAGATAAACCGCCTACACCAAAACTAATAATCTCGATCAAAGCACCGTCGGCCGGAGCATCATTGAATTCTATTTCATTGGTCAAATAATTAATTGAATAAATTATACTGCTTTGTTCAACAAACTCTTGCTTGACTTTATCTATATAAACAATTATCGAATTACCCTCTAATACATGTAAACCTATGTCAAAATTCTTTTGAACTCCGTTAGCTGTATGCAGTCTTAGATTAACAGGTGCGGCTCCAGTAGTGGTCGAATTAAAGATTTTTATACTTAGACTTTCTAAAACTTGTCCGGGAACATTCTCTTCAGGAGCAGGTACTTGGTCAGGACTAATAAGTTTACCACCGTCCAAACTTATATCTTGTGCAAGTGTACCTTGCGCTGTAGAATATGATCCTGCAACAGTGTTGGGTCCGATTACGTTATTAGACCAAGTACCTGCGAAAGATCCTCCACTTATTTCTGTATCTAATAAATTAGGATCTTTGATTGAAACTGTACCATCACTTTCAAAATTTCTAAAAATTAGAGTATCGCCCGCAAATGTCTGGACATTATATTCGTCAAATATCACTGTTCTATTTTCACCGTCTCCTACAAATGTAGGCATTAACGCATTTTCTTGAGCAGTGACTCTACCATTAGGCATTATTGTACTACCATCATACATACCAAAATATGGATCGTCTATTCTAATAGCTTCTGGTTCAGCAACTGCTTCGTCATATACTACTACAGGATTTCCGTTTACATCTAAAGTTTCAATAGTTCTTAATTCTTTGGAACCTGCTCGTTTTAAGTAGATCGAAATACGCTGTCCTGCTGCAGGAGCTGTAGGTAATAATACTGTGATAGTGCTTCCGTCTTGCGAATCCGGTACTACATAATGATAATCGTTGTTTGATTCTACACTATCCCAGGCATCTGTAAACCAAGGCAATGCATCCCATCCGCCACTAACATCAAATGTTGTGCCCTGTATTTGTACGCCGCCATAGTCTATACCAGTCATTAATTGATTTATTACCTTACCTTTCATTCCGTCAGTAGGTGCATAGTAACGATTAATTCTATCTACACTGTCAAAAATTTCGTTAGCTTTTTCGTAATCAACAATAATTTCATCGCCTGCGTCTAATTTAATCAAGAATTTAATTTTAGAAGCGGTTGCGGTATAACCGTTAGATGATGTTTTATAATAGATAATTTCATATTCATTATTGAATACAATTTGTCCATTTCTAGTCACTGAAATCTTACTCTTATCTTGACTAGGTGCATATTTTAGATCAAATACCGCAGAAGATGCCGAAGCTGTAAATGTCTGTAAATATTCAAAATTCGATATCGAACCGTCTTTGCTTATCCTGTCAAACTTCATCGTAATATCAAAAGTTCTTATAGGAGATTCGCCAAGTACTGCCACAGCAGTAGCTATGTCAGTGTTAAAGCCATTACCACCGACCAATGATATAGTTGGGGCTTTGGTGTATCCTTTTCCTGATGATATCAGACGAATAGTTCGTATTTTTCTATTAGATATAAAAGCAACAGCTTCGGCACCTATGCCGTCTCCCTCAATTAATACTTTAGGAGCAGCAGTATAACCGCTTCCAGGATTGGATACAACAATTTCCTTAATTGAAAAACCTTGATTATCTTTCCAATGTTTCCAAGGATATCGATCAGTTAGATCAAAGTTATTATTGACAGGTAACACTGCTCCGCTGGCTGTTGAATACGCAGGTGGCAGATCAAAATCGGTCAATACCCTGTTGTCTAAATCTAAATTTGTATATTTGCTTTTATACTGCCTGATTGTTGTTCTAAAAGGTTTTACTTCTTCAATATAATTTCTAAAACTGTCAAGACTGTCATTTTTATAATTTACTTTTTGTTCTAAGGAGCCTACATTATGAGTAGCATTTAAGAAGCTGGTCTTAAATGCCCAATCTATGTATTCCTGCTCCGCAAAAGCATATCTTAACGATATAAAAAATAAATTATTCCATTCATTGGTTAAATCTTCAATGAAAATATCTTGCTTAACTGCATTGAGAATATTTCTTAATTCTAACGAAGGTAGCAGATCATATTCGCTGGTATCATAAGAACTTGTAGCATCAAATCCTAAAATTTGAGATTCTTTACTGTACAACTTAGATGATAAAGACAGTGTGCCGTTTTGACGTCCTATCAACGTGTAGTCTGACAATACATCCCCTTGATTTGATTCTGTTTTGGCCAGTAAGGCCCAACCGCCTGTGCCGAATTCTTTAACTTTGACTATGTCGCCTGTTAACAGATCTAAAGAACTTTCCTCGAACAATGAGGTAATTTCTTTTGAAATACGCGATGTTTTAGAATATCCTTCTGCATACCAATCAATCTTACTCCAATATCTAGTAGTATCATATCCCTGTGATTCACTTCTATAAAAATCCTGTCTTACATCATCATAGGAATAAACACTCCAAAAATTATTTGCAGTTTCATCGTTGTTAACTAATACAGCAAAACTTCTAACTTTTGCGATTGCTGTGGTATATTTTTTACCTTTAGCAATGACCGTTGCTGATACTACACG
>JACCDG010532800.1_pt1 | contig 15282 bp, 11 predicted proteins | sample 7442471 | NCBI WGS metagenome assembly JACCDG01 (sample SAMN15323444, study PRJNA562643) | freshwater metagenome | isolation source: river surface water | place: USA:Blue River Watershed | collected 2017-08-17
AAAAATTAAAGTTGCTATTAATGGTTTTGGTCGTATCGGTCGACTTACTTTCCGTCGTTTATTGGAAAAAGAAAATGTGGAAATCGTTGCTATTAACGATTTAACTGACAATGCTACTTTGGTACACCTACTAAAGTATGATTCAGTTCATGGTCGTTTTAATGGAACTGTTACTTCTGATGCAGATAGCATTACTGTTAATGGTAACGTGATTAAGGCTTTTGCAGAACGTGATCCTAAGCAATTGCCTTGGGGTGCTTTAGGCATCGATGTTGTTTTAGAATCAACGGGTCGTTTTATCGATCAAGATGGTGCAGGTCAACACTTAGTTGCTGGCGCTCGCAAAGTAATCATCTCCGCTCCTGCTAAAGGTGATATTCCTACAGTAGTTTTAGGTGTTAATGATAATACATTGACAGATGATATGACGATTATCTCTAATGCTTCATGTACAACTAACTGTTTAGCGCCAATGGCTAAAGTATTAGATGATGCTTTTGGAATCGAAAAAGGTTTTATGACTACGGTTCATGCTTATACAGCTGATCAAAATTTACAAGATGCACCTCACTCCGATTTACGTCGTTCTCGTGCTGCAGCTTATTCTATCATCCCTACCTCTACAGGTGCTGCGAAAGCAGTAGGTTTAGTATTACCTCACTTGAAAGGTAAATTAGATGGTAACGCTATGCGTGTTCCTACACCAGATGGTTCAGTTACTGACTTTACTGTAGTATTGAAGAAAGAGGCAACGGTTGCTGAAATCAACGCTGCTTTAAAAGCTGCAGCTGATGGTCCAATGAAAGGCATCTTAGAGTATACTACTGACGAAATCGTTTCTATCGACATCATCGGTAACCAACACTCTTGTATCTTAGATTCTAAGTTAACAACAGCCATGGGTAACTTAGTGAAAGTAGTAGGTTGGTATGATAACGAGTTTGGTTATTCTTCACGTGCAGCAGATTTGATCGCTCGCGTTGGTTAATCAACCAAGTTTGATATAAATGAAAAAGCCTCTCAAATTGAGAGGCTTTTTTTATTTCTGGTTGGTAGCTCTAAGGTAATTGATGTTAAATCCTTTTTCGTAGAACATTTCCTCGAAGCGTGTTTTGATTCCAAAGTGATCATCCATCCATTCGGACGTATACAAATCAGTTGTTTTTACGATTACCTCCCATCCGTTTTCGACTAATGAGCCTTCTGAAAATTCAAAGAAGGGTAAGGAATCCGTTTTTAAGTGAAGAATACCGCCAGGCTTTAGGATTTTCTTGTAGCGATTAAGAAAGGTATGAAATGTGAGGCGACGTTTCTCGTCTCGATCTCGAAGACGTGGGTCAGGGAAGGTAATCCAAATTTCATCTACTTCGTTTTCTGCGAAATGTTCATCAATTTCTTGCATGTGTATGCGAAGAAAGGCAGTGTTCGTTAACTCAAGTTCCTTTGCTGCTCTCCCTGCTTGCGCTAAACGATCCCCTTTTACATCCACCCCAATAAAATTCATATCAGGAAACAGTTTTCCTAGTCCATTGGTATATTCTCCTCGGCCACAGCCTAACTCTAGCACTAATGAATGTGCATTGTTAAAGTATTCCGATTTCCATTTGCTGGCCAAAGTTCCGAAAATAGGTTTCGGACTTTGGATGACATTGTCTAAGGTGATGGCTAGATTGTATTTGGCTGTTTTTCGTCTGCTCAAGATGATCGCGTATTAAAAGGTAATTTCTCCTATCAGGTAGGTGCTTCCACAGATGAGTATTCCATCTGTAGAACCTGAATGTGATTTTGCAAGGGTAATGGCATCATTTACAGAGGGTACAACTTTACCCTGTAAGCCTTTTGTTGCAGCTATTTTTTGTAATTCCAAAGCTGATATGGCTCTAGGATTGTTCGCTTGTGAAAAATAATAAGTTGCATTAGGGGGAAACAAGCATAAAACTGATTCAATGTCTTTATCTGCTACCATTCCAAGTATAATGGTTAAATGATTGAAATTTTCCTTATTTATCTGTTGAATAATTTCGGTGATACCACTTATGTTATGTCCCGTGTCCGCAATGATTTTAGGACTATCACCTAAAATTTCCCATCGGCCTTGTAAACCGGTATTTACTCGGGTCTGCTCAATCCCTAATTTGATTTTTGCTGCTTCTAGTGGAATCATTGACTTAATCTGTTCACACCAAGCTAGTACGCCGCGAATATTTTTTTGTTGGTAATGTCCCTTGTAAGGACTATTGATATGCATTTCACCCCAGCTAGGGCTTGTAAAGATATAATCCGACACAGAAACTACATCCGAGGCAAATTGTAGCGAGGCGTTTACTGTTAAAGCTTTGGCAATAAAAACACCGGACGTTTCATCTTGTTTTTCGCTGATGGTGATCGGAGTATTCCATTTAATGATGCCAGCCTTTTCTGACGCAATTTTTTCCAAAGTATCCCCTAGCAAATCTTGATGATCAAAGCTTATGTTTGTAATCAAGCAAGCGAGCGGTGAAATGATATTCGTCGAATCCAAACGTCCGCCTAAGCCCGTTTCAATGATCGCATAATCTATCTGTTGCTCCTTGAAATAGGTAAAGGCCATGATGACGGTCCATTCAAAAAAGGACGGCCGCACTTTTTCAATGAGGTCTAGTCGAGAAGTAACAAAGGCGGCTACCCATTCTTCAGGTACCTCACGACCGTTAATCTTTATCCGTTCTGTGAAGGAATGTAAATGGGGGGATGTGTAAAGACCTACTTTGTAGCCATGTTGCTGAAGAATAGAGGCCATAAAATGGGAGGAACTCCCCTTTCCATTTGTGCCTGCAATGTGCAAGGATTTGAATGAGCGCTCCGGGTTACCCATTAGCTCACAAAGTGCTTCTATATTACCTAAACCTGGTTTATAGGCTTTAGCCCCTTCCCGGTGAAATACCGGCAATTGTGCATACAAAAAGGAAATGGACTCGGAATAATTCATCGGATTCCTATCTTTCTCCTACGCGGAAGGTAATAGATCCGGTCGCTTCTTTCGGGCTTGCACCTGAAGACGTTTTAATGAATTTAGATTTTTCAATGGCTCTTTTGTATTTCTGTGCCAAAGAATTAGAGAAGGAATTCTCTGCAATCACTAATTTAATAATATTACCATCCTCATCGATTTTTATGGTGAAGCGAATCATACCTGTTTCACCGGTATCATCTTTTACATTTGGACGATTGGCAATTCTCCATCCGGAAATATTGACCGATGTAGATCCTGCGCCATCCCCGCTCCCGCTTCCATTACCTGAGTAGTTGGTGGAGTTGTTTATTTTTCCATTCGGGCTACCTTTATCCCCAATTTTTCCCGCATCTGGTCCGTTGGAATTTCCTCCAGGATTCGGATTTGTTCCGCGCGTTCCATTACTTGTTGTTTTCTTCTTGAATAAAGCACCTTCATCGATTTTTTCTTCCGGCTCGGGTGTGGGTTTGGTCGCTACAGTCGTCGTTTTCTTACTATTTTCCGAAATACTTACCGGGCTTTTTACCACCGATGTAACTACAGACTCTTTAGAGCTAGGCGTAGGCTTTGCTTTTGTCACAGTTGCGACTTCCGTTTCTTTTTCTGCTGGTTGTGATTCATCGTTGTTCGGTAAATCACTAGGTTGATTATAGGATTGTACATTTCCACCCCCTTCATCATCTGTTCCATAATTTACTTCGAATCCTGGTTCAGGCAATTCGAGCTTCATTTCTTCAGCTGACCAAATTTTTGCATACCAAAACAACAAGAAAACTAAACCTTGTACAACAAGCGTTATCACCAAGGCTTTGCGCTGGTTTTTACGTTCTATATTTTGTTGTTCGATGCGTTGGTTCATTCCTTAAAGTGCCTTAAACACCCAAATATCTACCTTTTTTGATTTTTTCAGTTCGCTTGCTTTCGCATATCCGGCATCCATTGAATGTTCCGTTCCTAGGCTAATACGGTAAAACTTTGACTGATCATTTTTTAATATGATCTCTGCTTGATCAAAACCAAGTGATTTAAAGGCTTTCAAGCTTTTTTCTGCTTGATCAAATGATTGAAAACTAGCTGCAATTAGATAAATGACATCTTTAGAATTGATTTCCTCCGATTTAACCGCTACTGGCTCCTTTTCCGCTGGTGCAGCAAGTGTTTTTGTTTGAGTAGTATCGATTAAGGTTTCAACTTTGGATACTGCCGGTGTAGGATTAACCTTTTTTTCAATTTTAATCGGATTTAATGAACTCTGTGATTGGTTGGATGCTGGGGCAGTCAGGAAGAAAGCACCTAATCCACCTAAAATGAATGCGATGGCAGCGTATACATACACTGATCGGCTCATTTTTATCGGCTGGATCTCTTCATTCGATTGAGCTGGTAAATCTTCAGGAATCGGTGTTGTAACAAGTTCTGGCTTTTTCGCCTTAGTTACGTGTGAATAGCCTAATCCCACTGGATACAGACCAAAAACGTTTAAATCTGCATTGAATTCAGGATTGGGTAAAAAGGAGATTCGCTTTTCTTGGTTCAAGGTTAACGAACCTAAAACACCTATGCTTACTTCCCCCTGGGTATTTAATAGTGATTTTAATTCTTTACTAAATGCGGTAACCTCAGCAGACGCATCAGCAACTGAGATAGACTTTTTCTTTGCCCATTCTGTGCTTAAAAAACGATCATCCGTTTTAAGCTTTTCATTGAAGGCCACACATTTTCTCTTTGGGTAGATTTTTCCTTCCTTTTCATTGAATGAAAAGTCTTCAGCATTTACGACAAAACCACCAAATTGCGGAATAATCACGCATTCATGGTCGTATAATAAGTGTTCTAGAAAGGAATAAAATTCAGTCATTATTAAAATGAATATGCTAGAGTTGCCGTAAAGTTAAAACCTTGTGTCGGATAAAATAAATATCGTTGGTAATTTTTTCCCATTAAATTATTAGCCGATACCGCCGCTGTAAATTTCTCCGTAATAGCATACTCTCCTTTTACGTTGATATCTATGATATTATCTAATTTACTTGCCTTTTGAGTTCTTGGATTGAAACCATACAATCCACCTATGTAATAGATTTCAGGAAGAATTTTTACTTTAGGATGTACTGTGATCGTATTTCTCCAAGCTATTTGGATATTAGGTCTGTGGTATGCATATAAAAGCGATCCTAAGTTGCCATAATGAGTATATTCCACCTGTAGATCAGATTGGATTTTGTCAGTAAATGACATCTTTGTATTTGCCTGTAATTGTAGTACAGAAATGGCAGCGCCTGAATTAGAGAAGAGGATATCAAATTGCGATAAATCAGCTGCCGATGAAGTGAAAAAGGCCATTTTAGTATATTGTCCATACGTGGCTTTTAATTCATAGGATACATTCCGCTCATTAGAGCCTGATAAACCACCGGTAACAAGCCATTTCTGATCTGTATTTTGTAAGTTGATGGATTGGGCAAGCCAAGGATTTACTAACAAACTGCTGTGATAAGAATTAAATTGAGTATTTCCTTCCAAGCCAGCAAATAAGCGAATATAGTCATTTGCTCTAAATCGAACCTGTACATTAGGGTAGATTTTTAGTTCATTGTCTTGGATGGCGTTGATTCCAGCTTGTACATTTAATTGAGGTAAAAGGGCAAAGCTAAGGCTCGGCATTAAGCGGAAAAAGTTTCGGTTAGTGGACGTATTACTGGTGAAATTCGATAAGATAGCCTCACCATTCAATCGGAAGTTAATTCCATCTTTAATGGCAAAGGTTGAATTTAGGTAACTTTTAAACAACCATTCTTTAGGAGCTAAATTTCCAGACAAGTATGAAAATTCAGTTCCGGCTTGGTAACTTAATTTTTTACCCTCTGTCGCACTTAAAATATCCCCATTGAATTTTATCTGATTGTAATTTACACCAAAGGCATCCTCTGGTGTATTTGCAGGAATGCTAGCCTTACCATAAAAATTAGTTGCGGTACGGCGGTAGTCTAGTGAACCTTTTAATAAGGCTTTGGACCAAAGTGACTGGCTATAAACCTTTACCTCATTCTCAGATCGGCTAGAAAAGGCATTATCGGTGGGACCGATTGAGTTCGCATCATGGTTAATGTACAAACCTCTTGATTCCTTATCAGATGGATTAAACCCAAAATGACCATTTAGTAAGGTGTGGCCATAGTTACCCGCTCCTATTTTGATCGAATTTTTAGCCTTAGATCCGAATGGAGAAACTAATTCTTCTCCTGCTCTAGGACCAATGATGCTCGTGTTGATAGCTGGTAAACTAGGCGATTGGGGTTTATTCAGATCAAATGAAAAATCAACTTTATGGTCTTTTGTGTAATCTGGAATTTCGTTCAATGCTTCTAATGATCGGCTTAAAGTAGGTTGCACTTCAATCTTGCGTACTTTTTCCGTTACAAATTCTTCATTTTGTATGGTTCCCTCTTTCTTCTGTTGACCATAGCTTTGCATGGAAACCAGGATTAAACAGGATGCTATACCGATTTTAGATGCGAATCTCATATTCATTATTTTGGGAATTGGGTTTTCATCAGGGCCTTTGCAGCATCTACGCTTTCTTTGTCCTCAGAATTATCAATAATGGATTTTAATGTGGCTTTAGCTTGAGCAAGATTTTTCAGTTCAATCAAGTTTCTAGCTAATAGTAAATAGGCTTTACCTAAAGTGGCATCTGATACTTCAGCAAATTCATTTCTGAATTTGTCTAAAATCATCTCATTAGAGGCGGCAAATTCACCTTTTGCATTCTTTAGTTGAATGATATCTAAATAGAATACAGCGGCTTCCTCTACGCTTTCTTCCTCCTTTCCGTTCGTAGAACTAAATTCTTGGTAGGCAATCAAGGCAGAATCTAATTCATTTAACTTAAGATAGGATTGTAGGATGCGTTTGTTTGAACGATGAATAAGGCTGGAATCCACCCCTTTATCTTTTAGAAGACGGTAATGAACAATCGCTTTAGAATAAGCAGCTGAATCAAATTCGATATCTGCTACTTTTGAAATAACAGAATTCAAAGATGGATGTGCGTTCTGTTCGATCACCTTTTTGTAGAATTCGTAAGCTATTGCTTTATTATTAGACCGGTTTGCCGCATCTGCAATTAAATAAGTCACTTCTACTACACGCTCGTCAGCAGGATAATGCGCAATGAAATTTTTCAAAGGTTGAATAGCCTTATCGTATTTCTCCCCTAAATAGATTCCTTTAGCCGCTTGGTATTCTAAATCTATTTTTTCTTCCTCATTTAGGCTGCTATTTTGGTACATCTGAAGATAAGCTGTCATTTCCTCTGGGCGACCTACTTCATTTAACTCTTCTTGTAAACCGGCTACAGCATCTTTAGCAAAAGTCTCTTTAGCGTACTTTTCAATGACTACTTTATAGTCTGCGATGGCCTTTTCTGGTTGCTTTGCGTTCGAATAAGATTGCGCTCTTTTTAAGATGGATTCAGCGTAATATGGGCTATTCGGTTGATTTGTAATCAAATCAGTAAATCCTTCAATAGCCTCTGCATATTTACGTGTACGGAATGAAATCAAGTTTTCTTGAAAGCTAGCATCATCTCCAAATTTTGTATTCGGGAAAGCCTTTTTTAAAGCTTGGAAAGTTGCTTTAGCCTCTGTATCACGTTCTAAATACATTAAAGTGATTCCTTTTTGGTATAAAGCATAATCCTTCTCTGTTTTTACATTCTCGATGGCTTGGTTATAAAAAGATAAAGCTTCAGTGTAATTTTTCGCTACTAAATAGGTATCAGCTAGTCGTAAGAGCGCATTTGAATTCGCTTTTCCTGCCGGATTTGCTTTCAGTTGTTCAACGTAGGTTTTAAAATAGGTATTTGCGCTAGTGAATTCTTTTACAGAGAAATAAGCATAAGCGATTCCGATACGGTTTTTTTGGAGAAAATCAGCCGAATGTTTACCTGATAATAGAGGTTTATAGACCTGAATCGCGGCTTCAAAATCCTTTAATTGGGAAAGTGATTCTGCTTTACCAAATGAAGCTTCATCTGTCACATTTGGGTTCGCAGCTTGCGCAATAGCTTGATCAAAATAGGTAATTGCCTCCTTGTATTGTTCCTTGTTGTAGGCTTTAGTACCTAAATTATAAGTTAATGTCTGATAAGCCACTTTCATTTCATCCGAGATTGGAATCCCCGATGTCAGGAGTGTTGTGGCTGGCTGTAGCGTCGTTAACTTAAGGATTGCATCCGCTGCTAAACTCTGATATGCCGCTGTGAAAGAGCTTTTTGGATAGGTTTTACCAAATTGAAGGATAGCCTGAAGGCCCTCCGTCCATTTACCTAAATCTATCGAAATACTTAACGACTTAAATTGTGCCTCTTCTTTTAAGGATGGGTCTTGATTTAGCGTACCTACTTTAGTAAAGCTGGCAGCTGCCTCTGATTTTTTTCCCATTTTCAACAAGGCTAATCCTTGCAAGTAATAGGCTTTTTGGCCTAAAGAATCTTCTTTTAATAATCCGGCTACCGATAGAATGGCGTCATCGTATTTTTCAATCGAGTAGAGTGAAAATCCTTTTCTGTAGGCAGCGGCATCATTTTTATGGTCTTTTAAATAATCCGTGAAGCTTTTAGCCGCCTTCGCATACTGCCCTTTTTTAAATTGAACTTCTGCCACTAACAAAGCTAGATCGGGATAAGACCCAATAATTGGTTCTGCATACTTCAATAATTCATCCCACTGCGCGGTTTGCTGATAAGAGGAAATAAGCCAATACGGTAAATCTTTGCGGTATTTAGAGTTCCCATTTGACTTCTTAAAATCTGCGATGGCCTCTATGAAATTCTTTTGTTGATACTGAATAACCCCTGCATAATAGGCTGCTGAAAAGGCAAATTCTTCATCAGGATCCGTTTTAACCTCATTGAATAGAGCTAAAGCCTTTTCCATTTCTTTTGTTTCAAAATAAGCCACGCCTAATTTATACCGCGCCTCTACATTGCCTAAGGAGGAATTTTCTAGGTAATGTATTGCTTTCACATAATTCGCTATATCATAGAAGTACAATCCTATTTTTCTAAACAAAAGATTGCTATGAGGGCTATCCGGATGCTTTAAATTAAAATGATAACCTAATACCTCTATTTCAGGTTGGTTTAAATATAGGGAGCACAAAACCTGGTAGAATTCTGCCGTGATAACATCATTTTTAGTGGCATCCGATTGCCTACTTAAGAAGTTAGTAAACTCCTCGCGAGCCGCTACATAGTTTTGGGCATCAAAATACTCTTTCCCTTGATTAAAGTGAATCTGATTGCTCTCAAAAGCTAAAGAGGCTTGTGCAAAAGACGATAAATGAATAGATAAAAAGAGAACGAGGCAGTAAAAAGATGATTTAAATACCATAGGTTTATTGTCAATAGTCAAGACTAAACAATAATACGATTTTTATGTCAAATAATTGTAGAGAGATTTAGAAATATTTGGAAATAAATAGCACATGCTAGACTATACGGCTGATTTTTATAATTTTACTAAAATCTATTTCACAACAAAAATACTTATGAATTTAAAACTCCTATTCTTGAGTGTAATCGCGTCATTTAGCTGTTTTGCCGGACCGATCAAACACGAAATCAGTATGCCAGAGCCCTACTCTCATTATTTTGAGGTCAAAACAACGGTAGATGTCAGCAAAGAATCCAATTTTTTTGATCTTAAAATGGCGGCCTGGACACCTGGCTCTTATTTAATTAGAGAATTTGCCAAAAATGTGGAGTCTGTTACCGCTGAATCTGGTGGCCAAAACATCGGCATTTCTAAAACTAACAAAAATACTTGGCGCATTGCATTAAAGCCTGGAATGAAACAAGTCACGGTACATTATCGGGTGTATGCTTTTGAAATGTCGGTTCGTACGTCCTTTTTAGATGATGCTCATGGATATATTAATCCGGCAAGCGTATTAATGTATGCTGCTAAATTCGCCTCTCAACCTCAGGAATTAACCATTATTCCACACAAGGATTTTAAAAAGGTGTCGACTGCGATGAAAAATGTAGGTGGCTTTAATTACATTGCAAAGAACCTAGATGAGTTGATCGACTCCCCTATCGAGATTGGAAATCACAAGGTTTGGGACTTCAAAGTGAACAATATCCCTCACCAAATTGCCTTCTATGGCCCCGCAAAAGTCGATTCTGTTAAATTCTTAAAAGATGTACAGAAGATGGCGGAGGAAGCTCAAAAAGTAGTGGGTGAGCATCCTTGCGATCATTATTTATTCATTATTCATAACTTAAATCGCGGAGGTGGCGGTCTAGAGCACTTGTATTCAACGACTTGCCAAGTAACGCGTTCTAGTTATGAGACCCCTAAGGGATACCAAGGAATTATGAATTTATTAGCCCATGAGTATTTTCACTTATGGAATATAAAGCGCATTCGTCCTAAATCATTAGGGCCATTTGACTACGAAAATGAGAATTATACGCACAATTTATGGTTCTCAGAAGGAATTACGAGCTATTATGCGGATGTAATCAATCAACGTACGGGTATGGTTTCTACGTCGGATTACCTAAAAGCATTAGGGGAAGAAATTGCTGGGGTAGAAAATACTCCAGGAAATCAAGTGGAATCAGCCGCTGAAGCGAGCTGGGATGCTTGGATCAAATATTACCGCCCTAATGAGAATTCGCGTAATTCAACAGTTTCCTATTATGACAAAGGCTCCTTATTAGGGGGTGTTTTGAACATGTGGATTATTCAACAAACCCAAGGAGCTAAATGCCTGGATGATGTTTTCAAATTATTGTACCAAACCTATTATTTGAAGGCTGGACGTGGATTTACAGATCAAGAACTAGAAGATGCGTTCTCTAAAGTAGCGGGATCATCTGCTGCTGAATTCTTTAAAACGCATATTTACGGTGTTAAGACGCCTGCATATGCGTCGCTATTTAAGGCTTTCGGTTACCAATTTACAGATACAAATCTAGCTAAGACACTACCCTACGTAGGAGTAAGCATTGCTGCTGGACGCGTTGTTTCAGTATACAAAGGAGGATCTGCCTATGTGGCCGGACTCAATGTGGGTGATGAGGTAGTGAAGGTGAATGGAGCTGATTTTCCCGGAATAGATAAATTATTAGCGGACAAGAAACCAGGGGATTCACTTGTATTCTCAGTGAAAAGAGATGGAATGGAGCGTACTTTCTTAGTGCCTGTGCAGCAAACGCCTTTAAAGGCATTTGTTATTGAATCAGAGGCTACACCGACCGAAGCGCAATTGAAACTGCGCCATAAGTGGTTAGGCGGGAACTAATCCGAATGTTTAGCCATTTCGGCGTACATATTCTTAAAGGTCTGTAAGACGAAATCTTGAAAGGAGGAGCTGGATACCAGCTCCTCTATTTCATTTTGGGAGGAAAAGTCCATCACAGAATATTTGTAGCTCTGCTCTAGGTGCGGAGTCTCAAACTTCACGATGTATTTCGAATTCCACTCAAAAAGGGAGATTCGCATCTGTGGATGGGTTATTTCCTTGATAAAATGCATTAGTCTTGAATGATTTTAACGCTTTGGATTTTATCTCCTTCACGTACTAAATCGATTACGTCTAATCCTTCAATTACTTTACCAAAACACGTGTGCTTACGGTCTAAGTGTGCCGTATTGTTACGTGAGTGACAAATAAAGAACTGAGAACCACCTGTGTTAGGTCCACGGTGAGCCATTGATAAAACACCACGGTCGTGGAATTGATTATTTCCTGTTAATTCGCAAGGAATTGTGTAGCCTGGGCCACCTGCTCCTGTTCCGTCAGGACAACCTCCTTGGATAACGAAATCATTAATCACGCGGTGGAAAGTAATACCGTCATAAAAGCCTTTCTCAGCTAAGTCGATGAAGTTTTTAACGTGGATAGGTGCATCCTCTGTGTAGAATTCGATTTTCATTAACCCTTTATCGGTTAACATTTCTGCGTATGCCATAATTTTACATTTAATTAAGCTACAAAGATGCGAATGAATTTTGAATTATTTAAATTGAACTTTCTTTTAGCCTTATGAAATACATCCTCTTCTTTTTCGCGTCATTCTTCCTTTTAAGCTGTTCTACTACCTCCGAGGATGAAAAGCGAGAATCCAGTGACTTCTTTTTGCGTGGAAATGCGAAATGGAAAGAAAAAGAGTACCATGAGGCTGTTAAATGGTATACGGAGGCGATTTCCAAGCGCCCAGATTTCTCAGATGCCTACTATAACAGAGGTTTAGTTTACCAAATCTTAGAAAAGAATGACGAGGCGCTAGCCGACTTTTCAAAGGCCTCGGCATTAGATGCTAAATTCGCTCCTGCCCTCTTTAAAAAGGCTGAAATGTTACAAACACTACAGCGATTTGATGAGGCTGTTCCAGCTGTGGATGAACTAGTTAAATCTTTCCCTGATTCAGCTGCGAATTGGACGTTAAAAGGCGATGTATTGTTACAAAAAGAGGATTTATCTGGTTCTCTTTCTTCTTATGACCGTTCTCTTTTACTCGATTCTACCTCTATTGAAACGTTGATTAATAAAGGCGTGGTCTTGCAAGAGATGAATGAACTTGATTTAGCAGAAGCCGTTTTCAAGAAGGCATTGAAATCTGGGAAATACGAGGATTTACTCAATAATAACCTAGGTTATCTTGCTATACAGCGAATGCAGTGGGATTTAGCGGCTGCTTATGTGAAGAAAGCCCTGGAGAAGGATCCTAAAAATGAGTTGTATTTAAAGAATTGGGCCAAAATTCAAGCTAAATCAAGCCTTAAATAAGGACATATACCTTTTTAGTTCCTCTGCGTTATCAACAGAATTTGTGTGAAGTTCTAAGAGCGCAGCTCCCTTGTTATTGAAGAAGGCATCTAGATCTAATTCCTTTTCGTTACTCGCCGAGAAATAGCTGATATTCGCGTCTTTTGCCGTATTTTCAGCCGTAAAACCTTGCTGAGTTTCCATAAATTCATCTAGTTCTGGGAGGTCTTTTGCCCCCTCTAGATTACGGAATATTCCCCCGCCCCCATTATTGAACACAATGATTCGTAAGTTCGCTGGAATGTAGTTATTCCAAAGTGCATTCCGATCGTACTGAAAGGCCACATCCCCTATCATGGAGATGCATAATTTATCCGTTTTTTGTGCAGCACCTACCGCTGTACTGAGGCAGCCATCGATTCCAGATGTACCTCGATTCGAGAATACCTCTGTTTTAAAAAATTTAGTTTGAGTCCAATTAATGTATCTGACAGCTAGCGAGTTAGCCACATGCACGTCAGCCCCTTGTTTTTCAATGGCTTCAGTTATTGCTTGGTAAATATGGATTTCAGTCCAATTCGGTTTTGCAAAAAAGGCTGTTTGTTGCGGCGTGATTTTAGCTGAATTCCAGGTATTCCAAGATTTCGAAGACCATTCTACACCTGTCATAAAACTTTGCGCATCCGTGTTGACCACATGGCTTAAACAAAGGAAAGGATCGGGTCTTCCGATCGGATTCGGGTGAATAAGCCAAGATTGCTTAGGTTTATGTGACCTTAGAAACTGCTTAATTCGCTTCGAAACGAAAGATTTTCCGAAGTGTATGTGCAAATCAGCCTTTAATGAAGGCCATAAAGACTCGTTTGCTAAAAGTAAATCGTGCGCGATGGTGCTGCCACAATTAGACGTCGCATCCCCTATCACTGGAATCCCATAGACAGACAGTTTCTCGAAAATGGAATTATCTTCCATTTGACCTACGGTAACAAGAATTTTCTCAGCAGCGGAGATTTCCTGATTGAAATAGGAATAGTCTACTTTATGCTCTTTACTCTCTACTCTATACTCTCTACTCTCTACTCTCTTATCTGCTTTAGGCAAAATGAAACCTGGCTCCGGATAAAACGGCTCACTAATGGGCACATTAATCTGCACAGGACCCTTAGGTTCTGCTAATGCAATTGCAGGTGCTGAAGAGCAATCATCTGTTTCAAAGTCAAAAAAGGCTTTTGCATGCTTTCCAAATAGGTTTTCTTGGTAAATCGTTTGGCCGTCCCATTGTCCAATCCATTCTTTAGGACGATCTGCTGTTAAAATGATTAACGGAACCTCTTGGAAGAAGGCTTCTACTACTGCCGGGGCAAAATTCAAACCAGCTGAGCCCGAAGTGCAGCAAATGACTACCGGTCTGCCTGTTTTCAGGGCAATTCCTAGGCCAAAAAATCCAGCCGAGCGTTCATCTGAGATCGAATAGCATTTAAATCCGCCGTGGCGGGTTAGAGCAATCATTAAGGGGGCATTTCTGGATCCTGGGCATATAACGGCCTCATTTACACCTTGTTGGTATAAAGAGTCTACGAGTTCGATGATGCCTTTTGGAAATGCCATAGCAAAAAAAAGCCTCGTGAGAGGCTTTAAAAATTATCCAAGATATGTTTTTAGTGCTTTGCTTCGTGAAGTGTGTCGTAAACGACGGATCGCTTTCTCTTTAATTTGTCTTACACGCTCACGCGTTAAATTAAATTTCTCACCGATCTCCTCTAGAGTCATTGCATGTTCGCCATTTAAGCCAAAATACAAGGTAACCACATCTGCCTCACGTTGAGTTAAGGTAGATAATGCACGTTGTACTTCACGACGAAGCGAATCATTGATCAAACCAGAATCCGGTTTGTCTTCTGAATCATTCTCTAATACGTCTAAAAGCGAGTTTTCTTCTCCTTGAACGAAAGGTGCATCCATCGACACGTGACGACCTGAAATTTTCAAGGTATCTACGACTTCACCGGTTGAGATCTCTAAAACCTCTGCTAATTCTTCTGGAGATGGCTCACGCTCGAATTTTTGCTCTAATTCAGAGAATGTTTTTGAAATCTTGTTCAAAGAACCTACTCTATTTAAAGGCAAACGTACGATACGGGATTGCTCCGCTAAAGCTTGAAGGATCGATTGACGAATCCACCAAACCGCGTATGAAATGAACTTAAAACCACGAGTTTCATCAAAACGTTGAGCTGCTTTGATCAAACCTAAGTTTCCTTCGTTAATTAAGTCACCTAAGCTAAGACCTTGGTTTTGGTATTGTTTTGCAACTGATACCACGAAACGAAGGTTTGCTTTCGTTAAACGCTCTAAGGACAATTGATCCCCATCGCGAATCTTCTGCGCTAGGATTACCTCTTCATCCGGAGTCAATAAATCGACTTTACCGATCTCTTGAAGGTATTTGTCTAGAGATTGACTTTCCCTGTTGGTAATTTGTTTGCTAATTTTTAGCTGTCTCATAA
>JACCDG012021748.1_pt1 | contig 15273 bp, 22 predicted proteins | sample 7442471 | NCBI WGS metagenome assembly JACCDG01 (sample SAMN15323444, study PRJNA562643) | freshwater metagenome | isolation source: river surface water | place: USA:Blue River Watershed | collected 2017-08-17
AATTAAATAAATCGTCAGAATAAAATGGTAAAATTTGCCCTCATATATATAACAGTTTATTAAAATAATAAAATAGTTATAACATTTAATAATATGATATAACATATAAATACAAATATATATTATTGTTAATATTGATAAATTTAAAATGTGAATTATATAAATAATATATATATCTAAATTAGATTCGATTTCTAGATAATTATTTATGAAAGTTTGTATTCTCTATTAACAAATTTAATATGATATTTTTCCATTGTTTGATCTCTTATTTTTCTCCCAGTTTTATTGGCGTTTGTTATTAATTTTTTTGCAAATTCATTTGTTTTTACAGATGATTTTGGAGGGATAGATAATAATGTTTTATAAATATTATTTTCTTTTATTATTTGATAGTTATTAATATATTCTTGCTTTATTTGAGTATTATGTTTATTGGCATATTTTATCATTGATATCGCTCTTTTATACATATGATAAGGATCGACATTATTATATGTTTTTTTTACTGTTGTAATTTTATTTAAAACTGGATGTAATTTTTCATAATGTTTCATTTGGGTTTCAATAGTATGATTCATTTCATATGCCAGTTCATCCCTTCTTTCATACGGAAAATCTGGATTATTATTTTTAATATTATTTATATAACTTGATCGAGCCATACTAAATGTAAATTTTTTTCCTGTCAATGATTGTAAAATTTTTAATATTTTTATTCTTTTGGTTTTTATTTCAAAATCAAATAAATATTCTCTGTTAAATTTAGCATATGATTGCTTCACAATATCTAAAAATTCTGGATGTAATTTTAATTCTTTATTAATTATTTTATTTTTTGTATTTTTGATTTTTGTTAAATTTTTGTCTTTATTTATATACATAATTCCAGTATCTAAGTTTATATAATTTTCTTTTTTATTATTTGTATCTATTGTCTTATTATTGACCAATTTTAAATTTGCATAAATATTTGGACGCAATACTCCCTGATCTGATGATATTAACGCTAATACTAAATAATTATACATATCTTCTTTTGTCTCATAATTTTTATATTCTTCTGCTTTTTTTTTAATTTCATTATAATCAATATAATTATTTTTTTCTTTTTCTGTTTGTTTTTGTTTTTTTTCTTCTATATTTATATTTTTTTGAAAATTAAAAATCATATTTGTTAATATTTTAGTATTTTTATTCTTATTTTTGTAATATGCAATTAAAGCACTGCATGCACACACTTTCCATGATAAACTATATGGTTTTTCTTTATAATATGCGTTTTTAATTTCTTTATACAGAGTATTCATATGTATAGTATCCAAATTTTTATCATATTTATGTTTTATGATTTTTGATATTGTATTAATTTTTTCTTGATAGTGTTTTTTGCTAATTTCTTCTGACATTATATATATTATGAATATATATTTATATTAACAAAAATGTATTTTTAATGTATGTTGATAATTAATACAATATACATTCTCAATTAATTATAATACATTGTAATTAATATAAATAAAATCAATATTATATAATAAATATATACAATATAGAACAAAAATCATTAGTTTATAAGAAATTTATTATATAAAGAAATATAATATATATATATATATATGAAATTATTAAAAATTGATACAAATGATACAAATATTAACTTCGAATGTGAACTTACTAATTCTGGAATGAATAAATTATTTATTAATTTAGTTGAATCATCTTTAGATAATTATTTTATTTCTATCGAAAAATTCGATAAACATAGAAGTTTGATTGGTTGTCATCCATATACATTATTTGTTCCAACAAAAGTATATCTAATTTCAAAAGTTGTTGCATATTCTGATAATATGGCATATTGTAATAAAGCAGCACTACATGTAAAAATATTCGATATAGACGGACGATTAGTATCTAATGATAAATTAAAAACAAATCCAATTTATTTAGAATATGATGAGAAGTTTAATTTATTAAAATAAATTGTTATAATATTTAACTTAATTTTATTAAGAGTTTTTAAAATATTCTTTATAAGTTATAATAAATTCTGTCCATTTATTATATATTTCTTCTTGTTTCATTATGTCTTGTGTTTTTTTATAATTTTCTTGTTGGCGATATATCCATTTTCCTAATTGTTTTGTGTTTTTATTTTTATTAGATGGGCGTTTGTTATTTTCTTCTATATATATTCTCAATTGTTCTAAATTATCATACCATCGTTCTTCATTACTTATAAAATATTTATTATATTGTTTTATAAATTCTGTCCATTTATTATATATTTCTTCTTCTTTCATTATATATAGTTTCTTTTTATAATTTATATGTTGATTGTGTATCCAACTTCCTAATTGTTTTGTGTTTTTATCTTTGTCTCTATGTCGTGGTAGTTTGTTATTTTCTTCAATATATATTATCACTTGTTCTAAATTATAATACCATTGTTCTTCATTACTTAAAAAATATTTATTATATCGTTTTATAAATTCTGTCCATTTATTATATATTTCTTCTTCTTGCATTATATATTGTTTCTTTTTATAATTTTCTTGTTGCGTCAATATCCATCTTCCTATTTTTTTTATGTTTTTATCTTTATCCATACTTGATGGGCGCTTGTTCTTTTCTTTTATATATAATTTTACTTGTTCTAAATTATTATACCATTTTTCTTCATTACTTATAAAATATTTATTATATTGTTTTATAAATTCTGTCCATTTATTATATATTTCTTCTTCTTTCATTATTTTTTGTTTCTTTTTATAATTTATTTGTTGATTTGATATCCATTTTCCTAATTTTTTTGTATTTTTATTTTTATTATCACCCGACGGCCGTTTGTTATTTTCATCAATATATTTTTTTACATCATCTAATCGTTTTTCCCATATATCAATTCCATTTGTTAATATACCAAAACTATTATAAATTAGGTTATATCTAAATTCAATATTTTCAGAATCTGCCTCAGTATAATCAAGATTTATTTTCTCAATTGATATATAACCGCCTAATATTTTATTATTATATGATTGTTGTATTCTTTTATCATTTTTAACCATAATTTGTAAAAATTTGCATATATTTTTTTCATCATCACTATATGAATATGGTAAAATGATATTTGCTATATTTTTTAAAGGATGAATTCTTAATGCTCTTCCTATAATTTGAATTAATGTTGTATGATTTTGTGGTAAATGAAAAAAACATACGCCTTTTGTAATTGGGGAATTAAATCCTTCTATTAATATTCGAACATTAACTAAAAATGGAATTTCTCCATTTTTATATTTATCTAATATTTTATTTCTTTCTGTTTTTTTTGTTGTGCAATCAATATAAGCAGAACAGTTATTTTGTAAATTGTTCATTAATGTATTAATTTTTTTACCTTCATATTGTGAATTACAATATATAATAATATTTCTATAATTTTTTAATATATATTCACAAATATTTTTATTTGTTGGATCATCTGAAAAAATAGGAATATGAATATCATAATCACATAAATATTTTAAATCAATCATATCCCGAATATCTTTTTTATAATATTTAAAATTATCTAATTTATCAATTGTCGCTGATAAATATATATTATTATTGTATTGTTTTAATTCTCTTATTATTGTTATAAAAGTTTTACTATTTTTAAATTCATCTTCCTTATCATCTTTATAATATTCTGAATTTAAATCAAAATTTTCAGAATCTGTATTTTCATCATCTGTAATATCATCTGTAATATCATTAGTTTCATTATTATTCAAATCATCATCATCATCTAAACAATAAATTTCAGGTTTATAAATATGATGCGCTTCATCAATATAGATTTTTGAAAATGATGAAATAAATGGTTCAATTAGTTTAACACTATTATATACACATATAGTTATATTTTTATTTTTATTAAATTTATTATTATTATCTCCAATTAATTGAATTTTATTTTTATAATGAGGTTTATGTAAAATAATTTCATCATATAATTGTTCCATTAAAATAATTCTAGGAACTAAAATTAAATATTTCAAATCATCTTTCATTGAATAAATTATAATTGTGTTTTTTCCTGTTCCTGTCGGTAAGCATAAAATTAAATTTTCACTATCTGATATTAAATTTATACATTCTATTTGATAATCTCGTAATTTAAAATCAAATATAAGATTTGGATATGTTGGTGGATATTTTATTAGATTTTCACAATATTCTAATAATTTTTGTTTATCAAATGGTCTATCTATAAATAATTTATGTTTAAATAATAAATTTTTACATAAAATACTATCTTGATTTCTTGTAATAATCAAATTTTTCCATTTAACAATTGTTTGATTAGTTTTATCGCAATATATATTTTGCGAACCAAAAAATGTCGCACAATCTTCCCAAGTTAATGTGGATTTTCTTAATTTACATTGAACAATTGTATCTATTAAATTACAACAATCAATTCCAGTATCATTCCTTGTCATATTATTAATTTCTTTGAATGTTGGGTCGATATCATTATATTCATAAAATGGCATATGATATTCATATGATAAGTTAATACATGAATAATATTCAAATATTTTCCATAAATCATTATTATCAAACACTGTTTTATGAGATTTGATTAAATCTGTATATCGTTCAAAAATATATATTTTATATTTCTCATTAATTTGCTCACATAAAATATCGTCATTTGAATTGATTTTGTCGAATTGTATTACTTTATTCATATATTATATTTATGAATAAATGTATAAAAATTTTTAATTTCATTTTTTAATATATTCTTGATATAAGTCATATATGTGTTTTATTCCAACTGCTGTTAATATTCCACCAATTAAATATGTATCCTGCTTTTGATAAATATTTGTCATTACTTTCCCATGTATTGAATCATTATAATCAACTTGTTTTTTATATTTTAAATATATATCAATACATTTGTAATAATTTTCACTTAATAAATCAATTTCAAATATTTCTGTATATCCGTTAATATCAGTTCCATTTATATTATAAATATTTTTATAAATATTTTTAAAACTTTTTAATTTTAATCCTTCTATTTCTTTTTTTATTGTTTGTTCATAACATACATCGCCCGTATTTTTTGAACAATAAATAATATATACAATGCTATTCAAATCATATTTTTTTAATTGATTTGATAAGGTTGTAAATCGCGTATATAATGAATCTGATTTCCCACTTTTAATATAATATTTATTATTAAATCTAATTAATAATAAATATATAAATTTTTGTATATTTTCGTTAATATTATATAATTGTTTAATATGATCATTGGATTTACAAGTTGAAAAAATTATACATGTTTCTTTTATTTTTTGTGTCATATAATATATATTTAATTATTTTTTAAATAAATCGCATATACTATTACTTTCATATTTAAAAATTCTTTTAATATATATACATTATTTATTTACACATATATAAGTTATAATCAACATTACACACTAAATCACCATTTTTATTTTTGTTGGCATTATGACACATACGAGTTCCCAATTTCGAAAAATTAATAACAGTTTTATTATTCTTTTTTTCTAATGCATGTGTAATAGTATGTATATTTTTGTGACAGCATTCTGGACAAATTACTGTCATTTCAATTAATCCATCATCATGTATAGTTATATATTGAATATTTGAAGTCATATATAAAAACAAATATATCTTTATACATAATATAAAGATAATATGAAAAAAAGTGTATATAAATATAGAAAAAATCATAAATTAGAAACAAATATGTCGTCTATATTATATAGATTAAATAATCATTTACAAAAAAGAATTAAAGAAGATACTCTTAATAAATATCAAATTTATTATGATGAGATAGAAAAAAATATAAATCTAAATTAAATGAAAATGTTAAAATGATTGATGTTATAAATTAAAATAGTTAATTCCTCTCATGATAATATTTTTAATATTATCCTTATATTCTCTAATTATATATCCAGCGGATACTACAAATATTGTACCAATAATACAAAATAATACATTCGATTTTGTTTCTTTCAATATTGTTTCTTTCAATATTGTTTCTTTCAATATTGTGTCTCTTAATAATTGATTTTGTAAATGTAAATTGTATAATTTTGCTTCATTTATCTTCTCTCCAGTTCTATCATAATACGTATTATAATCCATCCAAACCGACATTAAATAATACTATTATTCTATTATATGTATATCATTTAAATATCATTTTTTTTATATATTCTATTTTACTCCAAATATTTTTTCATTGCATTATACATTAATCTTTTCCAAGATATACTATCTTTTTGTATCCATGAATTAGAATTTATTTTAATTATCATTTAACATATTTATAAAATACATTCCTTGTTCAATGGCATCATATAATGGTGTATGTTCAACATTCCTATATTCATTTGGTATTAATGCTTTATTTTGTTTTAATATGTTATTTGATTTTTTAGTTATTTTTTTAATTCCGTCCCAATAACTTGATATACATATACATTTATATCCTATATCATACATTTCTTTATCATCTTGTCTTGCTAATTCATAATATGATTTTAAAAACATCCAATCAAAACAACTTGGTTGTGCAATAAATATTATTGTATACTTATTTGCTAATTGTTTTAATTCATCTGATAATTTTTTAAATACATTTCTATATTCATTTTGATTTTTTGTTATATGATTATATGCTTCTTTATGTGTATTCCAAAATTTCATTGTTTCTTCATTCCCTTTATGATTATCAAGCTCTTTAATATTTTCTTCAAATGTATATATTATTTCTTTTTTTTCAAATTTAATCCACATATTCCTAATGATAATAAATTATTTACTATTGGTGATGGTCCGTCTGTTTCCAAATCAATCGATAAATATATTTTTTCGTTCATATCTATATCTTTATATATATATCTTTATATATATATTATGAAAATCAGTAAAAATGAGAATCCTGAAGAATATATACTTATATTAATAATGGACAGCATATACAACCTAATATTAACAAAAATGCCTGAATTTGTAATATACCTTGTTCGCGCCTATTACCTTTTATATAACACAAATTAAATTTATTTAATATTTGTATTTTTTTAATATAATAGTAATATTTATTAGATATATATAATAATAATTCTTCACATTTTTTTAATTCATTATTATTAAAAATAATTGATTGTTTTTTTAAATTTATAGTATTTTTAAAATTAATTAAATCTGTAATATTGCAGCTTTGTGAATATAATGATAAATTTTTATTTTGTAAATTTAGTAATATATTATATAATATATTATGTTCTTTAATATTTAAATTTAATAAAAAATTCGGTTCTCTATTTATATATGCATTTTCTACATTTTTATTTATATCGGATATAGATAATGCTTGTATATATGTTATATATGTATTAAAACCGGAACTTTTAATATATTGATTTATAAAAGTATAAAGATTAATAATATCTTCACAAGTTAATGGATAAATAAAATTATTATCATCAAAAAAAGAATATATATTATTAGAAGAATAATAGATTGGTATTATTATTATGTTATTTAAGTGTAATTGTAAATTTGTTATATTTGATGTTATAGAAGATATAATGTGTTCATAATTACGCATATAATCATAAAAAAATATATTATTATTATTATATTCAATTTTTAAATTATAATGATTTTTATTAAGTGAATAAGTATGCATTAATATTTTATATATAAATTATATATTTATATATATTTATATATATTGTTCGCAATATTCTTTACTATTCTTAGTATCAATACACTTGCAATACTTTTCATTATAAATTCTTATACATTTTTCATATTCATTAAGTTTTTGATTGTTTTTATCTTTTTCTGTATAATTTCTACGTCTTCTTATATTCTGTAATTGAATTTGATTTATAATCCAATTATGTATAAACCACGTATCTTCCATATTGCTATTTTTATTACTTGCATTCGTATTGTTTGTATCCATATTACTATTTGTATTGCTCATAGGTGTGTTTTTTGTAGTATTTGAATGATTTGTATTTGAACTTTTTGTATTTGAATGATTTGTATTTGTATGATTTGTATTTGAATGATTTGTATTTGAATGATTTGTATTTGAATGTTTTGTATTTGAACAATATGTATTTGAACGTGAATTATTTGTCATATAATTATATATTATATCTTATATCTTATATTTTTTATTTCATTTTTTATTATTATATGTATATGCAACCTTAAATGTATAATTATATTTTTAAGATTGTAAATTTTTAGTTGCATTTTATCATAAATTAAGAATTCCATGCTCTTGCTGGAGGTGTTCCCATAGATAATACTCAAAAAGAATTTATTTTACGGAATACAAATTTAGCATTACATTCTGGTAATCCAACATAAAATATTAATGTTTAATATTTGTCAAATATTCTATAACTTTTGCGTATTCATGTTTTTCATCTTCTGCGTGTTTATTTCCTATAGCATATTCCAACGCTCTATCATCTCTGTAATCTATTTCTTCTACTAAATATTTTACTACATTTATTTTTCCGTATTTACCAGCATAAGCAAGTGCATGCAGATAATCCGTATATTTGATATCAATTAAATATTTTAATACATCCATGCTTTCGGATTGAACAGACCACGACACTGATCTCCAATCTCCCTCATAATCATCATCACCTTTATAATAATTCTCACAATTTTTATTATTTATTAAATATTTTATTATTTCTAATGAATTGCATATTGCTGCCTTGCCCAATGTTCTTGATGAAAATTTATATCCCATTTTTATTAAATATTTTATTAATTCTATATTATTATCATTGTAACACAGTTCTGTAATTAAATATTGAGTATACCATCGACCATTCTGATCCATATGTTCTATTTCATAATATTTTTTATTTTCAATTTCAGTTAAATATTTAAAACATATGACATGTTTTAATTGTAATTCATTATCTTTTTCATAAAAATCACATTTGCATTTATGATCTATAATACAATCGCAAGTAAATATTAATTCATATAATCTATACTTTATTAATTTTTTATCCAATATATATTTTCCTTCCAATATATTTAATTGAATTTTTGTTATTAATTCATCCATTTTTGTATATTGATAATATTCTGCAAATTCTAATATATCATATATATTATCCTGATTTAAATTATATTGTAATAAATCATTCAATATTTTTTTATCATAATTTAATTCATCTATTTCTGTAGAATCAATATGTTTCATTAAATCAAAATTTGAAGAATTCATAATAATCATTATATTTACCATATATTTTATTCTTTTTATTTCATTTTTTAATTTATCAACACAATAAATAAAATAATCTCTTGATAAATATCAAATTTATTATGATATGATAGAAAACAAATATAAATATAATATTTTTATGTTTTATTATATATTGTCGAATTTGTACATATTCAAATTCTTGATGTTTTTTTATTTTTTCTTCTAATTCTTTAATTTTATTTCTTGCTTTTATTAATTCCAAATCCGATTTATTAATTTCTTCATTAAAATTATATCCTATTTGCATATTTGCTTTATTTTCATAATCTGTTTTTGCTAAATAATTTTGCTGATAGTTCTTATATTGTTCCGAACAATATAAAATAGTATTTGTTGTAAATAATCTTTTACTTTTTGATATAACAGCTGATGATAATTGCTTCATAATAATAATTTTGTGTTTTATGTATTTTATAGACTATATTTATCATTTTTTTTGTTGATATCAGAGTCAATGAGAATTGCTTCATATTAATAAATATGTTTTATGAACTTCATATACTATATTTATCATTTTTTTTGTGTTTTTGCTTTTGTTCTAATTCATGTATAATATAATTTTTATTATGATGAATTATATTGTATTTTAATTAAAATATGTTAATTATAAAAATTTTTTTAATATATCTTTGATTACTATAAATTAAAAATATATATTTTCTAATTAGACGCACAAAATATAAAATAATAGAGCGACTGGTCGATCAATCCTTTCCAATAATAGATTCAAACGATTTGATGCGATACATCATATCGTCTGATGTAATCGGATTGTCGAGTTTTGTGCGAGTACCTGAAAAATACATGGTTGCACACCATGTACCGTTTGCGCTTTGCACAAACATCAATTCACAGACACCATCAAACAAAACGACTTTTTTTCCTTGAATGTCTTCGACAGAAAGTTTTCGACATTCATCTGATGATTGTAGGACACGACCACCTATTGTCACACTTCCTTTTGTAACTTCTCCCATTGGATTGCGGTTACACAAACAAAGTACAGAAACTGTAACTTTACTAGCGTTAGTTAATATCTATATATACAATTTCCAATATATTTAAAATTTCATTTTTTTATATTAATAATACAACCATAATTATTCTGTATTATTTTTAATATATAAATGTATTAACAAAACAATATATATAAAATTTATTTAATTTATAATAATATATGGAATATAAAAAAAATTTAAGCGAACCTTGGTTTTCATTAATTTTATTAGGTTTAAAAACTGTTGAAGGTCGATTAAATAAAGGCGATTTCAAAAATATGAAAGTTAATGATATAGTCATATGGTCTAATAATGACTTTGGATTTACTCGTGAAATAACAACTAAAATTAAAAAAATAACACATTATTCTACTTTTAAAGAATATCTTATAAATGAAAAACTTAGTAATACATTACCTGTTATTAATAGTATTGATCATGGTATTGCAGTATATAAAACTTATTTTCCTAATATTGAACAAGATGAAATAAAATATGGTGTACTTGCTATAAAACTCCAATTATTTGCTTCTTCAGATTTTCCTGATATTAAATAAATTAAATTATTTTATCTGTTCTTTTTTTAATTTTCATTTAATGTCCATACATCAACATTACATCCAAATCCAACTCATTTAAGTATTTTATTGTTTCTAAATACCCATTATCTATTACCAATTCTTAAGACAATCACAATACTTTCATTGTAAGTTTTTTACATTGTTCATACTTATTTTGTTTTTGTATGTCATAATAATATCTAATTTATTTAAATATATATCATTAATTATTATATGAAACATAATGTCGATTTATGGAATGAAACTCTTAATTATATTTTAAAATCATATGATACTGAAAAATATATTACAAAATCATATAATTTTAGTAATATAAAACAAATCTCAGAATTAAATAAAAATTATACTAAACAATCAAAATGTTTAGTTGTTAATTCTAATTGTTTAAATCTTTCTAATCTTGATTTATCTAAAAAAATTGCATTATTAAATTTTGCAAATCCAAAAAATCCTGCTTGTGGTGTTCCTAAAGATAATACCCAAGAAGAATTTATTTTACGTAATACTAATTTATCATTATATTTATATAATATTAATACATTACATTCTAATAATCCAACTGGAAATAATTATTATCCATTAAAATCTGGTGAATTGTTATATTCTAAAAATGTTAAAATAATTAGAGATATTAAGACTTTTCAATTTTTAAATACATCCATTAATATTGATATTATTACAGGCGCTTCATTAATTGGTCCGCAAATTATTAAACAAGGTAATGAATTATGTTATAAAAATATTGCAGATTATAATTATATGTATAATTATATTGAACTTATTTTTCAATCAGCTATTGATAATAATGTTGATATATTAATTCTTGGCGCATTTGGATGCGGCGCATTTTCTTGCCCACCTCATCAAACTGCACAAATATTTAATTATTTCTGTCAAAAATATAAATCATATTTTGATTTAATATTATTTCCTATTATTAATGATATTAGAGGAATACATAATTTTAATATATTTTCACAATATATAAAACAGTTTTAAAACATTATCAGTTACTTAATTTTTTTATTAAACATATATATTGAATTTTAATTATATCAATATATTGTTATTTTTTATAAAATAATCTCTTGATGTTACCATACGCTTAAATAAAATAAGTGCAAATACGCAATCAAACCAATGCGCAACGAATAATTTACGCAAAAAAATGATATTTTAATTATTTTATATTAACACTTAATAATAATAAATATGGATTTATTAAAATATCACAAAAATAAATTTGAAATATTTAATCATTTTTCTATCGATGATTTAAATAATTATAATTCTTCTGAAATTGATATTAAAAAAAAATATATAAATCAAATTATAAATAATAAAATTAAATATAAATATATTTATAAAATACTATATATTGCTGATTATTATCAATATATAGATATGAACAAATTAATAGATTACATCCATATGAATATGTTATATAATAAATGGTTTATAAATAAATCAAAATTAAATTATAATTTAAATCTATTGATTTTTGGAGAACATAATTCATTAATTGATAATAATTGTAATTGTGATTTAGTTAAATATGAAATAAATATAAATTTATATAATTATAAAGACGTTATTATTCAGTATTATAATTTAAAACATATTTTATGTTATCACAAATTTAAAAAAATTAAAAAATATAAAAATAATAAAAATTTATTAAATACATCAACTTTAATTAAACATATTATATATCATAATAATTTAGATTTAATTAAAATATTAGTAAATGATAAATATAGATTATATGAACCTATTTTCGCATATTCTCTTTATTTACAGTATGATAAAATAACTATTTATTTTGTTGATATGATTTTATTAAATTTTGAAAAAATATCTATTGCATTATTAGGATGTTTATTATATAATTCAAATATATCTGCATATATAATTCAAAAAATAAATAAAGATATTTTAAAAGAAATTATCAATAATTCAAAATATCAAATTATTGATATTAAAAAACATGTTAATACATTTCAACTAACTAATTCTATTAATTGTATTACAAATATTGAACAACAATTAAATATTGTTATTTCATAATTTTTTATTTATATAATATATATGGACAATGCGTATATTATTCTTATTATTGTAATTATACTTATAATAATATTTATTTTATATAAAAGAAAACACAAAGAATCTTTTGCTAATAATTTAGTAGTAAATGGTTTATATTTTGATACAACATCTCAAAATTATGTAATTCTTATACATAATACATGGGTTGTATTACAAGACCCTGCACTAAGTAATTTATATGATAAATCAACTGCAATTACAATCACTCTTCCTCCTTATTATTTTCCAAAAGCATTTAATAATGCAAAATTCCATCTTCCATCTCCATCGACACAAAATATGCCTTCTATAACAATGCAACAGTATGATTCCAGTACACACTCTGCCACAAATTCATTCTATATATTAACAGAATCTGGATTTAATGCTCTTAATTTCAGAAAAACTTTTACATATCCTTATCTACCTACTACAGCAGAAATATATACTGGACCAAACATTTACACTTATCCCACTGAAACAATATAAGTTTCTATTCTAATTTATTTTTTCATTTTGTAATATAATATATTATCCTTTGCTTTTAACATATATTATATTATCTTAATTTAACATTAAAAATCCACTATTTCCCGAAAATAACACTAACGCAACAATTCCTAATATTGCTAATAAAATATAAAATAATTTTTTATTTGATTTCTTTGAACTATCGGTATCCATATATTATTATAATATAAAATTGTTTTTATTTTCATTCTATTATATAAATAAATATATACCTAAAAATAATATCATTTTAACATGTATATTATTTATCAAAACTAAAAACTTATTCGTTTAATATATAATATGCCAATTATATATAAATAATATGCCAATTCATATAAATGATATTTTAAAAACATGTGTATTTACCGAATATACCGATATAAATGAATGTGTTGAAAATATTAATACAAATCATTATACAAAAATAAATATTTCAAAAACTTTATTATTATCAGATTTACAACAAAATGATAATTATCTATATTATAAAATTGATATCTTGTCTGATATTATTACCAATTTTAAACTAAATATCAATATTGATAATATAAAAATATCTAATTTTGTCGATTGTATTGATTTTACAAATGATTTTATTGATGTTTGTATTTGTCATCAAAATCATTTATTATGTATTATGTTTCCATTAGATTTTAATATCCAATCTTTTAATTTATCTTTCGATTGTTATTTTTTACATCAATGTATTAGAAAACTTTTAGCACAAAATACTATTATAACTAATCATTGTGTATTTTCCGATGGTTTCTTATCATTCAAACCACATATTAATTAGACATACTATTTATAATATTTTTAATAAATTATAATTATATATGTCCTCAACAACAGCGCATAAACAAATTCATACTATTCTAAAAAAAATTATTAAAGATTATAATATTTTTCAATATGTTATTGTAGAATTTAATGACAAATATGTTTTTTATATAGGAATTAATGATCCAAGTCCAAATAATAAAAATCCACATTATCTTTATACTATAATAGATAAAAAAACTGAAGAACAACTAAATAAACTCCCAGATATAAAAATTACATCCATTAGAATGTTTGTATCATACATATCTACAAATAATAAAATCATTACTAGTGATATTAGTAATGATTCTAAATTTAAATCTCTTATGACTTTTATGATTCAATTTATTAAACAAAATGTTGTGTAATATAAACATTCATACTAAAATATTTATATTAACTAAAAAATTTATCAATTTTATAAAATTAGATATAGTATACATTTCTTTATTATAACTATATATTTCTTTATTTAATATTTTATTTTGTTTATACTCATATGTTAATACTTCTGGGATTTTTTTATTCTTATGATATTCTTCATATACCATATATGCCATATGTGTTATTATTTTAATATCATCAAAATATAATATACATCTTATATTATCATAATATATAAATTTTAATGGTAATATCGTTCGATATCCATTAAAATATCTTATTATATATAATTGATTATCTTTATATATATATTTATCATATTTATACTTTAATATATGAATATTAAGACTTTCATATATTTGTTTATTTATTAATCTTAATTGTAATGTTTCTTTTAATAATAAATATGCACTACAATACATTATCATATCATTACACAAATTTTGCATATATGTATATATATTATTATATTTATATATATTTAACAATCATTTTTTTGTTG
>JACCDG010374705.1_pt1 | contig 15269 bp, 26 predicted proteins | sample 7442471 | NCBI WGS metagenome assembly JACCDG01 (sample SAMN15323444, study PRJNA562643) | freshwater metagenome | isolation source: river surface water | place: USA:Blue River Watershed | collected 2017-08-17
AGGACTAGCTTGATTGCTTTTCGTTCTTCGTCGGTAGGGGAGTAACCAGAAGGGCTCGATGACGAGTTTCCGATTACATCCATGTTGGGATTTTCGTTAAGGACTATTCGTTCAGCCATGTAGCCTTGTTAAAAAGTGGGTTATTAATGCCGTCACTACGATTATGACCACGGGTTTAGCATATTGCCAATAGTTAATACGCTTGGCGTTTAGGTATTTGTCCAGGTCATTGTCTGGACCATAAAACCTAAGATCCCAATTTCTGAGCCTTTTTTCCCACGGAGTCAATTCGCAAATCTCTTCCCCATCGAGCTTCCAGTAATGTAAAGGAACGCCCTTAACTTTACTTAAGTCAGGATTAACCACGTACTTTGCTTTTGGGTTTATGCGTTTTGGTAGATCTTGGCCCACAAGAACACGCGCATTGTTCTTAGTGAACACAACAATCTTGTCTTTCATTATTGAGCCGGCGGTGCCTCAACTGGGGCAGCATCAAGGCCTAAAGCTTTATGAACAATGGCTAAAGCTTTTTCGATTTGTTTATGATCGGCTGGCTTAGCAGCAACGGCTTCATGCATGGCCACAAGTAATTTGAAAACCTGTTCGTTTGTAAGTTCCATAAATTCTCCTTTTAAAGTGCTTCGACTTTGGTTTTTAATGCTGTTAGTTTTGTTTTTTGATCATTCAACTGTAATTCTCTTTGTGCCTTTTGAATATCTAGATTTAGCAAACCTTGGTCTAAAGAAGCAATATCTTGATCAATCCTATTTACCAACTGTGTTTTTTGTTGAGGTTTGGGGAGTCCGAGGAATTGTTCCCATTGATCCTCGGTTAAGGTCTGTTTCAAATTATTCATGTATGATTTTTCATACGCATCAAAAGCCATTTATATCTCCTCATACATTATCCAACTACCCGTTTCTAATACGACCGCAGTGGCGTTAGATGTGTTTTGCGCCCATGCGATATCTAGTGTCCCGCCAGTCGTGACGTCGACATACCCTGTTATAGATACTATGGCTCTACCAGTAGCGGCAACCTGAAGGGCTGTAGAATCCGTGTTTACTCCGGTTACTCCAGCGTTTTGGTTGGATGCGGTTGTTGTGATACCAGTATCTGTGTAACTTAATATGGCATGAATTTCATTTACAACAATGGACCCGTCATCTCTAAACTGCATTTTGGCATCAGGAGTAGCACTTGTAGAAGAAAACATAAGCAAGCCCCTGATCGCATATTTCTTTCCAGTTACTAAAGTACAGGCTAATGCGGCAACAGTGTCGGCGCTTGTGATTGTAGCATCACTTGTTTTTCCAGCGGAGTCAGACGTGGTTTTCGCTTTGACTCTACCGTTCCACCTAATACCGGTTGACTCTGCGCTATCGGCCACAAGAAAATAATCGTTTGTTCCGACCGCTAATCTCGCATCAGCAGATGTATAGGTGTAGATGTCGCCTTTGGTTGTTAATGGACTTGAGCCTGAAGGTGTCGTCCACGATAAAACTCCAGACCCATCTGTCTTTAAGACTTGGTTAGCTGTCCCATCGTCTACCGGAAGTGTTAGGGTGTAAGAACCGCTTGTGCTTGTAGATGCTTTAATGCTTACTATGTTTGAGTTTGAAGCATTAGCAAATTGCAATTCACTAGTCGCACTAGAGGCTTTTCCTATTCTAAAATTTCCCTTATGAAAACTTTGAGCGTCCCCATCTGAGTTGATAAAATATCTGTTAGAATTTGATGTTAGTTCTGAATAAATCCCATAGACGTTGGTGACCGTTCTATTCCCACTTGTCCCAACAACCATATTAGCAATTTTAATCCCATAGTTATTTGTAAGGGTTAAAGAACCGGTGGCAGTGTATGCGACGTCTGCAATGTTAAGAGCTATTCTATTTGTGCAAGCTAATGTCGCTGATGCATTAGAGACTGATATGACTGGAGTAGAAGTAAAACTAATCATTGATGAATTTAGAGTGACATTAGCAGAGGCAGTTGTGGCATTGAACGATTGTTGGTCAACAAATGCGGTAGGTGTATAGGTTGTTGTGCCAACATTATGCTGAATTGTGTAAGCTGTTTGGTTATAAAATACCAAAGGCGCAGGAGGAGCGTTTCCATCACTCGTCGTAAATGTTGCCGCAGAATAAAACATATTAAATACGCCAAAAGAAGTTCCTGATTGTGTCCACGTTCCATCAACAAAAATAAGTCGCGAGATGACCGCTGCACCACTCATTGTTTCAGTCGGGCTTATTCTAAACCAGTTTATGGTACCTGCAGTGTGCGTGAGAGTTGGCATAAAATGAACAACATCAAGGTTAGTAGCCGACGTTAGGCTTGGATATATATCTACCGTGCCATCTAAAATTATATAGCCTTTTGTAGCGTGAGTTGTAGCGGTGAGAGTTAAATCCCCACCCGATGAACTTCCACCGGTTATAGCAGGAACCGCCAATCTGTTTGTTGCCGTGTCGAATGTGAAATCAGCATCGTCTGCTAAGACTGGCCCAGCACCTTCGAATAAAACTCTTGTTGCGGTACCTGAAGTTATTGAAGATCCAATGGCAATAGAGGCGCCTGCGGGGGCAGCACTCGTCCAAGTAGTCCCGTTAGATGTTAAAACGTTTCCACTAGTTCCAGGTGCAACGCTTGATAAAACACCCGCTGTATTAATGACTGCACCGGTTGAAAGACCTGAGAGCGTGAGCCCTGTGAATGTGGGAGAGGAGCCTGTCGCTATATTTTGAGGAGTTGATAATACAACCGTAGATCCAGCACCGTTATCAGTGACTGTTATCTGACTAAGAGTTCCAGTTAACACCCGCTCATTTGTTAATGTCGCATCGGTTGAGAGAGTTACATACGTCGCAGTGCTTGGAGCACCTGAAGCACCAGTTGCTGCAATAGTAATATCGACTTGGTCATTACCGGCATCATCGGCAACAGTTAATGTGACGTTTGAGCCTTCAATGAAGTTTAATTGTTTACGTGTTCCAACAACAGCGCCTGAGTTTTTAGTTATCTCTACTTTTTGAGTAGATGAGTTGGCAATCATTGCAGCGGTGATCGTGTTAGCGCCGTCGTTGTAGGTGAAATCTATTGTTGATGAATCAGTAAGAATTGTTCCTACGGCATCTTGAGCTAACTCGTCTGTGTATTGAGTGATAGTTGAGTTTACAGTGACAGCACCGGTTCCACCGCTTATCGAAATCCCCGTACCTGCGACGATAGATGTAACGCCAGTATTATTAACAGTAACAGCACCAGTAGCTCCAGAAACACCGATTGCAGTGCCTGCCACAATGGAAGTAACGCCTGTGTTAGCAAGAGCAATAGTACCGGCTCCAAAAGTAACACTAAGACCAGTGCCACCAGATAAAGTTGCAAATTCATTAGCCGTTGCTCCAGCGTTTGCTTTGATAAGTTGATTAGCTGTTCCGTTAGCAATCTTAGTTATTTCAATAGCTGCACTTGCTGATACATCTGCATTTACAATTAAACTTGAAGATATAACTCCAGAGGCTGAGAAATGAGCGATGCCTGTTCCATAAGCTGGCATTTCAATCACTTTAGTTTGTCTAATACTTAGAGCGATTGCAGGAGAATCGGAACTGTCAGGTGGGACTCTAAAATCAATTCGGCCTGGGCTTGAGGTTGAAGACACAGTGCCAGAAGCATCAGCACTGAAATTAATAATCCCAAATGTGTCGTAATGAGAACCTGTCCACCCTGAAGCCCCTATGACAAACAATTCATCACCTGCGGCAACAGATGAGTGTGAACTTGTGTCGCTTTTAGATCTAGAAGAAATGATTGCTGCAGGCAGAGTCGTTGAGTGACGATGAATTATAAACTGCGCAGGGGTTGTCCCGCCAATGTCACTGACTTTTAGTTTTGAATTGTAAGTAGTTCCGTTAAGGTTAATCCCAGTTCCCTCTGATCCAGGGTCGCCGGTGATAAGACTCTTATTTGTATTGTCCCAAGTAAAATTTGTGTTGTCTTGGCTAACAGCACCTCCTGTTCCAGCAAATAGAACTGAAGCGGGTGTCATGTTAGTGATTGTCACGTCTGCGGTTGATAAAAGACCTGCGTCACTTAATGTCCCAACAGAGTTTTGAATAAGCTTTCCTGTTAACCCATCAAACCTAACAATCGCATTGTCAGTAGATGAAGCAGGGCCACTCACGTCTCCAGACCCAGAAACGACAACGAAGTCTACTGTGTCGGTACCTGCATTACCTGTAATGGTAACGGATGCGTCTGAAGACGTGAGGGTTAACGTTGAGGCACCACTGGCTACTGGGCTTGTGCCAGCGTCGGTTTGAATTGTGTCGAAGGTATCGCCTGACCCTCCACTTGATGTTGCACTGATTATATTATGAAAGGGCATTAGGTGTGATCCACTTGATGTAAGCGACTCGTACTTTATTGCCGGTGTTGTCTGAGTCAAAATAGATTGTCGATAGATCTATAATATTATTATTGCCGTATTGATTATCAAAGCTAATGGGCCATCCTTGGTTCTTAGCTATAGGGATACCGTTGGAGGTGGTGACTGTTTGATCACCAAAATAGACGTTACCCGTATTTGTAGAGTCGCCGTAAAATATAACACTTGAGACTAAGAGAGACGAGTTTGAAACAGCAACTGGGGTTCCTGCAGTTGTTGTCACTACCGTTGCAAGTCTAACAAATGCTGGCATCTAGTCCTCGTAATCTTTGTTTGAAATGCGGTTTATATGATCAGCCTGGAACTTCTCTAAGCTCTTAGGTGACTCACTACCAATTTCTATCATGCCACGCTGTTTTGCTAGCTCTTTTCTATGTTGATCAGACTTCACAACACACCCAAAGGCTGGATTATATTCTGCATTTGATGTTTTAGAGCCTGAAATCTGAAAGGTTGTGTAATGGCGCTGCATCTTTTGGCCACACTTATCACAGTTTAAATATTCTTTAGCGCACCCGATGCGTTGGATGTCTTCCTTGATTAGCTCACAAGTCTTACACCAATATTCAAAGGTCAATCTTCCCAGGTCTCCGTATGTCTTTTTCTTTTATGAGAATGCTTTAAAAAGTGAAGTCTTTCAAATTGATTCATTTCATGGATCTTTTTGTCAACGTCTAAGCTCACGATGCGCTCTTTGCCTTCACCCTTCTTGTAAGTCATGATTGATAAATACCTATCACAATCCATGGCATGGTTGTGCTGATCAACTGGAACTGCCTCTTTAGAATCTTGATCAGGCTTTAGATCATCGGGGTCAGGGTAGTGATAGATTTCTCTTTCATCGTTTGAGTAAGGACAACGGCCTCTGAATTCTTTGTACTTACGTTCTTTGATTAACTGGTAGTGAACTTGAATACCAAGTTTAATATCATTCTCGGCTGGCACACATGGAATTCCAGCGCGTCCCATTTCCATCATTAGACCAGGTTCACTTGGATCACAGTAAAACGTTTGAACATTCCAAATAGTGATCATCTGCCTTGCGATCATGATTTGATCTTGGATAGTTGTGTAGGACTTATAGAATTCACTCACGCCATAATGTCTACCGTCAGGGGTAACGGCTCTTATCTTTAGTACGAATGGATCAGTGAAGCCCCAGTCAATGCCGCCATAGAACTTTGTACCTACTGGTAATTGAAAAGGCTCAACGGTGTTATGGACGTCATCCCAACAATCGTAGACTAAACCTGCCATTCTATTCCACTCACCGCCATACATCATGTTGAAGCGACGAGGGTCCATGGTGAGCTTTTTCTTTTCGTATTCATCTTGGGGGAAGTGTTTATTCTCTGCAGAGTTGGCCTGAATAAGACAAATGTCTTCTCTCTCACCTTTAAGAGTTGGTCTGATTAGATCTTTGTAAATCCAGTTGAGTGTGTAAGGCGATGTAGTTAGTAGAACAGGGCACTTCTTAAAAGATGAACGACCTTGCATGTTCTCCCAGAAGTAGAGTGTGTATTTACCGGCTTCATCACCCCATATTCCCATGACGTTTGTGAGACCTACGATGCTATCTGGTTCAGTGTTGGTTCTAAAATAGACTTGTGGGCCGTTGTAGCATTTGAAGACTGCGCGTTGCCTTGAGTACTCACCCCACCCTTCCATGATCTTTAGGAATGCGGGGAGTGTGGCTTGCTCAAGAACTTTGTAAGTCGGAGCGGTGACCAAAAAGTTATAGTCAGGATCAGGATGTTTATGAATGAGTCTCTTTAGCCACCAGGCTCCACTAATAGTTTTCCCGAATTGAATGCCAGTGGCTAGTACAGTAAGTGGCTTTTCTGAAAAGATAGCCTGCTCCTGCTTCAAACTGTGCGGCTGAAATTCTACTTGTTCTGCCATGGTCTAACGAATTCACCATTAATCCATTGGCGTTTGTGTTTGAACGGGACTTCGGTCCATTTCTGCTCGACTGATATTTTGGTAACATAGTTTTTAAACTGTTCCGGAAGGATAGCGTGACCATTGTCGGGCCATGAGGGTTCATCTCTTAATTTAAAATGCTTTTCTATTACAGCACAGTCTAAGAACGCTAAGTTGTCTTCATGCTCTAGAATATTCATACAGTGATCAGAGTAACCAACTAGAGCACCAGGGTAAGCGTACTTTAAATAAGTGACGTTGTTATAAATAGGATCAGGGGCCGGGTAAGTTGGATTGCAGGCTAGTAAAACTATTTGGCAGGGCATGAGATAAGCACGTGCCGTATCGTAAGCAATTTGCACCGACTCTAGAGATTGCCCACCTGTTGAGATGATCAAAGGCTTTTTAGTCACAGCCATTGTGGCAATAAGACTGGAGTACTCCATTTCAGCTGAGGCTATTTTATGAATGTTTACAAACTCATCTACGAGCTTTGCTTCTTCAATTGAGAATGGGGTGCACATTAATTCAACATTGTTGTTATCAGCGACATCTTTAAGAGCGTGTAACCACTGTGGGTCTAATTCAAACTTTAAGGGCGAAGCGTTTTGTTTACCGAATAGTGATTGGGCTGAATACAATTGAAACTTAACAGCGTCGGCTCCGCAACGTGCGGCAACTTTTACTGAGTCGATACAGTCATCAATGTTTGACCAATTAGATCCGACCTCTGCAATTATGAATGGGCTATTTTTCTTCTGAATCTTTTTGATGATCGGGTTCATCTATCTCGCCTTGTAAATTAGTTTTACCTAGTATTTCAATTTCACCACTGAGCTTTTTTATAATCGCAGGACGTTGCAACTGAACACTCGCGTCTATCTTATCTGTTTGACCTAAGTACTGTTTGCCAAGCCAGATCTGCATGGTTGGATTTTTCTCTTTAATGGCCTTTTGAAACTGTGCGGCTCTGAGGGAAATTGTGCCTGCTTTCTTTTTTTCTTTGAATACTTCCGAGAAACGGCGACCGTAGATTTCTTTTACTCTTAAAGCCAGAGTATCGGCGTCCATTTCCATTTTGGCGGCTATTTCTTCTTGAGTGCATTGATAGAGGCAGAGAGTTTCAAAGAGTTTAATATCCAGTTCTTTTCTGGGACGACCGCCTTTGCCTGGGACTGTCAATTGATGGCTCCGTGAGTGTAAATTAATTGTTTATTTTTACCAATTTCAAGTTCTGGTTTGCACCAACAAGATTGAGATAGTTCGTGTTTAGTAGCGTCAACCATGTGTGGGAGCAAGTGAATTTGATTATCTCCTTCAAATACTATGTAATCTAGTTCGAGTTTAGCAAGATCCATAATGTGATTTGAAGTGAATGCCGATGTGGGGTCAATGGATAAGAGTGTTTTAGACATAGTGAATTCACTTTGCTTTGATATTGAGCGAGACTTAGTGCTTGCGATTATTAAAGTAGAGACGGGAGGGGTTCGTGGACGTACCAGATATGAGCCAGCGTATCGCTATTTCCATAGGGTTGATTATTTTGCTCATCTTACTGGGGTCACCAAACAAACCGAGACCATAAATCAAATGACCTCACATGGATTGATGCAGGTTATGGGGTCTGTTTTTCGGGAACTGGGGTATATGGGTTATTGGCCTGAAGCTGGGTGGGATATCGCGGTGGGTCTAAAATATGGGGTGATGAAATTTAAACAGTGTTTTAGTAAATATGGGCGTGAGGGTGGAATTGCGGCGTACAATGCTGGGTCACCTAGAATGATTAATGGCAAGTATGTGAACCAAGAGTATGTGGATAAGGTATTAAAACAGTATAATATTTTAACAAAGTCTAATTAAATGGGGGGTTTATGCTTAAAGATCTAATTGCTCAGAATGGTGGTTTGGTAGGGGCTGTGAGTGTGATTTTGGTGTGTGTAAATATTCTACTCACGGCTATCAAGGCTATTTTGGAAAAATTACAACCTGATCCTGCAAAGCAACCTGAGGGTTTAAAGGGTGTTTTGGTAAAAGTTTCAGGTGTTGTCCAAGGTTTGATTGATTGGATGACAGGGAATAGGGCTCACTGATGGGTGCTATAGCGATCATTAAAGAGCTTATACCGCTGATTAAGATGCTTTTTGAGCTAATCATGGCTGCCAGGAAGCAAATGAAGGAAGAGCCCGTTAAAGAGGCTTTAAACGCTTTAAAAGTAGCAAAGGGTTCCGATGCTAAGATTAGTGCTATTAAGCTTTTGTCTGACCTGGTTAATAAGCTGCCAAACGACAAAGCCTAAGTCTGAGATAATATTATGCGTGGTATCGGCCAGCGACGGCGGGGTCTTTTGTTCTAATGGGGGGGAAGACCCTTTTTTATCTTTTGAGCAAGTCGATGGGTTTATAGTTATTCATCCAGATGATCTTTTACCTTTGATGAATAAATCGTTCTAAAGTCTCTGATCATTTTATGAGCGGCGTGGACGTCTTTTTTTAAAGTCTCGATGTCTTCTTGGATCTTGGGGAGTGCGGTTAGGGCTTGGTTCACCATTTCTATTTTGAGCATGGAGTCTCGATACCAATCCCACATCTGTTTGATAATGAAAATGCTAATAGCCCCAACTGAAAGACTATGTTCCCAGTTCATGTTCCCAGCGTATGTCGCAAAATAAATATTTCAAGTTTGTTGTGCATACCTGGCAATTTTCTAGAGAGGTCGTGAGAGTGAATTAGGTTATCATCAAGAATAATTCCTGCCTCTTGTAGAACGTCTTCGGGCAATTGATAGAGGTTTGAAAGATCCGGTAGTTTTTTATTCATCGACCCGTCTTTATTATAAAAATTGTCGAAGTAGAAATGCATGATCACCCAGATGGGCTCATCTATTGGTAAAAATAGAGATTGTTTATTTGCTTCTGATCGTAGCTTCAATTTTAAGGATGCTTCTGCACTCCTGAGCTTTGGAGATTTGCCGAGGAAGTTTTTAGTGGTGCCCTTAACTTTAAAGAAAGGGCGATTGTTCTTTTTAACCACATGACTTTCAACATCAAGGTTTGCGTAGAAAAGGATTTCTTGGGTGCCTTGTTTGAGAAGTATCTGACTTTTAATATCGTCTATCATTGGTTCGAAGCGCCCCCTCGTCCGTGAAAAAGCGCCCCGCCCCTGACACTAGCGCTTCTTAGACTTTAAACTTTTTTTATTCTTATTGTCTTTAGGTAAATCAAGGTTTGGATCAAAGTCACTGTAAGACTTTTCGTAATAAGGCAAAGGGCCAGGTGTATCTAACTCAGGTCTCTCTACTGCACAACCTGTGAGAAACTGCAGAACAACAATCAAAAGTACTCCGCTGAATATACTTACAAGCATCACGATGAGAAATTCTTTTAAGCTATCCACCAAACCCCTTTTATTTATGGCTCCGAAAAAGGAACTCGAATCCCTAACTTTTGATTAACAGTCAAACGTGATGCCAATTTCACCATTTCGGAACACTACCACGCCTTTTTAGTTTCTGGAACAAAGCCATTTAATTTGCAACCATGATGTTCTTCATAGTGTTGAACGGCGGTTCTAAAGTCAGCGTTGTTCCAAGGTTTGTCACCTAACCAAACGACTTCTCCGTATTTGTCCCACCATTTTCTGGCAAGCATTTCTGCTTTTTCAACCTTGAATCCTTCAAAGGGAGGATAGAGCCCACCTTTTCTTGAGATGGCTCTGAGTAAATAACCATTGGGGGTGACAGTATCAAACCAAGCAAAAATCATTTCTACTTCCTAACTGGGTAACTACGTAGAGCTACACCTTCAACTAATTGAACACCTTCAACAACTTCACCTTTTTCTAATTTTTCTTTAATCACTTTTTTGTCCGGCTGATAAATTATCATTTTGCAATCGCTTGGTAAGACTTCTTCGTTAATCACCATGCTTGGGGCTGAGGGTGTTAGTTTGAATCTCATACTTTCGCCTTCAAGTTCAGTGACGTTCATGGATTTCATGGCCATCTTGATTAGGTCTTTTAATCTTTCACGATAACTTTTTATCCCACGAGCAACTTTTAGGAATAAATCTGCGCGGTCTCTAAATTTATTCTCATCAGCGTCTAACGATTTAAGCATCCATTCATAAGCGTCTACTTTGTTGGTAAGCATCTTTTGCACTTCAGCTAATTTAGTTTCTAGCTCTTCGTTAATCTCACCCTGTTGGTCGATGAGAGAGTCTATAATTTTTTGAGCTTCTGTTGTGATTTCTAAAAGGTTCATAAAATAGCCAATCCTTTCGCTTCACCATAATTTACTAAGCTGGCACTTGAGGGATGCAATTTTTCCCCATCTTTTAGTCTTTCCCTAAGTTCAGAGACAAACTTCATTGCGTCTCGTTGCCGGTATTGCCAGCAATCTTTCACCGCTATTCCTTTCAACGGACCTTCATTTAAAATGTTTTGTCCCATAAGTTTTAGAGCCTCTTCGGGAATTTTAGTAATACTAGGTTCATGTGGGGCACTCGGGACCTTCAAATTTATAGGTGCAAGTTGTTTTGAGGGTAATTGATCATTTTTTTTAGACGCCAATTCCCCGTCATCGTCTTCATCGCTGGATACGTTTAAGATTGCCGATAGAGCATAACGTCTTGCATACGTTAAACTCGAACCTACGCCTTGCATATTTTGTTTGTCTAAGAAGAGTGGGGTTTCGGTTTCAATCCACTGACCTGATTTATGAAGCACTCTAGTTTTAAGTTTTAAGTCCTCAACGCCCTGAACGATTGATAAGTCACATTTTGATAGCCCCTCTTTTGTAGCTTCGATTACATCCACAAGTTCAGCATATCGATTTTTAAAGTGAGGGTTTGTTTTGGATTTCTTGGGTTGGGTGAATAAGGTCTGAGCTTTTGTTAAAGCCGCAGCTATGTCGTTTATGTTTTCGCTGGTTTTCATTTTCAATACTCCCTGTAAATTAAATTTGTTTAAGTCTAATTTCTGCATTTTCTTCTAGCTTAGAATCTAATCGCCCAACGGAATCAAAGTAACCAACCTTCACTTCACCGTCTGGCTCAATAAACTGAACCTCGATTCCAAACATTTCATTATCATCTACCAGTGAAACGATCCCTTCTCGCTCACCGAATAAAACCAAATCACCCTTTTTGAATTTAAAAAAATAACTCACAAATCCCTCTTAGCCTTTCTAATCAACTCCAAAACATTTTTATTAGTCTCAGGGAATGGTTGATCTAAATCTTTCAGTAATGCTGGGTCTGTTTGATTAAACAAAGGTTGAGGTTTTGGCTTTTCAAATTTAACTGACTCAACCCAGTCCTCCCAACAATTCACAAATGTTGAAAAGTGCATAATGTATCTAGGTTCCTTTTTCTCAAAGGCACAATGCTGTGTGTAGTTTTTAACGGCAATCTCAAATTTAACGATATTTTCTGGTAGTCTAAAAATGGTCTTAAGTTTGGCGAAGCCTCTCTTTTTACCTAATTTCCTTGGATACAACTCATACACACGCGCAAACTCGTTTTGCGCAATAGTAGTTTCTTTAACAGAGGTAGAGGTAGAGGTAGAGGTAGAGGGTTGTGGTTGCTTGTGGTTGCTTGTGCTAAGTGTTTGATTTTGTTGAATTGACCTTTTTCGTTGCTCTCTTTGTTGAGCAGCAAGTGTTTTTGCCTCAGATTTACGTGATCCACCCAATTTTCCAGCTTCTTTACGTTCCAAGAGCCACTGAAAATGTCTCTCTGAACCTTTGGCGTAAATTCCTTCAGGATACCTTTCGGCAAACCCTACTTCTAATAAAGCTTCACTAAGACCAGACAACTTGAATTGCTGCTCGGTAACCAATTTACCTTGAACGAATTGTTCTTGTGCTAATCGCCAAAAAATAAAAACTTCTCCTATTGCCTGGGCACGTCCTAATTTATCCTGTAAGGCAGCAAGCCTTGGATCAAACCAAAAACGTTCCTCGATATTAATTCGAGCCAAAGATGACCTCCAGATGCAGAACTACAATTGAAATCAAAAATGTAAATGTGCTTGATTGACAGACTTTGAATGATTTGAGATTCTAGGCCTGTTGTTCTAAGCAAACGACAAAGTACCCCAATCCTCAGTAACTGCAAAGTGAAAAAGATTGGGGTTTTCTTTTTTTAAAGGCAGCAATGTTCCCAAAAAATAAAAGGGTCGTTGATAAGAAATTATTACTCAGCTACCGAGACCGACCTTGTTTCGTGTGTGGGACTATACCTAGTGAGGCTCATCATATTAAGACGGTTAAATCGGGCGGTAATGACGTTGAGACCAACCTTTTAAGCGTTTGTCGACGGCATCACACAGAAATCCACCAGATAGGACCAACTAAGTTTAAGTCTAAATATGGTCTAAGCTAATTGTACCATCTAGAATCAAGCGTCCCTTTTGGGCTTGCTTTAGACAGATCCCTCGCAGGCAAATTTTCATTTCGTATCCCCTGAATAATGATAACTTGCCAATACGAACATGCCGGCCCCTAGTTCTAATCTTATTACAAACCGGGCAAATAAATTCTTGTCTCTTTAGTCTTATCATAAACTTAACTCCTCTAACCCCACCATAGCGCAACTATATGTTGCAGCGCAACAAGATTCATAGTATACTTAATTCATAGTTAAGGAGTTAAAGATGTCCAGAAAAGTAGTGAGCCTCAGAACGAAACGTCTCAACGTGCTGAACACCGAACTTAAGGCCATTAACAAAATGCTCTTAAGACTTGAATCAACCCAAGATGCCATTGAGCAACTTAAAAACAGACTTAAAGAGAGAATTGAAGTTTTAATGACCGAGTCGAAATCTTTACTAAAGGAGAATTTATGATCGCTATACTAATTTTAAACCTAATGACCTGTTTTCACGCTAAGGCCGACTATCAAGTGATTGCACCCTACATTAAACACGATGGTACGTTCGTTCAGGGGCACATTAGAACCACGCCAGACTCAAACACATGGAATAACCTTAACCAAGATCATAACGGCTTTAATAACGGTTATAACGCGCCTAAAGTGAACGTGGACAATCCATTTTTAATTAACGGGAACTAACTCAGACCATTTCTTCCCATCCTCTCGGACTGGGTCAAGGTTTGTGAATTTAGCCCAGCGGTCAAGGATGACTGCACAATATGTTGGATCTAATTCCATCATGAAGCACTTACGCTTTGTTTTCTCACAGGCTATTAAGGTTGAGCCGGAACCGCCGAACAGATCTAAAACCCTTTTTTCAGAATAAAGTTTTATGAACTTCTCGCATAAAGCAACGGGCTTTGACCATGGTGTTTCGTTTTCTAAATCTTTGCCTCCGCTAAATAATTTAGAATACATTTCTTTGTCTGCGCCAATTCCGGTTCTTGGGGACTGGGCTCCAATTACAAAAATATATTCTAAATCCGTCATCAAATGGCCACCATAATTAGGAGTGATATTTTTTTTATGGTAAATTGCCAAATCCCAAGAAACCTGCCATTCCTTAGCTAGTTGAATATATTTTTCTATCAAAGGCTTGTTGCAACAAAATATGGATGTATCAGCGTTTTTAACTAGAGACATAGGATTAAACTTATCGATTCCTAATTCTTTTATTTTTTTCATTGCAGTGGACTCTTTCAAGAGTCCACCACCCTTTGTCTCCAACTCATAAGGAGGATCAGTGAAAACCATATCAGCCTTCTCACCACCCATGAGCCTATCAACCGTAGCTTTATCCGTACTATCGCCACATAAAAGCTTATGATCACCTAATATAAATAAATCACCTAGTTTTACTCTTTTATCATCTGGTTTTACTTCTGGGACTTCGTCTTCTGGAGAATGACCGCCGCCAGTTTGTTCTTCAAACTCCTCTCTGAAATCCTCAATATCAATATCAGGGAGTCTAAAGGCATCTAGTTCATCAAATCCTAATTCTGCTTCACTCATAAATTCATAAAGACCATCACCCGTCATTTCACCATATTGAGATGTGCCTTGAAGGACACGACGCTTTGCTTGTTTAAAATCATCCGCTGCCACAGGGACAACGGGTAAAAGATCACACTCATATCCTTCCTTGGTAACTAGGTGTGTGAGAGTTTTAAAGCGTTGTGTTCCGTCAACCAGTTTCCAGCGATTAGACTTTGGCTCTTGCCAAACATGCATAGCAAACGCATACCCAGTTTCTAAAATTTCTTTTCTTAGCTTTTCAAAGTTAACTTTAGATAAGGTTTTTAAATCTCCCTGAAATATATCAATCTCAGTGAGGTCTAAGCTAAGCATTGTTTTGCAGGCAATTTTTATTTTCTTAGTTGGTTCCAATTTTAGCCCCCGTTAAGTGACTCCAATTTTTACCATGGATGATCCTCATAATTTGAGATGCAGATACCTTAAATTTTTTTGATAACTTATTATAGTGAGCCTGGGATCTTATTTTGGTATTAAATATATACAAGACCTCTTTAGATTTTAGTTTTGATCTTGATGCTTTTTCTCCCAATAGCCTTTTACCTAAAACTTTTCTAGCATGTCTCTCATTGTCTGCCGGCAAAACCCATTCTAAATTAGAAATTATATTGTTTTTTCTATCGCCGTCTTTATGGTTAACCACATGTCTTGGCGGAGGGAACCCAATAAAAGCTAACGCCATAAGTTTATGGACTGTGACAAATTTTTTCCTACCATTTAAATTTTTAAGCCAAACTCGATGGTAACCATCTTTGTCAGTATAATATTTGCATATAGGTTTTGCCCTTGGATGAGTTGATTGGTTGTAAACAATACATCTATTATTAATAAAATACCCAGGGAACCCGTGCTTTGTTAAATCTGCAATTTTAACCGTTTCCAAGCTCAACTCCTTCAGCCATTCGTGTAATTTACTCCGCATAGTTTAGATAA
>JACCDG010598215.1_pt1 | contig 15263 bp, 8 predicted proteins | sample 7442471 | NCBI WGS metagenome assembly JACCDG01 (sample SAMN15323444, study PRJNA562643) | freshwater metagenome | isolation source: river surface water | place: USA:Blue River Watershed | collected 2017-08-17
AACGGGTTATGGGGACCGAGCAGTTGGAGCTATCTGATCGCCGGCACGTCTACTATACCGCCAGGCCGGCGAAAACCGATCGGTTCAAGGCCAAGGACGGGCAAGTGGTCGACATCTATTACTATCGGACTTCGGCTTCTGGCCGAACTAATTCCAGCCGGAGTCTGGCCGCTTTCTCCGACGACGAGACTACCGCCGTCTTCTTTATCGGCGGGAAAGTGGATGCGATCATGTCCGGCGGCGCGGCCAAGAGTGTCATCGAGGTGCGCGTGCGCTGATAACTTTAGGTAAGGATTACCGACAGGGTGATTACTGCGCCACCAGGCCAGCCTTGGTGCGGAGGTAGAGGGTACCGTTGATTTCGAAGGTCTTGCCGACCTTGACCAGCTTTGTACTGCGGGAGGCGATGAAGTCATCGGGGAGCGACCCGGAGGCGGCCGAATAGAAACCTGGGCAATCCTGGTCGACCGCCATGGCGAGTACTGCATCCGCCGCCTCTTCCAGGGAAGCGAACGGTCCGCTGATTCCACCCCAGTCGCACATCCAGTAAAGACCAGCGAAGGCAGGGACATCCGTGCTCCCGCGCTCGCCATCCGGGTCCTCTAGGCTGAACTCCGTATCGCCCGACTCGATCGCCTGGGCCGCCAGAACCTTCAACTCATCCTCGTCTCTTGGCAGCCCCCTCCCCGCCTTAATGAACCCCTCCGCGCGACCATAGGTCAGCAAAGCCTCCCTGAACCCCGGAGCCTCCATCGCCCCCTCCCAATCGTGGATATGGCACATCAGACCTTTATGCCCAAAACCCTGAAAGTAGCTACCTGTGTTCGTTCCCTAGCAATCACAGGAAAGAGCTCATCGGAGTGAATCTAAGGCTGAGTGCCCTCCGGCAAATTTGAACTAAAAACAGGTCTGAGTCCGTCCAACTTTTGCGCCTGGATCTCCATTTCCTCAGGCGTATAGGCCTTAGCGCTAGAGACCAGCATGCCCAACGACTCCTTCAAGGCCGCAAAGTCCTCTTCGCCGAGACCTAGCCTACGTTTATCGATGTTTCCTTTCCGGTATGCGACCATGAGCGTACTCGGCGGATGAGGTGGCCCCAACACGCCGGATTGAGCATGCCAATCCCCGATGAGCCTCGCGATTGCCCGGTGCAATTTAAGCGCCTGCGGCCAACGCTTGATGTGGTACAGGATATGCTGCAACAAGTCATAACTCTTCCGGAGCTTGTTGGACGTGTAGGCGTAAGAATGCACCCCGTGGATCAAGAAGTTACGGAAGGCCACCAACTTGGTTAGGTCGTAGTAACAGCCCATTCCCATGAGCAAATCACCATGACCCGGCAGACAGGCGAACATCCAAGCGGCCTGGCCCATCGCGACCCTTGAGGACACCCGCTCGGGAGCTTCAACTTCTCCGCGAATCGCCTCATCGTCAGCTTCAGCGTGGACGTCATCATCTGAAGATTCTTGCTGCCCCGGGGTCTGCTGGTCAACCGGCAGGTATTTGCGCAGCAAATGCTCCAACCTTACGCAATCGAACAGACAGACGGCATAAGCTTTCTCCTGCTCATGCATATTCTCCCATCTTGGCTTGATGGATTCCACGGGCAGCAGCCCGCTGGAGGATGACCACTGCACTCTGGGTAGTTTGATCGGAACTAGCTCATCAGCGATGTCTCTGACTTCGAAAACACCTGGAGCGCAGACCAAAGACCCGAACAACTCCATCATCACCGGATTGGAATCGGGGAAAACGGCTTCCACATTTATGCCAGCGTCGGTATTCCCGTAGCGGATCGCGACACCTTGGGTCATCTCGTGCGGCTGCCACTCCCAGTGGTACTCGAAGAACGATATCCTTGCCGGGTATTTCTTGCACGCCGCATGCAACAAGCGGCAAAGGCGCTTATGAGTTTTCTTGAAAGTGCTCCTGCTGGCGAATCGGCGGGCGATCATGGAGAATCTCCTGTCAGCGACCAAGGATTTCTATGTGCGTTCGTTATGGCGGCGGCGGGTCGATCGTTCGAGGCAAACTATTCGGGGGGGGAGGACTCATCAAGGGTCGAAGCCATATTCCACGCCGAAGCCCGGTCCGCCTATTTCGATGCGGACGAAATGGTCACCCAACTCGAGGATCTTCATCTTGAGCTCGGGAATCGAGAGCCCGTCCGCGGACAGGAAACCTTCCTCGGAGGAAATCGCCTTCTTCTTGTCGAAGAAGTATTCCGCGATGCGGTCCTGATGAATGATGATGACTTTCTTACGGGGCGAATACCTGAGTTCGATATCCCCGACCATGACTTTTCGCGGCAATTCTCCGGCTGACCCTGGGACCTCCATCTCCTTTTTCTTGGGCGGGGTCGTCGTCGGGCCCTGGGTATCGGGCAGGGCTGCCGCCGGGTTGACCTGCGGAATGCTGGCGAGCCCCTGCGCGAAGGAGAGCAACCTGTTGATCTCGGGTTGCAACAGGTAATCCGCGTTGATTGCACCGGGCGTTTTCGGCAGATCGTTCAAGTCCGCGTATCGAGTCATGGGCAGGCCCATCTTTGCTTTGTCGAGATACTGGGTCGAACGACCTTGATCGCGGTTGTTATGGACGTCGGAAAAGTGCTTGCAGAGGTACGTCCAGCGTTCCCAGGCGAAATCCTTCTGCACCATTTTACCATCACCCTCGGTCAGGGCCTCGTAAAGCTTGAGGGCCCGGTCGAAATCTTCGACTAGCTCAAGCAGAACCGCAACGGCGAGGGTATAGTTGTCGAGCGAACGTTCGGCCTGCTGATAATGGCCTTTGTCGACAAGAAGTTCCCTGAGGGAATTACGGCGGAAAGGTGTCGTCGCGCTGCTCCGGTCATAACCCGGCAAACCCGGGTTCGCGGCGAGCAGTTGCAACACGGTACGCTCCACCTCTTTGCTCGATCTGCTGGCATATTCCTTGATGGAGGGGCAGCGCAATTGGTAGCCGTAATCAAGCGCGTCCGACTTGCCGCGCAGCACCACGAGCTGTCGTTTGACCGTGTCTTCACCCCCCACGCCCCATGCCATAAGCAGGCGGAAGGCCGGCTCCACGAGATCCTTGGCTTCCTTGAGTGCCTCCATGGCTTCGATCAAACCGGCGGCACTTCGAGCGTGGACGGCGGAGCCGATGGCCTCCCGGTACATCTTCTTGGCCAAATACGCCTTCATGATCGCCCGATGCTGTTCGGGTTTCAGGAGTTCATCGGGATGGCGACTCTGGAGCTTGTCCCGAATGATATCCTCGTGCTCGCCAAGCTGCTCCAGGAAAGCGAGCCTTTCGGGATAGGTCGTCGAACGGGCCTTGGCCAAGGCATACTCCCGGCTTTTGGTCGCGTTCGCTTTCTCATAGTAATTGGCCGCCTGGAGCCAACGTTCGGCACGGAAGCATGCCGAGGCCATCATGCTGGCCGAAGCCCATTCCGGCTGGGCGGCATGAATCGATTCAAGGGCATTAAGCAATTCGACCCAATCAGAAGGAAGGGAGCTCAACCCACCCAGGTTTTTCTCCACGAATTCGACGAACTCGCGCCAACGCAGGCTTTCGTTGGCATTGATGATGTGGACCAAATTTTTGGACCGGGCCACCGCCTGCAATACTTCCGCGCCTTGGGCAAAGGTCGGGTTCTTGGTCTTGGCGTTAAGCATGAATTCAGCGGCAATGACCCGGACGTCCCCCTGGAGATCGACGGAATTGACGCCCAACTCGACGATGCGGGCGGCATACTCGACGGGTCCAGCCAACCAGAAGCAGCGTAGGGCTTCCGCTGGCTCTTTGGCCTTGATGAAGTGTTCCCCGGCGGGTGCGTACGCTCCTTCGAAGAAATGCGCCTCGCCTCGGCACTTCTCGGCCTGCTCGTGCTTGCCGAGATCCTGAAAGGCATTGGCGGCCAGCCCCATCAGGTAACCCGCTTGGGCGGCCCGGGCCTTCAGCATCATCGACTCGGCCTGAGCCAGCTGGTCATCAGCGCGGACGCGCTCCGTGATCTCAACCTTGGTGGCGAAGAGCATCTGCCCCACCTCGTTGCGCCAGATCGCCTCCCCCTCCCGGATATCGGCCAGGATCTGGCCGACGGCCTGTGGCGAGGTATCCAAGGCGAAGGACCAGAAGCCCTTAAGCTCCGCCTCCTCATCGGCGATGATAAGGCGGCTCTTCGCGCGACTGACCGCCACATACAGCCGATTCAGGAAATACTGCATGCTTAGTTCCTTTTTCTCGTCCGCCTTGTCACCTCCCGGCGCCATGGCCTCCATGACGAGCGAGGCCTCGGACTCCCGCGCGAAACCATATACGACCACCACGGGGAATTCGAGACCCTTGGCGTGTGAGGTGCTTAGCACCCAAATATCGGGCGACCCATTGACGTAATTGACGTGTTGCTTGAGAATCGGGTTGTTATCGATGTACTCCCGTTCGCCCTCTTCCCCGCAAGGAACGATCACGGCGACTTTGTTTTTTCGGATCTCTTCCCAAAAACGCGAGTCATTCGGGTTGATGGCGGTCACCGCCGGCGCCCCCGTCTCGCCGGTCCAGCTCTTCTGGGGCATCACATCCGTCAACCCGAAAAGCCGGGCGCGCAAGGCCTGTACGAGATTGCAGAACTTAACGATATTGGCGGTGGAACGATAGTTCACGTTCAGCACCTTGTAATTCAACTTGGCGGCGGCTTCACGGACACCGGGCGACAGGGAACGCACGAACTTGGCCACGAACATGGCTTTGATCGCCTCCCAGCGGAAGCCGGTCGGGTTGATGGTCTGGAATTGGTCGCCGGCGAAGACGAAAGGCACCTTGTTCAACTGCCCGCGGTCGACGCGGCGATGCGCGAACGTGGAAGAGCGGAAGAGGATCTCGAGATCCGAACGGGTGAAATCCTGCGCCTCATCGCAGAAGATGGCCGTGAAGTCCGGCAGAACGACCTCCTTCTCGAGGAGATGCCTGGTCAGGTCTTGATCGTCCCAAAGCGAACGCTCCTCGCAAAGCTCCCGATACCAGGGCCAGACATTACGCTCCACCAACTGGTAGGTCTCGTCGGAGACCGACTTCTGCTTCGCATGGAAATCCGCATAGTCGGAAGCTTCGAACAACCGCTCCGGATCCATCCCCTTGATGTAGCTCCTGATCACATGCCATGATACCGCCGAATCGTAGTTCCGGCGGGCGTCCGGAGACTGCCCGAACTTCGCTTCCCAAAGTTTCCGGAAAACGGGGTAAGTCACCCTCGCGCTGCGGTCGAACCGCTTCTGGCTCTCTGATGGCAGCAACGAATGCATGTGGCCATGAAACTCCTTGAAGCAGGGATCCAACTTCGCCCGGTCGATCTCCCGGGAGCCGGTCGCCGCCAGCGGCGCATTGCTGCGCAACAAACCATGGACCGTATCCCGAGCCTTGTCCAAGAGGTCGCTGCTCGCCGTGAAATACACGGGGTGGCTTTCCGCCTCCGGCTGCTCGAGGTATTTCTTGGCGTACTCGGCGAAAAGATACTGGAGGATGGTCGTCTTGCCGCTGCCGGCACGTCCATTGATGAAGAGGGGGAATCCTTGGGCGGAGTCTTGTGCTGACCGCAACACGGCCAGCTCTTCGCTCGATAGAGCCAGATTGGCCCGCGGATCGCGCTGGACGTCCATCCAGAAGTCCTTGTCGCCCAGGATGAGCTCAGGGTAGCATCGCTGGGTGACGCGCAAGACCTCGATCGCCTCGACCGGCGAGGGTTTGTCCATCAGAGCCAGCACCGCCGGATCGACGTCTTTTCGGGATTCGCCCTCTTTGGCGATTTTGACGAGCAACCGCATTTGAATCAGCGTTTCCGTCCCACCGCCTTCCGGCCGGACCTCGAACAACCGGCTCCAGATCTGCAAGCCGTCGACGGCATGCAAGGCGCCCCCGACCTTAGCGTCTTCTTTCAGGCTACCCAGGGCGTTGAAGATCGTCTCCCGGCGGTTCTCGGCCTCCTTGCTCGCGAACGATTCCATCCAATCTCGGGTCTCGCAAATCGAGATATCGCTGATCGCCTCGGAAAGAGGGGAGAAGATCATGTCGTACTCGATCTCGGTCGGGGCCGGCTTTTCCGGCACGGGGTCCGTCGCCAGACGCTTATGGACGACCGCGGCGATCTCCGCGTCGGTATAGGCTCCCTCATAGCAGGTGGCCAACCCGCCCCGGGCCGCCAACTTGAATCTCTCGTAGTCACGATGGCTGACGCTCATCACTCCCAGCATGACCAGGACGCTATGCTCTCCCTGCTCGACCTCGCGCGCGATGAGCCGCGACTCCTTGCGCGGGCTCAGGCTGTTGCGGATCCGGTAAGGGCTGTTCGCGGCCGTCTCGAAAAGACCTTCGAAACGCTGTTCCCGCTCGATTTTGGCTACCAAGTCGCGCAGGGCATCATGGCTACCGACCAGTTTGGCGTCTTGGGCGCAATTATCGGTGATATGGACGAAGAGGGACATGGGGTGGGGTGTGATATTAATTATTCATCGCGCTAGCCTGGTCAAACACTGCCTGCTTCTAGCAATTATAATAGCCAGCGCCTGGCCGGAACGCCCGCTTGCCTTCGAGCCACTGGGTCCAAACCTAACCCAGTGCACGTCCGCCTGGCCATCACCCTGAAGCAATCCATCCGCCGTTGCCTGTATCGCCGGTGGGAGGGCGAGGTTGTCGGTCGGGAGGTCCGGACCAAGACGGTTGACCTGGAACGGATGTACCGTGGCAATACCCCCTACCCAATCGGCATGGTACGGCAGACGCGCAAGGCTTATGCCAGTAGGGCTCGGGCTACTCTAGCTCTACAGTTACTGATCGCACGACGCCGGACCAAGGGTTACCAACCGAGTTAATCTACCCCTGAAAGTCGTTCCAGTTACGCACATTCGTCTCTCGTGGAAGTCGTCGGCGGGCGGCCGCCTGCTCGCTATTCAGCTTTCGCCTGTCTTGAGATTGTTCCATCTTCAACTTCTTGAGACGGGCCTTGACCAGCCTCTTTTTCCCTTTGGGTGTCAGCCGATAGTAAGCCGTCTTTCCATCCTGACCCCGCCACTTCCGCTCGATCAGACCAGCTTCCAATAGGTCGTCCGGAGGATTGGTCGTCCGGGCCGGGAACCATCCCTTCTTTTCAAGTTCGTATTGTTCGTGCGCTGACCGTGCGGTGACAAAGCGCTTATAGGCAGACAAAAGTCGCATCGCCCGACTTTGGCGCTCATCCCGGCTCACCTTGACCCAGCGCGTGCCTCCTCCTCCCTTGCTCTGGTAGTAAATCGGCCTCTTTCCACTGGTATCGCCATAAGTGAAACCTCGCCCAACTCGCTTGAGTTCGCTCCTCCCTTTGGCGGTGAGCTTATAGTACATCGATGGTTTATTCTTGCCGTTATCGACATGCTCAAAATAGCCCGCGTCAATCGCACGTTGCATATTACCATCCCAGAAAATCCAAGATGCCAACCGGCTCAAATGTTTAGCCGACCGAAAACCATTCTTCTCCAGCTTAATACGGTCATGTAGGTATGACTCGATGGCCATGGCGGGGTAGTCCTACTTTTTCTTGGTGCCGATAGCGTACATCCATGCCTGGCCGCCGGCGGGCGGGAACAGCACGGGCCAGAAGAAGGGGCCCCCATGCCAGCCGTCTTCGACGCCCCGCTGCTGCAAGAGCAGCAAGACCGGATAACTGCGAGCCATCTGCCGGGCGGGGTCGGTATCCTTGCGGGGATTATCCGGCGTGTCCGTCGGAACCTCCTCGTACGGACGTTCACGGTTCCAACGAACTTTGAGCCCGACCTTATCGGGGACGCGTGCACGGGGAGATTCCTCGTCCACATCGGTGAGGGTCTTCAGGAGGCCCTGGACGTCGGCGACATCCCAGGTCGACTCGAAGCCTTCCGTGAACCGACCGATGCTCGCACCGGTCAGTCGGACGATCTCCTGGGCTTCCTCCAGCCCCAGCTCCGCCGAATCCTCCTTGCCGCCGGGAGTGATGCCATGTTTGGCCAGGATCCTTTCGATGTCCTTGTTGATCTTCTTCAGGTCGGTCGTGCTCACCGTATCAAAGCCCTGGGGCAGGATGCGCGACTCCTCGTCGACGCAGTTCACCTTGGATGCCTTGATCTTGTTGTAGCCGCAGAACTTGATGCCATCGGCGGCCATCTTCTCGAGGATTTTCATGCCCTCGAAGAAGCGACCCTGTTCGATGCGCTTACGCAGGAGCACGTCCGTGCGATGCATACGCTGCAGCGCGCCAAGGATATTGCAGGAAGTATAGAAACGCGTGACCGCCATGTCTTCCGGAGGTCGGAAGCCGAACTGGCGGCAATGCTGGAGCACGGTATCCTGCTGGAAGGACTTGGGGGAGCGGCCATAGATGAAGCCGATCAAGCCGGTGATGGTCACGCCGCGGTCCAGATATTGGCCGCCGACGAAGATGGTCAGCGGCGCGTCCAGGCGCAGCTCGCCGCTGACGGGGCTGAGCATATCCTCGACGTCCTCATCGGAATTGACGCAGAGCACATTGATCCACTTCTGCTGCAGCGCCGTCTGCACGTACTCGATGACCAGGTCGCGGTTGGGCATGGCGAGCTTCGCCAGGCCGACGGACCCGGCGAGGTTATCGTAGGCCTCATCAAACAAGGGCTTGATCGACTGGAACCGCCCGCCGCTTTCGGCGGCCAGGAGGTCGTCGACCAGCTGCTGGATCAGGCGGTTTTGCCAGACCATCGCGTTGATGGCCGCCTGGGTATGGATGAGCAAGGCGAAGTGGCCGAGCTTGGACTCGCCCTTGGCGGTCTGCTGCAGGCGCCGGACGCACCCGGCCACGATGAACCGGGCGACCGCGGCGCGGACGACCGCGATCTTCGGGGAGGTCAGGCAGTCCGTCTCGACCTTGAAGCCTCGGCGATGGGGCTCCTCCTTCAGGAGATCGAGTTCCTCCGACGACACCGGGCAATAGAGCCTGGAGGCGGGATGCGTCTTCTCCTTGGACGCATCGAAATAATAGTCCGAGCCGACGTAATCGGGGTGGACCGGCACCAGCTGGACGAACTTGGGCTTCAGCGAGCGCAGGTCTTCCCGGCCTTCGATCGCCTCCCCTTCGTTCTGCATCATCAGGGAGTAGGGCGTCGCGGTGACCTGCAGGAAGAAGGCGTTCTTGGCCTTGGCGCGGAGGTCGTTGACCAGCTTGGCGACCAACGCCATCTCGATCTTCTCCTCCTTGCCGACATAGCTGACGGAGGCGGTGTCCGCCTCATCATCGATGATGAGCATGTGCTTGTCCTTGAAGAGCGAGCTCGCGTCGGTAAGCAGCTTGATCGCCTTCTTGACGTTGGTGTGCTGCTTCTTGACGACCAAGATGAGTTTCTGGGAGGCGACGTAATCCGGGATGCCCCGCCGCCCGACATGCATGATGTCATGCGCGAAGATGCGGCCTTCGAAATTGGCGAACGTGGCGGCGAGCCGCTTCGTGGTCTGATCGGCGAGCGCCCCGGAATTCTTGGTCAGCACGACGGCGACATCGAAGTCGTTCTCGAAGGCGAGGCCCATGAGGCCGATGAAGGACTTGGTCTTGCCCGATTGGATCTTGCCGAGCAGCAAGCCCAGGTTCTCCGCCGTGGCCTTATCCTTCTCCGGGTCGAGGGGCTTGACCAGCTCCGTAAGCGTAGCCTCGATGCAACGCAAGTCGTCGGGACCATAAGCCAGCGTCTTACCGTCCTTCTGGAGGGTTGCCTTGATGTGCTGATAGATCGGACCGGAGGTGTTCATGGGGAGTACGCCTAGATAGCCCCCCCAGCCCAGACCGCCAACTTGTTTTATCGAAGAACCTATTTGATAGTTCCGTTATAACTATCGAGATAAAACCCGATGAACCAGCCGATGACCGCTCCCCACTCCCCAGCTATCAATTGACCCAGCAAGGCGAGGAGTACCGACCAGTAGAAACCGTTCAGGAAAAAGAACAGCCCCAACAAGATTAGGAATACCAGCATGCGTTAGTTCTGATTATGCCAAGATGGCTTCAGATGGCGCGGGCTGGCTTGACCTCCTTGGCCGAGGCTTCGAGGAGGATGGCCGGGATTTCGTTGATATCCAAGGTGAGGGCGTAATGCCAGGTGCCCAGCCGGCCCCAGTTGTTGACGGCGTCGACCCAACGCTTGGCGGCCTCCATCTTGTGGGGCTCCTTGTCCCGGATCTGCCCCTTGACCTCGAGGATGAGGTTCAGGCCGGACTTCATCCGGACCAGGAAGTCGGGGAAGTAGTTGTATTTGATGCCGTCGTAGGTGTACGGGATCGTGAGCTCGAGGTGGTCGTTCTTCACGAAAGCGACGACCTCATCGGATAGCTCCAGCTGCTGGGCCGCCGACTTCTCCCATTCGTCGGAATCGAGGACCACGAGGTTGACGTGGCTCTTCTTGACCGGATGGCAGGTCTTCTTGGTCGGGAAATGCACGTCGGCGCTCGAGCCGAACGGGGCGAAGTGGTTGAGCACCGGCAGGAGCGGGGGCTCGCCCGATTCCGTGTCGGGCCGGATGGCCACCGTCAGGAGCTGGATGACGCGCTTGAAGTACATCTCGAGCGCCAGCTCGCGTTGGTCGACGCCGTTGAAGTTGATCCGAGTCGCCACGTATTTCTTCACGACGTCCAAGACCGGCTTGTACAACTGGTGGCGGGCGGTCTTCCGGAACTTCTCCGAGCTATCCAGCTGCGGGTTCGTCAGGTTGTCGGTGATCTCCTTGGCGATCCACATCAGGATCTGGTCGATATGAGTCGCGGCGTAGAACTCCTCGCGGGTGTGTTTCTTGCTCTCGAAATTCGCCCCGCCGATCACCCCGTCCTGCAAACCGACGAGCGGCTGGACATAGATCTGATTGGGCGCCGAGGCGACTTTGATCTCAATAGGCTCCACCCGGGAGACGTCGCATTTGATGTATTCGCGGTTGAGTTGGAAGACGAAGCCTTCGACGTTGGGGAACTTGAGTTCCAGGGCGGCACGCTCCGGCAGAGCCATCACGAGGTTGGTCGGCTTATCCGAATCGACCGGTTGCTTACCGTTGCGGCCCTTGAAGGGGATGATGGAGAAGGGAATCCCGTAGACGTCGACGTACTCGGCCTCGAGTTTACCGTCCGGACCGACATCATAACTGAGACGGCGGAGGCCGCGGCCAACGACCTGCTCGCAGAGCAGCTGTGAGCCGAAGGCACGTAGGCCGAGGATCTGGGTGACATTATTGGCGTCCCAGCCTTCGGTGAGCATCTGAACCGAGACGACGCAACGGATGTGCTCACCCGGCTTCCCCTTCTTGCCGACGGTGGCGATGAGTTCACGGAGCTTCTGGGCCTCTTTGTCCTTCGAGGATCCAGCCCCCGCTTCGGCCTCGTTGAGCAGACCGCTGTCGATCCGCACGGTCACCTGCTTCTCGGCGGTATTGGCCAACTCCTGGAAGATCACCGAGGAGGGGTTGTAGGTCCGGCGGAGCTTGCGCTTACCAGCGGCCTTGGGGAGCGGGGCTTCCTCGTCCTCGCCCTCTTCCGCTTCGGCGTCGACCTCGACCATCTTCTCACCGGAAATCTTCTCGAAGAAATACTCGGCCATGTGGGTATTGTCGCACACGACGATCATCACCGGCGGGATGTAATTTTGGCCGGCCTGGGCGGCCTGCATGGCGTCGAATCGTTCCTTCCACTGCGAGGTCAGCATCTGCAGCGCGGCCTCGGCTTCGCGCCAGGCGGCCTCCGGCTTCGGCTTACCTCGGACCATCTCGGCAGGGGCGCACTTGCTCTTGATATGCTCCCAGAGATGGAAGAACTGTGGGCTGGGCTTCCCGGTCTGATCTTCGACCGGGAGACGGGGAATCTTGGTCAGGCCGGACTCGATGGCGTCCACTAGGCCGAAATCCGAGACCAGCCAGGGGAACGGCGAGCCTTCGACGTGTCCCGTGCCGCCGAGGTAGAATGGGGTGGCCGAGAGGTCCACGCAGACACCGACCCCGACCGCCTGGTTGATGCGGTCGAGGCCGCCCACCCAGACCGTGGCTTCATTGAGCTCTTCCTTGTCCGCCAGACCGAGGACGGCGCCTTGGTCTTCAGCGTCGATGACCGGCTTCGGGCGATACGCATGGTGAGCCTCGTCGTTGAGCACCATGATCTCGCCGCGTCCGTAGAGTTCCTTGAGCACACGGCGGGAGAAGGCGTCGTCGCCTTCCTCGCCCTTGTTGACGACGGCGTAGGTCGCGCCGCCTTCGGCATGCGGGGACTCTGGCTGGAAAACATGCCAGTTGGTCACGACCACCTTGCCGACTGCCATGAGGCCGAGCATGTGGTTCGGCACCATGTTGAACTCGGTGTAGTAATTCGACTCCTTGGCGTCGGGCTTCAGCACCTCGAGGCGCTCTTTAACCGTTAGGTTCGGGCAACAGACCAGGACGGCGGAGGGGAAGCGGGTGTCCCCCGGGACGGCGCCGCGATTGCAGAACGCCCAGGAGATGAGCATCCCCATGACGATCGTCTTACCGGAGCCGGTCGCCATCTTGCAGCCGTGACGGACGAGCGCCTTGAGCTTGGGGTCATTGGGCTGGTCGGCCAAGGTCAGCGGCAACGTGGTCGTAGCAAGACCATCATCCCCATCAATTTTTCCGGAGAGTTGCTGCAGGACTTCGCGGGAGAGCCGCTGATAGTCATCCGGCGAGACGACGGTGTTCCAGCGAGGCTTGCGGCCACTGGCGAGAATCTCCCGGAGATAGATGATGGTCTCGACGGCTTCCAGCTGGCAGAAGAAGAAGCGCCGCGGGCGGCTCTTGTCATGCCAATGGGCCAACAGCTTCTTGGTCGTGACCGTGGCGTTTTCATACCCTGTGGCCCGCCACTTGGCGACATCCTGGCGGAGCGCATTGACTAGCGTCAGACGTTCCGAGCCGACGTCAGCCTCGATGCCTTCGAGGCCACCCTGCTTATCTCCGGCTTGCCGACCGGACCAGAAGTAAGCGGCCGGACGGCGGCCGGGCATCTTGTTGGCCACGCCATCGGCACCGTAGACCCAATGCCACTCAGGCACGTCATAGGGCTTGTTCAGGATCGGCTCATCGACCGGGACCTGGACGGGGAGTTGGCTGGGAGGGGGAGGCATGACCTTAGGCGAGACGGTGGATGCGCATGACTTCGTTGCCGCGGGGGTCGATGACCTTCACGGCCACGAGTCCCGTCTTACCCTTCTTGAAAGGTAGGCTGACCTTGCCCGAAAGTTCGGCCCACTTCTCCTCAGCGATCGTCGCCTTGAGGGCCCGCTGCAGCTTCTCCCAAGCGGACTTATCCGGGAAGAAGGCCTGGCAGACGCAGAAGACCTTACCGTCGTAATCCGTGTCGACGAACCAGGCGGCCACCTTCTCGGCCCCGCTGGAGACGATCTGATTGGCCACCGGGTCATACACGTCTACGCCCTCGAGCGTCGCGCGAAACTCGCCAGCTTCGACGGCTTCCACGCGGCTACGCGGCTGGCCGAAGACCGTGAAGATCTGGTTGTTGTTGTTCGTCCTCTTGAGCAGGTCGCCCATGGTCACATCGGGGCGAATCTGGGCCATGTGCATCGTCAAGGCGGACTTCTTGTCCTCGTTATTCGTCTGGATGCACTCCTGGGCGAAGGCGTCGAAGGAGAAGCCAGCGATGACCAAGTCGTCGTAGCCGCGCTTGTACGAGATGCGCATCGCCTCTTCGACGAAGAAGAGCGGCACCGCGCCGTGCTCCGGCCCGATGACGATAGCCACCTTCCGGTTTGGCTGACCCTCAACCGCGTACTCTCCCTCGCCGTGGATCATCGGGTGGTCCGCGCGGTCAAGGCGCTCGAGCTTGATATGCTTATTCCCAAGGAACGTGATGCCGTCCTGACGGAGCAGGCTGAGCATCCGGTCGACGTGGGCGGAGAGATTCCGCTCTTCATCCGGCTCGAAAGTCGGGAGATTACCGGCCGGCGCACCGCCAATCGGGGAGCCATCGGCCGCGTCCGGCTTAGCCGGGTCGGCACTGATTTCCGGCGGACGCACAGATTCGACCGTGAACGGGCCCGTCACGCGCGTTACCCCCTTGATGACAATCGGCTGGTCGACCAGCTCTTCCTGTTCGGCGCTGGCCGCGATAGCGGCGTTGACCTCGTCCATCTTCGCGCGCCAAGCCTCACGGAAAGCCTTCACGGCCTCCTGCAGGGCCTGCGGCCAATCGGCATCCGTGTCGAATGGCACCTCCCACTCGCGCCACAAGGGCTCGGGCGGGATGGAGGCGACCCAATCCTTCTTCTGGCTCGCCGACCCAAAGTTGATGAGCGCCTTATCCGTGCGCGGCAGGAGCCAACGGCGGGCATCGGCATCGGTGATGGCGCGGGCACCTTCCGTTCGGAACTTCGCAGCAAGCTTCGCGACCAAGCTTGCCCGGAGAGCGTCGGCCACACCGGCAAGGGCTTCATTCGCCGCCTGCAGCTTCTGGGTAAGGATGGCTTCATGACGCTCGAAGATCGGATCCAGCCCCACGTTGCGGGCGATAGACTTGAGGGTGATGTGCGGGACCGTCTTGTATTCGAAGCCGAAAGAAGGATTGATGGGGGCGGATGGGTCGATGCCGACCACCGGATCCTTCGCCTTATAAACCTCGAACGTCGATGTCATCAACCGCTGGCGGGCGATGGACGCCGCCACACGCGAAGTGTCAATCGTGATCCATCGACGGCCCCATTGCTCGGCAACGGCCGCCGTTGTGCCCGAGCCACAGGTGGGATCAATGATCAAGTCGCCCGGATCGGACGACATCAACATACACCTCTTAATCACCTCCTCGGAGGTCTGAACCACGTACTTCTTATTTTGTTCTGACAACTGATGGTTCCAAATATTATCCGTCTGCATGTAGGGGAAGTCGCTAGCGAATCGCACAAAGCGTAAAGAACCTGCTGCGTGAATACGACCTGCTTTTACAATTCGAGACAAACCTTCTTGCGCAACGCGCCACCCGTTCGAAGGAGAATAACTTCTTCCACGATAGAGGAACTCGTACTTGGACTGCGGCGCGCTGGCCTCCATTTGCTGGGTGCCGACGACTTCCTCTGGCGAGTCCGCCTCCCTGCTAGTATAGTAGTCGCGATACTTTACTGTAGACTTATCCCTTGCATACCAAATCACATAATCAAAGACGTTGTTCAGCATCAACGTCGGCTTGGTCATCGATGTCCTAAACCCAATTTGGCATACGAAATTCTCTTCTCCAAACACATCAGCAATCACTGCACGAAC
>JACCDG010895547.1_pt1 | contig 15263 bp, 17 predicted proteins | sample 7442471 | NCBI WGS metagenome assembly JACCDG01 (sample SAMN15323444, study PRJNA562643) | freshwater metagenome | isolation source: river surface water | place: USA:Blue River Watershed | collected 2017-08-17
CACCTTCCCGGAACGCCGTCCGAATATCGGTGCTCGTCACACCGTCCAGCGCGGCGATTGTCGTCGTGATCTGATAGTTCTGGGCCGACGCATCGAACTTTTCGGGAACGATCAGGTTCCACGAATCCCGCATTGTGAACTTCGCATAGACCTCTTCCAGCGTTTCCTGATCGCGGGCGAGCTGGTTGAGTTCCTGCTTGTCTTCGGTCGAAAGTGCGTCATAACCAGCGACGCCTGATGCCCCGTTCTTGTAGGTCGTCTCGTCGCCGCTGCTCCATCCGGTTTGCAGCATGGTCGACGAAAGGAAAGTCGTGAACGTGCTGGTGATGAAGTCGCCGCGGACGCGGACTTTATCAACGGTGTGGCAGCGATTCTTCGAGAGCGTGGCCCGGTCGATGTCAAAGGACTCTTCGAAGTCCAGTGTGACCTGATTCTGATTCGCTTCGATCTTCTTGCCGTCCGGCATGTCGATCTGTTCGTCGGTGAACGCGAAGACGTGAAGTTTGACAACGAGAGTGCCGGTTCCATGCCCTCCGAGTTCCGCCGCATCAACCCAGTAGCCAACGAGCCGACGGCGGTCGATCAGATCGTCGATCACATCCTTCACGGAACGGCCGTCGGTCGCCACGGTGATGTCGAACCAGTCCAGGAACTCGAGCCCGCCGTGCAGTTCCCAGTTGGCTGTGACGTTGCCGCTTTCGTCCTTGGGCTGGTGGAACTTGATGAGGTAACGGAGTGCGTCTGAGCCGGTCCAGATCGATTTCTTGACCGGCTGATTGCTGAACACGTAACCGTCGTAGCCGCCCATCGGGCCTGTTGTCCGGTTGCCGCGCTCTGCGAATCGGCCGCCACGAAACTCATTGAATGGGATGCCGCGGCCGATGACCTGCGTGCCCCCTTCGTAGGTCTCAACCGTCGATTCTCGGATGATCGTGGTTTCGAGTTCGCGAAGCAGGCCGAACGCCGTAATCACCTGATCGCCCTGTGGCGTGATCGATGTCGTCGTTCCGTGCGTGCGCCGCTGCGTTCCCTGCACTTCGAGGTCGTCGACTTCGACCACGCCGTACCAGATCAGGTGTGCGTTGTTGTGAATGATCTGATCGGTGACGGGCCCGCCGGCAGCTTCTGCAGTCTCGGCCTCGGTGTTCCGGACAACGAGCTTGAGATAGTAGCGGTCGAGATCCAGAGGCAGAACGTTACGACCAGCGAAGCGGCCGTACCGTTTCAGGAATCGTGCCTCGTCGATGTCCGGCCCGGTGAACCGACCGAGGCTGAGCGGTTCGAGGTAGTCGGCTTCGGCCCACGTGCCGTTCAGCAGCAAGGAGTAATAGACCTTCGTCGCCTCGAAGCGGCGCGTGGTGCCGACGTTCGTTGTCACACTCGACGACATGGATCACCCGAGCAGCAGGCCAACGTGGATCTCTTGCGTTCCGGTCCCGGTGATCGTGATGTTCTTCGCACCGCTCGCGACGTCCGGGAGACCTTCCGGGAGATAAGCCTGCACATAACCGCCGGCCGTGATTTCGATGTCGTTGGACGTTCCGAACAGCGCGTAGCCGTTGGACGCACCCGGCGCAACGTTCATCGTGGCATTGCCTGCCGGGTTGTGGATGATGAGCGCCTGCACTTTGAGCCCGGTGCAATCCTGGGAAAGATTGTTCGTTCCGAGCAATGCCGTCAGGTCGATCGTCACGGTGCCCGCGGTCAATTGGTACGTGCGAAACGAGGGCTTCGTGATCGCTGGCGTGGTCGATGCGTTGAGCGTGATCCCGGCGAGATTGAAACCGTTGTGAACGACGGTCGGGTTTTGCGCCGCCGGCACGTTGGTTTCAAGTACCTCGGTCGCGGTCAGGCTCATCACGGGGCTGCAGGAAACGGACATATCGACTCTCCTACTGGATGGCTGGTTGATTGGTGTGAACGGGCTGCAGCGTCCAGAGGGCGCGCAGGAACGCACCCGACGCGATCTGGCCGGCAAAGCCGCCGACAAGGTTCCGGAGCGGGATACACTCCACCCATTCGACGTCGAGCACAAGGTATTCGACGCCCGCCGTGGTCATGTCGAACGTCTTCCAGATAATCTGCTGAGGGCCTTCACCGCAGAGCAGGCTGTAACCGTTGACGAATAACTGACCCGCCACATCGAGCGACGGCGCGTCGACCCCGCTTACCATCTGAAATGTCGGTCCCTTGATTCCGAGACGGCGCACTCCGGTCCCGTTGACGCCGTGCCGCTGGAACGCCTCATTCGCTTCGCGCACGACCGGTGGCGGCGCGTCGACGCCGCTGACGTTGGTCAGGCTGATGAATGAGAATTCCCCAATGCGGTACGGCATCGGTTACTTTTCCGTATTAGCGTTGCGGTTGACGGGGGGGCGGTTCGCGTTTAGTTTCTGCAGTTCCTGGAGTTGCTGCTTCTGAACTTCCATCGCTTCCTGTTGCGCTTCCGGTTTCAGTCCGGCCGCCCGGTTCTTTTCGGGACCAGTCACGCCGAGATCCGCCGGGCGCATTCCCAGCCCTTCGGAGATTGCGAGCCCCGCGCGACCAATCCACGATGCGATTCCCAGCGCAAAACGCCCCTTGGCGTCAGTCTCGTTCTGCAGTTCGGCAATTCGTCGATCGCCTGCTTCTCGCAATTCGTCGAATGTCAGGCCGCCGTTCTCGTTCGCAGCGTCCCGTTGTGCGAATGTGCGGCGCAGGTTCTGTCGTTGACGCCGCGCGAACACCGATTCCTGGAACGTGCCGATGTTCCGTTCGAAGGCGTTTCCTTCCATGGATTTCATGCGCTCGCGAATCGTGCCGATCAAGGTCATGAATGTCTGAACGTTGGGCGCCACTCGCTCCCCGAAGATGTCCGAGAGTGCCTTGCTCTGCGTGCGTTCGTCGACCTTGCTCAGCGCTCCCTTCAGCCGTTCGAGAGCTGTCGGGAAGTCTTCCCCGATGAGGTCGATGTCTTCGCCTTTGAGCTTGAGGGCATCGAGCCCCTCTTGCCCCTGCTTATTAAAGCTGGCACTTCGCAATCCTGACGCCGTTTGCTTGAGGTACGTGGCGGCATTCTCACCGCCAGCGGTATCGACCATGGCGGAGAACGCAGCAAACTGTGTCGTCTCATCGATATTCAGAGACTTCAAACCAGCCGCGATCGGAGCCAGGTTCTTGAGGTCGGAAAACTGAATCTGTGACGGTTCGAAAACCTGAGTAAGCTTTCCACCACTCTTTCGAATCTGTTCGGCTGTCGGCTCGGCGATTCCCATGCCTTTCAGGAACTGTGACAGGCTCCCAATGGATTCCTTCACGTCGCCCATCTGCTCGCCGAATTCGTTGGTGGCCGCTTTCAGGTCCAACGTCGCCTGCAGGGCCGCACCGCTCTTGACGTCTTCGGCTTTGAAACCACTTGATGCCAACTGCGTCTGGAGCTGCAAGCCTTCGGTATATGACGCGGACGGCGTCTTGAGCAGCGCCTTCTGAATGTTCGGGAGTTGCTTTTCGAGAACGGCCGGCGTGAAGCCACCCTGAATCTGCAGCTTCAACTCTTCCTGTTGTGCCTTGTCGGCGACTTCCTGCAGTTGCCTTCCAAAGCGCGTATTCTCGGCCATCGCCCCGCGAATGCTGGCCGAAATTCCTTTGAATACGAGATTGACCCCAGCCGCTTTGATCGCAGTCTTTTCGAGGTCGGCAGCAAAGCTGCGCCAACCCTTTCTGGATTCGTCGGTGACCGTGCGGCTCGTCTTACCCGAGTGTTTCAGGTTTGCCGTGAGCTTGTCGATGCGCTTATCGAGTCGCGTGATCTCGGCTTCCGCGGCTTTCGCATCGCCACCGAATTTGAATTCGAGGTCGGCCATCGGTCATCTCCGGTTTACTGGGACGCCAATGACGGCCGTTGGTTCGGGGTCTCCGTGTCCATCGCAGACGAGGAAGAGGTCGGCGCGGCTGGGTCGGTATCCGGGGAGTGCTCCCTTTCGCCAGGCGAAGTATTCACAGACTCGGCTGCTGAATCGCTTTTTTTTTGCGATCCCAAAACCTCTTCAACCGTATCCCAATTGCAGACTGCCATCAGGATCGAGACGAGGTTTCGGGACGTGAACAGTCCGAGCATCAGAGATTCAGACAGGCCGATTCGATAGTTCACTCCGAGGAATGTCGCGGCCAGTTGGCACGCTTCCTGTGGATCGAATGGGGGCCGTTCACCTGGGGCGATGAGATCCCACGCCCGCGCGCTCAGTTCCCAGATCTTGCGGTATTCGGGAAGCTGCTCCACGGCCATGCCGCCGCCGGGCGCCAGCCGGAATCCCGTTGGAAGATGCGATCGCCCTTGGCCCGTTCGCCACGTTTCCTCAGAAGGAATCGGCGTTCGAACGATCGGCACCGACCATTCATTGCGATCGAGCAGCGTCCGAGGGTGGCCGGTGAGCATGACCGCGCGAACCAGATCATCCGGCGTTGGCCGATCTTGCTTGTCGATCCCGAGCCAGTATCCGCCGGCGTCCATCCATTCCTGTTCGGCCGGGTTGTAGCCGGTTGTGCGAGGCATGGAATCGTTCAGCGGAATCGGATAGACGAGGATCCCCGGCTGACCGCTCGGAGTTTTGCCCCGAAGCGGAATGAGCAGGATGTTGTTCGCTGGTTTCCAGTCGACGACGAATTCTGCGAGCGCATCGCCGAGACCGCACGAAACGAGAATCTGCGGATCGCCCGTGAGCTTTTCCTGATCGGCATCGGGAAGGAAGTAGAGGAAACCGGCCATCAGATGCTTTCGGTTGAGCCCGGCGGAACGGCCATGTTCGCCTTCGCGGGCTTGGATTTGTGCTCTTTGACTTTGATTCGCAGCCGATCCATGGCGGCGGCAACGGTGATGCCTTCCGCGGCTGAGAGCTCACGGGCCTTCGCCAGTTCCGGCGTTTCGTATTCGTCAGCCATCAGTCACCTCACGGAATGGTTGCGGTCGTTGCGACGATCAGCGGAAGCGTCGAATCGTCGGGCGAAGTCAGTTCAACGCGGATCGTCGCCATTGCCGGGCTGGTCCCGTTGGCGTCGACCATATCGACCCGCCACATTCCGTTGAGACCTGTGAACGACAGGTGCTGACTCGTGCCGTTGGCGACACGAGTCACACCGCCGGCCTGATTCTTGGTCATCTTCCGGCCGTAGACGACAAGGCCGCTTGACCCGTTGAGTGCCAGGCCATCGACACCGGCCGACACGAACGGAGAAACCTCGGTCGTCTGGATCGTCACAACGGGATCCGTCATCTCGAGCCCGACGAAGGTTGGCCACGGTTCGCCGTCAGCCCCTTCGATGCGAAGCTGGATTCCGCTGGAGATAACCGCCTGCTTGATCGACGAGATCTGCGAACCATTGATATAGACCGGCCCGCACACGAAATGTTCCGTGTCGGTCAGGTTCCCTGAGAGAGCAACGGAGCCAGCCGCCACAAACGGTTCGTTGGTACCGTCGTAAGCTGCTGTCAGAACGCAGTCGGCTTCGCTGGGCTGATTGTGGTTGAGGGTGATGCTGTTCCAGTGGAGATAGCCGAGCGTCATCGCAACGCGGCTGTGCTGGCTCGTGGCGCGGGCAACACTCCCGGTGACAGCGGCCTTCTTGAAGTAAGTGTAAAGCGTCGACGCGATCGAGGCCCCCACCAGAGGGCAGCTTGCCAGCAAGGTTCCGAGCATCGACGTGCTGAACGTGATCTGCGGCTGCTGGTTCATCACGCCGCGGAACATCGGGTGCGTGTGCGCGGCGGCGCGCTCCGTCAGAATCTCTGCCGCCGTGTTCCACTGCTGCTGCGAGATCTGAGTGAGGTCGACGGGACCGGGAAGCCGGATCAGGTCAAGCGTTGATATTGTGCCGATGGCCATGTTCCGATTCCTTCAAAATTGAGTCGTATAGTAGGCGGCCCGCAGCAGCGCGTCGCCGGCGTGCAGGTCGAGTCGTTCGTCGTAATACTTTGCCATCACCGTTCGGTCGCGGTCGGTGTGTGCAATCAGTTCCTGCGCAGGCTTTGGATGTTGTTCCGGTGCATCGTGGCCGGGAGTCGCGGTATAGGCTGGGACCGAAAAGATCACTCGGCAGCGGTTGCTGGTCGCTGTATATCGAGGTCCGACTTTCGTGTACCGGCGTGTGCGGCCGAACATGACGTTGTCGAGGAATTTTCCTTCACCCTTGCCGATTTCCTTTTTGTCCTTCTTCCACTTGGGCATTCGGTCTTTATGGTGGTATTCCCCATGCGCAACCCATGTGAAGTGCCGCGGAAGAATGGTTTGATGCCAGAACGCCCCAGTCTCCAGCATCGTCCGCTTCGTAATCGCCTTGAACTCCTTTTCCAGCCCTTTGATCCGCTGGCGCACGGTCCCCATGAGGATCATCATTGGAAGTTCCCCCACGTGAGCTGGAAGAGCATCCGATAGAACCGGCCCATGGTCGGCCAGGTATCCTCCGGGTTCTCGCCGAAGTCAACGGACTGCACATCCTGTAAGACGAGATGGCTCGAATCGTCGGCGCCATCGTCCGCACCCGAGAGGCAGACAATCTCGTTCATCACGACGCCGAAGAAATTCCCGGCGTACATTTCCGCCTGCAGCTTGCTGTTCCAGTGCTCGCTAGGCGTGTCGATCTCGATGTGCAGGTCGACGGTCCCGAACGGAACGAAGACGTCGGACGCGCCGCCGGAGATCTTCCGATAGCCGAACGTCTGCCCGAGCCGCACGATGGCATACGGCCGCTTGGCTTCCTCTCGCGCGAAGGCTTTCTTGAAATGGACGTGCTTTTCAGCTTCGACGTCCGAAACGCTGTTCGTCTGCTGCTGGAACCGAGACGAAAGGGTGACCATGCGGGCAATCTTTGCAACCGCCTCAGAGAATGGTCCTTCCGGTTCGACAGCCAGCATTGCGTTTCACCTGTCCCATCAGAGCGATTCCTGACGCCCTGCGCTGTAAAGCGTCGCGTCTTTCCACCTCAGCACGAACGCCGCTTCGTCTTCCTCAACAATCTCGTCGAATGACCAAAGCTGGCTCCCGATTTTCAGCGTGTCGAGCTTCTGTGGAATCAGGATGCCGGTGGTCGCGTCCTTGTCCACCAGCGTCATCAACGTTCCGACGCGCGTTTCGTGATTCCGTTGCGGTTCGTACCGCCTCATCTGCTCATCGCACGGCGTGACGGTGATCGTTCTCTTGCCGCCGCCGTCCGCCGGCGAGTATTCCGCCGAGACAGCGAACTCATTGACGTTCAGGAAAACGTCGGTGATGTCCGCTGCGATGAGATCCTTAAAAGTCATTCCGCACCGACAGATTGTTTCTGCTTCTTCGCGCCGGACATCTTCCGGGCAACGTGAGCCAACGGTGGCTCGTCTTGTTCAGCTTCCGGGTTGCTGAAACGTTCGGTGGCCTTCCAGTCCGGTTGGTCTCGATCGTCTCGCGCGACACAGAGAGCCGGCCCGACGTCCTTCCGAACCGCTTCGAGGTCATCACCTTCGACGTCGACGGGCTTTCCGTCTTCGAACACGAGTGTTTGGAGAATCGCACCCTTCTCATCTCGCACGCAGCGGCGAAACGTTGCATTTCCCGGAATCAGCATGAGTCGCATGAAAACTGGTCCTTCAAAAGAAGGGGGCGGCGACCGTCGCGATTACGGTCGCCAGCCCCACTACTGACGGTCGGATCATGTGAAGGTCGTGAGAACGCCAGCCCACCACGCCAGATAACCGACGTTGTAGCGGGCTTCGGTCATGAACTTGACGTCCTTCGTCTCGATGTCATCCATACCCTTCGTGCCGGTGCTGAGCGGCTCGCGAGCTTGGAAGACGAACGGACGAAGAGCGCTTCCGAGGTTGAAGAGATAGAACGTCGCCGCGTCCGTGATGTGCGGGCTCGGAACGATCTCCGGAGAATCGAGAATGACGTTGGTATTGCCGCCGCCGCTGAGCGTGGCAGTCAACGCTTCCTTCGCGACCTGCTCCAGTTCCGGCGGAACGAGAAGCATCAACTGCTTCTGGCTCTGCAGAATCGGACGATTCAGGTACTTGCCCTGATCGTTCTTGAACTTGAGCATTGCCGTACGTGCCTGGTGATACGCCGCTTTGAACTCAGCCGCGGTCGGCGTCGTTCCCGTTGCGGCAGCGTAGGTCAGATCGTTCGATTGCGTTCCTGAGTCGCCCCAGGAATGGTCGGTGTCGAAGAAATACTGACCGTCCCAGCAGACGGTGGACGCGCCGCCAACGATCAGCGTTTCGACCGTCAGCTCGTCCGGGTGATAAGCGGCCTCGATCGCGAGCTGTTCCATCAGCGGGCCGTAAAGCCCCATCCGGTCGTCCGCGATGTCGGTCTTCTTGATGAGAAGAGAGCTTTCCCAGTGCTTGTTCTCAAGCACGAAGTTCGCCCCGCGCAGTTCTTTGAACTGGCGATCGCCGAGCCATTCCCGCATCCCCGGCATGTTGCCGAGCCACGAGTATTTCTCATTCAGGCCGCTGGACGGCATGATCGTGCAAACGCGCGGATAAAACGGCGTTGCGCCGCGCACCGCGTTGTTGAACTTGGCCGTCAGGTCTCGCAGAGTGACGGTTGCTTTTGCTGTGTCGACGGACATTCCATAACCTCGCTCCTCAGCCAAGGTCATGTAGGATTAAAAGCCGGGGGCTTTGGTGGCCACCGCTGCCCCCAGCGGCTGAGGTTCGGTTAGGCTTTCCGCTTTTCGAGATCCAGAACGCGGATCTGCAGATTCTTGACGACGGCAAGAACGGAGTTACCTTCGTCCTTCGTCACGAATCCGTAGGCGCTGGAGTTCGTGAGGTCCTGGATCGCGTAGTCAGGCGTTCCCGGTGCGGTGTGTGTGATCGAGGTCAGCGCGGCAACCGGCAGAGCGCCGTCGCCACACGGACGGATGCGAACAACGAGTTTCGTCCCGCTGACAAGTCCGACCGACAGGCCGATCGGAACGCTCGTGGAACCGATGGCGACGTTGATCGTGTAGTTGTCGTCACCGTAGATCAGGAGGCCAACGTCGGCCTGGGTGTACGTCCCGGCGCCGACAAGGACGAAGTCACCCGACGTGAGAACTTCGACCTTCTTATCACCGGCCGAACCGCCGCTGTTGTCGACGTCTTCGTTGGCGATGCCGATGAAACCGTTCACGCCGGTTGCCGTTCCGGACGCGGCGTTGCCGTCAGCGTCCTGGAACACGAGAGTTCCCTGATAGATTCGCGTGGACGCCGCAACCGGGTAGCTGCGCTTGCAGCCGTCCTGCCGGGTGATGAGCTGATTTGCTGTCACGGCCATTGCTTTGATCCTTTGTTACAAAGTGAGAGAATCGCGCTGTGGCGCGTGTTATTTGAAGCTGGGCTGGAGCGGCTCGAGGCCCGTTTCGACGCGGCGGCTAAACACGTATTCCTCTTCGGTGATGCCGAAGAGATGCGGACCGGCCGCGAACTCTTCCTTGAACTTGTCGTTCGGGTCCTTGTCCTTCGGTTTCTGATTCGTGTCGCCAGCGCCCGTTCCCGCGATCAGCGGGCGAGCCTTTTCAAGCTGGCCGGATTCGCTGAGGAAGTTCTGCACCTCGGCGCGGCTCATGCCCGAGTCGACGAGCTGCGTTACGGCGTCGCCTTCGATGCCCGAGAGAGCGCAGAGAGCTTTGACCTGCTTGACGCGGGTTTCCTCGGCATCCTTGATCTGATCGGCGGACAGTTCGGCCGGCTTGATTTCCGGCTTCTTCTCAACCACCGGTTCGGTTTTCTTCTCTTCCTGCAGTTCGGCGGGCTTGGTCACTTCCGACATGGGTCGCCCTTTCATGGCAAAATACTTTTGGAGAAACCCTTCGAAGCGACCGCGAATCACATCGGGTTCGGCTTCAGGGAAAAACGTATCAAGCAGTTGCGAGACGTTGGCCGGCAAACGAGCCGGGTCGTCAGTCGAAAAGTCAGCAGAGAAAAACCCACCGTGCGTGGCTGCCGGTGTGTCAACCACGTCAGCGGCTCGAAGCGCGGCGAATCGGATCGGTTGGAATTCGTCCTTCTCGCGCGTTCCCTTTTTCATCTCTTTAAAATCGAGAGAACCGGCGAGAGAAACCCCGAAGGCTTCCGGATCCTCGTCCGCCATGTCCATGACGTATGTTCCAAGATCACCTTCGGGCGATGTGAAAGCGGCTTCCGCGATATGCAGGTCCGCGCGAACGGTGTCGCCGTCCCGCTTGAAGTTCTTCCATCGTCCGAGGTAGCTTCCGAGGCCATCGTTCGACAGGCCGGGGTGCGTGAAACGGGCTTTGAATCCGAGTTTGCTTTTCTTGCCGAACGAGAGCACCTGGCTCAGCGTTTCTTCATCGACGAACCACGGACGCGAATCGCCTTCCGACAACTCGCCGAGCTGCATCAGCGCCGCGCCGTAGATCACGTTGTTCTCGCGATCGACGCGCTGGCCTTCCGCAAGCCCCTTCGCTGGTGTGGTGCGAAACGCATTCGGATTGACCGGTGCCGTGATGCTCATGCGGCTGCCTTCGCTGGTTTGCGTGGTTTGGATGCGGGTTTCTTACCCGGTTCCTGAGGCTTCGATTCGTCAACGGGAGCGGGCGGCGGCACATCTTCCGGCGGATATTCCGGGAGACCGGCGGCGACGCGGGCTTTGACGATTGCCGCTTCGTTGGCGACGTCCACAAGCTGTTCTCGAAGCCGCTGCTGCTTGACCTCTTCCCAATCCTCACCGCGGGCGGCACAGCTCGACGCCTCCGTAGCGAGATTACCCGCAATCGCGTCGGTGTCGCTCTTCACATCCTTGACCGGATCGACCCATGGGAAGCCCGGCGGGAGCTGCGCGTGATTCTGGAACTGCGGCTTGAATTCGAGGTACAGATCCGGCTCGATGTCCACTTCGCCGATCATCACGCATTCATCAACGAATCGGCACCAGACGCGCTCCCAGCAGTCTTCGATGTCTTCCTGCTGCCAGACGCGGAACGTGATTCGGCCATCGATGAGGGACAACCGGCCGCCGCTGAAATTGTTGCTGAACATCTTCGTCAGCAGTTCGAACGGATATCGGATGGCGCTCGCGACGCCGCGCATGATCCAATCCATGTACGGACCGAGCGAATTCCCCGGCCGATTGGGGTTGGAAAAATCGATCTTCTGATTGCTGTTGAGGTAGCCGATGGTGCCCGGAACGATGTCTTCGAGGCGTTCGCCGTTGGTGACAGTGGCCGCACCGGTCGCCGCGCCTTCCGGGTCGTCGGTCGTCACAAAGCCCGCGAAACAAGCCGCCGTCTGTTCGGCGATCAGGCTGGCTTCCTTCATGTCCTTCGCGTCCTTGAGGTCGCTGAACGCGGGCGCGAGCCACGGATAACCCCGGCTTTGTTCCGGAAGCTCTTCGACGTAGCTGTGGCAGACGCGATCGGCCGGAATCGCGTCGTACGACATATCAACGGTTTTCGTGTCGTCCGGATTCGTCTTGCGGATGTAGTACGTGACCGGTCGGCGCGTCTTTTCGTCGTACCGGATGCCGAGCCGAACGTTGCGATCGCCTGCGAATTCGTGGGGCGTTTCGAGACGGCGCGGGTCGATGACCTGAATCGAGAGCGGAACCGGCTTGTCGGCCTGGTACTGATCGCTCATCACAAGGATCGCTTCGCCGAAGATCCCCTTGCACCGCTGAAAGAGGCGTTGCTTTGCGTATAAACGCTCGCACTTCGCCCAGACTTTGTGCTTGGCTTCTAGGGTCCGATTGTGCTCTTGGGCCTGCTCATCGGTCAGGCGGCCGTCGATCGACTGAACGCGGGCCTGAACTCGGATGCCGCACCCGATGACGTTGTCGACTCGCCCTTTGATCGCTCCGGACGCGAACGGATCGTTCTTGTAGAGGTCGCGCGCGTGGTCCCACAGGTCCAGCAGGCTTTCTTCGAGCTCGGAGTCGGGCGACAATCGGCTGGACATCCAGCGGCTGCCCCGAATGCGGTCACGGTCGGCCGCTTCCCATGCACTGAACCGGCTGTTGACCCGATTGACGTAGCGGGCCTGCAGTTCGGTTTTCTGCCGGGCGGCGATTCGTTTCTGGCCCCATGCCGGAGCAATAGACAGAATCGCATCATCGAGCGCCAATCCGAAGCGCTTCAAACGTCCCTGCGGTCTCTGCTTCACTTCGTGCATCGATTATCGCCGTACGAACCGGATTTTGTTGCGCGGGAGGCCGCTGGATTCCGCTGACGTGGAACTCGTGAGCTTCACAATCTGCTCTTCGACCCAGCGCAGCTTCTCAACGATGTCTTCGCGTTTGACCTCGCGGTTGCCGATCTTGTAGCTCGACACCGCCGACGAAAGCATGTCCTCAAGCTCGTCGCGTTGAGTCTTGAGAACTTCGAGCCGTTCGGCGTCGGAGCGTGCCATGCTTCAATGGTCACGAAATTGCGCGCCGTGGGGAGATGACGTTTACAGCGTTCTGTAAATCACCTGCGAATTACTCGTTGGTCTGAGAGTCCGCACGGTTTGCAGTAGAGGTACTGCAGATTGCCGCCGTCAGGCAGCTTCGGGCTTGACCCGACCCTGAATGGAAAGCCGCAACCGGGGCAGAGCACCGGCGCTGGGCGTCGCTCCTTTGGTTTCTCCCTCCGCAGATTCAACCGTCGCATCTTCATCATCGGCGCCTCCGAACGAAGCTGCCGCCGCGCGGGCGCCGAACCTCCAACTTCCGCCGCTGCTGATCCTCCGGTGCCTTCGGTTGCGGGCGAGACTCGACCACGATCGGCGTCGATGGAACGTCACGCCCTTTGAAGTCGATCATCACGGCCGCGTAGGCGTACCGCTCGCAGTCCCGGAAGTCGTTCGGCATGTTCGGGTCGATGCGCTGCCACTCTTCCTTCAACTGGTTTTTCTTGTCGAGCGCGCTCACGGCCGCATCGTTCAGAAGCTGCTCAAGGTAATTCTGGTGGTACGCAAGACTCCCGGCGTGGATCGTCATCGCCCCGGAATCGCCGCGCCCGACCACATGCAACCGCTGGTCGAGCCAGTCCTGCGTCGAATTTGTGTCCACCCACGTCACCCATTTGCCGGGGTTCGATGATCTCGGCCCGTTCTGGCGGCGCATCGCAACCGCCGTCATTGGAGTGCTGGAACCCTTGCACGCCTGCACGCGCAGCCCTTCGCGGCGGCATCGTTCACAGAACGCGAGCACGTCGGCAGGCTTGTAGCCGCTGTCAATGAGCGTGAGACCGGCCTGAATCTGCCCGTTGCCCGCGATGGCCCACTTCGTCGCGATGATCGCACGCAGCTCTTCCAGATCCTCGCACAGCCCGTACGCAACCGTATGCCCCGAATAACCCGGCCCCCAGGCTTTGACGACGTACGGATAGCAGGCACCCTGCTTGTCGACGCCGATCGTCACGAACCCGAGCCCCCTCGGAACAACGCCGCGATCGAACTCGGAGTTAAGCCGGCCGCCAAGCTGCTCCCAGGTCAGTTTCCGTTCCGCGATCTCCCAGGTGTTCGCGAGCCACTGGTTGTGGAAGTTGCGAACGAGGCTCTGAATCTTTTTGCAGTCCAGATATTCCTTCGCGACGTCACCCCAACTCAGAGATAGCGAATAGAGGCTCGACAGGTGATAGCTCGCGTCGGTTCCGTCGTTGTTCGGCGCTCCGTCGATCCATTCAGCGTTCTTCCAGCCGCGCCAAACGTCCTCGCGCGGCCCGTCCCCGGCTTCAAGGTTCCGCTGCAGCGTCGCCGCGTACCGGTCGACCGCCTCGGACGCCTCTTTATCCTTCACCGTACACCCTTCCGGGCACCAAACGCCGCGCCGCATCATCCGCCCGCGGTGCTCATCTTTGATCTTTCCCTCGCAGAATCGGCACTGATAGAACGCCGTTTTGTGCGCCAGAGCGGGGTTTGAGTGACCGTTTTCGCCCTTTTCCCACTTCACACCATAGACGCCGGGCCCTTCGAAGAACTCGAGCACCTGATAACCGCCACATTGAAAGCACGGCACCCAATACCGGCAGTTCGTACCGGCCAGCAGGAACCGCTCGACCAGTGACAACCCGCGCACGGTCGGCGTACTCTCGAGGATCACCTTCCGCATCGACTGGAACTGCTTGAACCGGTCGGTGAACAGCTTGATCGGATGCGCTTCCTTGGACGTTGAAGCGTGCTCCCATTTGTCGATCTCGCCGGCGTGCCCCCATCGGACCGGCTTATCGCCCAGCGTCGACGGCGATCGAGCCCACGCGACGTAAACTTTGTTATCCCGGAACTCCATCAGGCTCTGACGCTGTTCGCGCTCACTCTTCACGAGCAAATGCGAAAGCCCCGGCGTGCGGCGCGCCATTTCGTAGCTGCGACCGATCACATCCTTGGCGACCTGCTCTGTCGGCCCAGCGTACATGCTCGGAGCCGGCTCATTGGCCGCTTTGTAGAGCAGGAACGACTGACCGGTGAGGGTTTTCGAGACCTGCGCGGCGAATTGCTGCGTGATTGTCCTTACCCGCGGGTCGTCGATCGCATCGGAAGGACCGCCCGGCGCGCCAATGTGCGGAAACCCTGTGTGGCTGAATGGTCGCCCGAGCTCGTTGACGAGGTTCTGAATGCACCATTCGAGGTGTCGCAGCTTCAATCCGGGCCGGCACGCGGTCCAACAATCGCTCAGACTGTCGGGATCCTCCGCCGCGGCAAGCTCAACAACGTCGTCAAGCAGTTCCATTCGGCCCTTCCAATTCGCCGCCGGCAGCTCCCAGCTCCCGCAAAGCCAGATTCGCCTTCGTCTGGAAGTCGGCGATCACCTCCGCGCGATACTCCGAGGGCACGCACGACGTGCATTCGACCCCCAGAGCTTCGATCCGGCTCTTCACGATCGCGAACGCCTGTCGAAAGAACTTCGCTGCCGCTTTCCGGTTCACGTATTCACCCGCCCTGATCCGCAGTTTCAGCCGCCGCTCGGCGTTCTCGAGGATCAGCTTTTCTCTTTCGAGGTCGGCTTTCGATTCGCCGCTTTTGCCGTTCTGTCGGTCTTCGTTGTCTCGTTCCCGCTGCGCTTTCCACTGCGCGACCTTCCAGACGCTGATCGTTCCGTCCGGCTCTTGCGGAAATCCCTCCATCTTTGACCAGTCGCTGATCGTGCGACGAGATACGCCGGTCGCTTGAGAAAGCGCCTGTAGCGTAGACACAAACCCTTGCCGCAGTTTGACTTTAGGTCCATTTCTCACGCGAGTTCTCAGTGGATTCACCCATGATCGCAAACCGACCAACCTGATCTCGAAGCGGCCAACCTGATCTCGAAGCGGCCAACCTGATCTCGAAGCGGCCA
>JACCDG010682752.1_pt1 | contig 15262 bp, 12 predicted proteins | sample 7442471 | NCBI WGS metagenome assembly JACCDG01 (sample SAMN15323444, study PRJNA562643) | freshwater metagenome | isolation source: river surface water | place: USA:Blue River Watershed | collected 2017-08-17
CTCCATCGGGGGAAGAGGAAGAGAAGGGGAAGACGGTGGAGTCCGATGGAGAACCTCGTTCAGTACGGACTCGAGGGGGGTCATGATGTATCCCTCTGCCGTGAAGGGCATAAAACGAGCATCTGCGTTGTGCCATCGAATGTGTGTGGTGGGACACGTACTCGACTGATTCTTTCGTTTCTGGGGGTCCCGACAATCCAAAAAAGCAGGCTGAAAAAAGTCGCCGAAGAGAAATCCCGTTTCTCCCTGACGACGCTGTACACGGCGTTCCATCCATGGAGCCGTCTCAGTAAAGAAGTCCACAGGAATCTCTTCCGCCATTTTGTCCAAGGTCGATAACCAATGTTCTCCGCTTAGGGTGGTACAGGTGGGGGCTTCACACGGCTGGCAGGCATCCTCCCGCGAATAATGCCGATCGCCGAATAACAGAACGAGGGGCAATGTGATTCCCTGCGCTCGGTACTCCTCATAGGCATCCTCTTGGGGTTTCAAATAAAAGAACGAAATGGGACCTGATATCTGTTCAAACCGTTGGCCCCGCAAGGTGATTCCATTTGGGGGCAGCTGGGACGGGGGTGTCTTCGAATCCTCTGCCATCTCTAGTAAGAGGGGAGATTCATCCCCTTCTTCCGCCTTTGTGGGTTTTTGACTTTTTCGTGCGATTGTTCCCGTTGTTGTTCTTCCTGCCTTGGATGTTCTTGTTGTTCTTCCGATTCATCGTATTCGCCTTTCGTTTCAACGCGGAAAGCGAAGCGGGAGAAGCAGGAGAAGCAGGAGAAGCAGGAGAAGCAGGAGAAGCGGGAAGTGAAACGCCCTTCTGGGAAAGGGTATATCGTATCCGTGCATCTCGGTGTGCAATTCGTTCTTGTGCCCATTTCTGATAGGCGGTATAGGCCTCCACCTCCTCCGACGTGCGCAGGCGTTTGACGAGCTGCGCCTGGAGGTCTTCCGCGAGGGGGATACGTTGTGCGACAGTTTGACAGCGGGGTTGCTCCTTTACCGTCGTGGAAGATACCACCGTGTATCCCATGGTATACAGCGCATGGGCCATAAAGGTGGCGTGCGCATTCCCAAAGAATCCAATGGTGAGCATGCCTGGCAGGGCGTTTCGGGGTGGTTTTACCATGCGTAGTAGGGTATAGATGTCTAAGAGATACTGCATGGAAGGCATCCATACTTCTTTTACGAACTCTTCCAGTGCCTGATACAGTGTCGTCGCATCTACCCCTCGTGTGGGGGGATAGACGGAATATGGAGGAGGAGCGTCGAGAATGGGTATCGCCTGGAGATAGCGAATGACATTCTCTTTCAATGCCTCGTCTTGTATCATGGTAAAAAAAGTGTCCGCCCTACGAGGTGGATTTCTCTCAAGATACGTGGAGAGGAGGGTCATCCAAAAGGAGATGTTTTCCAACGACGACCCCTTCATTCCATCCAGCTGTTTAAAAATGGCACTCTCCCGTTTCGTGCGATGGGTCGTTTGAAGATGGACGAGGATGTCTTTCATGGCACGAAGAATAAAGGAAGTCATCGTCGGTTCATTCAACCAGGCAGGAAATTGGCTCTTTAGCCATTCATTGGTTTGGACATAATACTCCCTCGCTTTCGGATGATTCGTGGACTTCACGTGATACATACGCTCCAGTGGAAGAAGCGGAAGGTGGTTCGTAAATTTGGACCGAAATTGAAGCACCGTGTAGAGTTGATTGAACAATGGACCGTAAAGGTATCCTTCTGCGGTAGAGGGCATAAAGCGGGCATCCGCATGGTGCCACCGAATGGTTCCCGTGGGGCACGTACTGTCGATGGCATTTCGTTTCGAGGGGTCTCGGCAATCCATAAAGAATTTCTTAAAAAAGTCGTGGAAGAGGAATCCAGTATCCGCCCGATGCTGTTGTCCGATGCGTTCCATGAAGGGTGCCGTTTCCGTAAAGAAATCAATCGGATAGACCGTTCCAAGTCCCTCCAATACGTGTATCCAGGGTCTTCCTGTGAGAGTCGTACATGTCGGTTCCGTACACGGTTGGCAGGCACCCTCTCTGGAGTAATGACGGTCTCCAAACAACAGGACAAGGGGCAACGTGATTCCCTCTTTCCGATACGCCTCGTAGGCGTCGTCCTTTGGTTTCAAATAATACATGGATACGGGTCCGGATATCTGTTGAATCAGGGCATGGAATACGGATAACCCTTTGGGACGGTTGGATTCGGCGGCCATTTCTATTGGTGGGAGGGATTCTTGGTTACCAATAACACCCCTTTTCCACTCGTTTGTAGTTCTCGGGTTGGTCTGCCTTCTCGGGTCGTACCCACAAGTCGGTCACGTGTGCCATAATGGCAGGATGGGAAAACCACCGTTTCCCAATGACACCGAAAAAAAGTTGGAGCGCACCGCCCACATAGACGACCGAGGCATGGAGCTCGTGGTAGATAAAATGGGACAATAGCATTCCATATCCTCCTGCCGCCACAAGGGCGACATCAAACGGTTGGCAGGCACGAAGGGTGGCTTGACATTCGGCCATGTGCTCTCTCCAGTCCCGATTCTGATGATTGCCTGCCAGGGTCATGGGGGGTTTGACGAATTGAAAGGTACATCCTTGGAGCCACTCGTATCCTGGAAACAGATGAGGGAGTTGGGGGACCTGCCGTTCCAAGGTTCGGACAAACGGATGGACCACGAGGATTCGCTTTCCTGCCAGGGCGTGAATCCAGGAATCGGCAGGAGGGACATAATAGGGTTCGAGGGCGGTGGCAGGTATCTTGGGCAGGTGAGGGGTTCGTTGGGCAATGTACTCCTGCCCTTTCCCCGTGATGGAATAGACGGGGCCTGCCCTCTCCCATTCCCCGATAACAGTACATGCCTCATAGGATTGAATCAGACGTGTGGCATATTCCTGGAGAGACTCCTGTCCCGTCACGTGAATTCCCGCATTGTTTTCCAGTTCGGCAAGGTCGTTCTCGGTGAGGTCCGAGGGGTGTTCCCGTATGCGGTAGGCCACAGAGAGTTCAATGCCTGCGATTCGTCCGATGAAGCAGGGGGTGTCACGGGACAGAAGGTGACGAAGGGTGTGGTTCGCTGCAGTGGTAGTCGCAGTGGTCATCCTTTTTCTAGGAACACGACGGCGATGGGTTTAGATGGTGGGTTACCGAAGGTTGGTTACCACAGGTCGCTTCGCTCACAACGACTTCGACGCCACGATTTGCGCATCCGCTGCCATTTGACGTAGAATGGATTCCGGTGCTTTACTCGTCGGCTTAATCAGTTTCTTTTGAATCAAATGCTCTCGGAGTTGTGCCAACGGCATCTCCTTTACCTTCCGCGTCATTTTCTTCGCACGTGCCATTCGTTTGTGAAGACCTGAGATACCCAACAATACACGTCGTGCCTTCTTTGTGGCCTGCTTTTTCCCGTGGAGTTTGGCTTCCACCTTCTTCGGCTGAAGATGGACTTTCTTTGCGGTCGTTCTCTTTTTCAGCTCTACACGGATGAGTTTCGAACCTCCCTCTTGTGTAGGAGAAGCGGGAAGCGAAGCAGAGGAGGCAGGAGCGGGAAGCGAAGCGGAAGGAGCCGAGGGAGCGGAAGGCGGAGCAGAGGCAGCAGAAGGCGGAGCGGAAGAAGAGGCAGGCATTCGGTTCAGAAGGGAAATCACAGGAGGGCGTGAAGCAGAGGAGGAATCAGAAGAAGCAGAAGAAGGGGCTGGTTCCGCACCTCCTGCTTTTTTCTTGCTCCGTGTGCGTCTCTCTTTTTTGGATTCCCCCGAATAGTCTGCGGCAGCAGGTCCCGTCAAAAGAATCTGTTTCACTTCGTTCTGGCTCATCTTTATTGTAACCGAAGAACTTATTTCCTTTGCCCCTTTCCTTGTCCCTTTCCTCGTCCCTTCACGGCTTAAATCCAGCAGTCCGTCTTTCTACCAAGGTGACATCTGGAGGGGGGTAAAAAATTGATTCCGCCTCCTCATGACTTCTCGGGTAATGAACTTCCGTTCTTCACACGACGCAACGACAACCCCCCTAACGATGGATCACGCCCCTTCTCCGAAATCAAACGCCTTCCCTGACTACCGTCACGTCCTCACGACGTTCTTTGCTCAATCCGATGGAAAACAGATTGTCAGCCATCAAATTGAATCCTTCAACCAATTCATCGAAGTGGATATCCCTGAAATCATTCACATGGCGAATCCCATTACCTCCCGTGGTTCGCCGGAAATCCCCTTGGCGGGCCCTCGTTCGGCGTTGGCGACGGCGACGGGTCTTTCCACCACGGCGGCGAATGCGTTGATGGGGGCGACTGCTGCTGCTACTGTGGCGACTGCAAATGCTGTTGCGGTTGCTGCTGCGGTGATGGATGCGTCTGCTTCTGCGACTGCGACTGCGACTGCGACCTCGGATGGCCCGACGCATCTCGGAAAGAAGATTCAGCACGAGTATGAGGTGATGCTGGAGTTTGAGAAGATTTCCATCCGCAAGCCCACCATCTTCGAAAACAACGGTGCCATTCATCCGATGATGCCCAACGATGCTCGTCTGCGTAATCTGACCTATGCGGCGCCGCTGAACATTGACGTGAAGGTCACCACGACGTTCATTGACCATACGCGCAATGGAATCCGTGAATCCAATGTTCGCATCTTCCCGAATGTCCACATCGGCAAGATTCCCGTGATGGTCGGTTCCAAGTACTGTCTCCTCCACGACCAGCGTCATGTCCACCCCTCCGCGATGGGGGAATGCCCCGAGGATCTCGGTGGATACTTCATCGTCCAGGGTGGTGAGCGTGCGATGATTTCCATGGAGCGCATGTCCGAGAATCGTCCCTTCGTGTTCCGCAATGGCCGTGGAAGCGCCAAAGAGATGGAGGTCGTGGAAATCAAGTGCATCGGACCCGACAATGACCAGGTTCCCAAGTCCAACACCGTGAAACTCGTCTATCATCCCAAGAATCAGCTGATTACGATGCTTCGTGTGACCATCCCCCGCATCAAAACGGACATTCCCCTGTTCACCCTCTTTCGTGCACTCGGTGTCCTGCCGGATAAGGATATCTATGACCTCGTGGTGGGTGACGGAGAAGATGCGACTTACGATGCGATTCTCACCGAGTCCATTCTGGAAAGCAGTGGCATTCGTACGCAAGATGAGGCGCTCATGTGGCTGGCGGATCACACCAATACCTGGTCCGTCAAGTCACAGAAGCAGGGGAATGTCAAGGACATTCTGGGAGAGGAACTCTTCCCCCACATCGGTGGGCCCGAGATGAACTATGAAAAGGCGTGTTTCTTGGCGCACATGACACGTAAGGTGTTGTGGACATCGAGCAAGCGCATTCCGACGGATGACCGTGATGCGTATCCGAACAAGCGCGTGGACATCCCTGGCTTCCTCCTGGCCGACCTCTTTCGCAAGACGTACAATAATCGTATGGTGAAAGACATGAAGGCGGCACTCTCCAAGGAAATCCACGGCGGTTCGTGGAAGGCGACGGGCAATTGGTCGGAAATCGTCAACATCAACAACATCAATAAAATCATCAAGTCCACGATTATGGATGTGTGTCTCAAGTCCTCCTTGGCAACGGGTAACTTTGGGTCGGGTAAGATTGGTGGCCCGAACAAGGTGGGTGTCTCGCAAGTGTTGAATCGTCTGAACTACTCCGCCACGCTCTCTCACTTGCGACGCATCTCCACGCCGATTGAAAAGACGGGTAAGCTCATTGCGCCTCGTAAGCAACACGGTAGCCAGTGGGGTATGTGCTGCCCCTGTGAGACGCCGGAAGGTCATGGTGTCGGTGTCATCAAGAACATGTCCGTGACGGCCACCGTCAGCATCTTCAGTTCCCCCGTGACCGTCTATGTCTTTCTCCAGAGCCTGAACCGTTTGGTGTCGCTCAAGGAGGCGACCGTGGCGCAACTCCATCACTGTACCCGTGTCTTCTTGAACGGTTCGTGGATTGGCGTTCTGCGGGTGGAGGACACCGAGGAAGTCGTGGAACAATTCCGTCAAGCGAAACGTGCAGGTAAGATTCACCGCTATACCGGCATTGTTTGGAAGAATGCCCTGAAGGAGCTGTGGGTCACCACGGAAGCGGGTCGTATTCTGCGTCCGCTGTATTATGGTGCGGCGGTGCGCGAAGTGATGGCGGATACGTCGGGTGCGCTCCGTGCGCAAATCCTGGGGATTCACGACTGGAATCAATTGCTGTTGTGGCAGTCACCGTCGGGACATCATCTGGTGGAGTATGTGGATGCGGGTGAGACAGATACGGCCTACATTGCGATGGATTATCCCTCGTGTCTCCAGGATGCGAGACACACACACTGTGAGATTCATCCCTCGGTCATCTTTGGCACCACGGCGTCGTACATCCCCTTTCCAGACCATAATCAATCCCCTCGAAATGCGTACCAGTGCCTGTGGGAAGAAGAAGAGGTGCTGATGACATCGGGTGAGCGCAAGGCCATCAAGGATGTGCGGGTGGGTGACTCTGTCATGAGCTTTCATCCGGTGACAGGTGTAATGGAGCCCGTGAAGGTGGTGAATCAATACGTTCGTGAGACGGACAAGAAGATTTACAAGCTCACGACGGTGTCGGGTCGTACGGTGGTGGCGACGGACAATCATCCGTTCATCACGGAGTCGGGTTGGACGTCGGTGGCGGGATTGGTCGCTGGGTCTGCCGAGACACAGAAGCTGGGTATTCTGCCGAACTGGGTGTTTCCTGGCAGTATGGATGCACTCTATGACCATGCGTGGGCGAGAGTGATGGGTTTCCTTCTTCCCCGTCCAGGTCTCGAGACTCTGACCTTTGATACCGAGATGGATGCAGAGGAATTCACGTCGGACATGAAGGTGATAGGCTTCTCGGTTGAGGTGTCAGGTACGACGGTTCGCTTCAACGATGTGCCCGAGTCTTGGTTCCGTTCGTATTCTGGATACGGTGTGCCTGAACGAGTGATGCAGGGGTCAGATGCGGTGAAAAGAGAGTTCCTCGCTGCCTTTCAAAGCCACGGGATGCTCTATCCTGATGCGTCACGCACACGGGAACAGACGGTTCTCTTTATGAATCAGGTGAAGACGCTGTTTGAACACTTTGGCGTGGCGTGTGAGGTCGTGGAGAACGAGAAGTACTGCGAAGTCGGTATGACGTTGTTGGATACGCCCGAGAATCTCATTCGGGAATATGATGAGATTGGATACCGGTATTCCACGTCGGCGATGGTAGAGGGGTTCAAGGCGGTGGAGTGTTTGAAGGCAAAGGGGCGATTGCGAAAAGAGGATATGACCCACCGTGGTCGCATGGTCTTCGTTCCCTTGGAGTCCATCCAGGAACACGAACGTGTCCGTATTGCGGACATCACGGTGGACAATGAACATCACAGCTTCATCACGAGTCACAACATCGGTTCTCACAATTCCTCGATGGGCAAACAAGCCATGGGCATCTATTCCCTCAACTTTCGTCAGCGCTTTGATGCGATGGCGCACGTGTTGTGTTATCCCGAAAAACCCATGGTGAGCTCGTACATGAGTCGTACATTTGGTAGTGAGTCCCTCCCTGCGGGTCAGAACGTCATTGTAGCGATTATGACCTACACGGGATACAATCAGGAGGATTCCAATATGATTAATCGGGCGGCATTGGACCGTGGTCGCTTTCGCTCCATCTTCTATCGCACCTACAAGGATGAAGAGCGCAAGAATCAGTCCTCGGGGGAGGAGGAGAAGTTCTGTCGACCGGACCCCACGGAAACCAAACACATGAAGAACGCACACTATGAGAAAGTGGCGGATGACGGCTTCATTCCGAAGGATACCTACGTGACTCCCGATGACATCCTCATTGGCAAAGTCGTTCCCTTGCGATTGCCGACGGGGGCCGTCCTTCCTGCGGGGGCAAAGAAGTCCAGGGATGTCAGTAAGATGCCGAGAAACAATGAGAGCGGGTACGTGGATAAGATTTACAAGAACCGCAATGGCGAGGGCTACTCCTTCGTGAAGATTCGGATGCGTCAGGACAGAGTGCCAGAGATTGGTGATAAATTCTGCTTGACGGCGGACCACGATGTCTTGACCCGCAAACGTGGATGGGTACCGATTCCTGAGGTCACGATGGAGGATGAAGTGGCGCAGTTGAATCGGGAAACGGGTGTGATGGAGTATGTTCGCCCTCTGGAGACGTTGGTGTTTGACCAGGATGGAGAGATGTACGAAGTGGAGAGCCAGGGGGTCAGTCTGAAGACCACGCTGAACCATCGGATGTGGGTCCAGCGTCGTGGTCGGGAGACGTATGAGTTGGTTGAGGCCAGGGAGATAGTAGGAGAGACCGTTCATTACCTGTCTCCTGATGCCGGTGCGGTCCTTGTGGATTCCACTCATGGAAAGGGTACTGAAACCATTACTCCGTATTCTGGAAAGGTATACTGCCTCCGCGTACCCACGGAGGTCTTCCTCGTTCGCCGCAACGGTCGTGCGGTATGGACGGGAAATTCGAGTCGACACGGTTAACATTCGAGCCGTAGTGTGGGGTAATACCCATGCTAGTGACAAGGTCCTCGGACCGAGTTGCGACATCATCCAATTCAGGGAAACTCTCGTTGGAAGTTCATCTCCTAAACAGGGCCAGTAATGGCCACGTGGCCGCTGGGAAAACCAGTGGGTACAGGTATAACGATGAGACTAGAGACAATCCTGAGCCAAGCGGCCCCCTTTCGGGGTTGAAGGTGCAGAGACTATATGGTGGTGGGCGATTGGGATTCTTCGGAGTTCCCATCGCTTAAGATAGAGTCCAGTCCCACCCGAGAGGGTGTTTGTCGTTCAAGAGCGATAAATAGCAATGACATGAGGAGCAAATGCCTCATCGAGCGAGGTAGACACGCAGAAAGGTACCATGGGTATGATTCTCAACCCCGAGGACATGCCTCAGACCGCCTCGGGCATTATTCCCGACATCATCATCAATCCCCACGCCATTCCCTCACGTATGACCATCGCCCAGCTGATGGAAACTCTCATGAGCAAGATTGGTTGTATGGCGGGATGTCAGGGCGATGGAACACCGTTTGGCGAGACCACGGTCGAGGATTTGGCGGGGCTGTTACGGGACCAGTATGGAATGGAACCGTATGGAAATGAAATTATGTATAACGGATACACGGGTCGTATGATGGAGACGTCTATCTTCATCGGCCCGTGCTATTATCAGCGTCTGAGACATTGTTCGGCGGACAAGATGCACTCCCGTGCGTCGGGTCCGTTGGTGATGTTGACAAGACAGCCTGCGGAGGGCAGAGCACGTGAAGGTAAACAATTGCCTAAGTGTGGGATAAAACCCATGCTAGTGACACGGTCCTAGGACCGAGTTGCGACACAATCCAATTCAGGGAAACTCTCGATGGAAGATCATCTCCTAAATAGGGTCAGTAATGACCTTGTGGCCGCTGGGAAAACTAGTGGGTAGAGGTATAATGATGAGTCTAGAGACAATCCTGAGCCAAGCGACCTACCCTTCTTCCTTTGGAAGAGGGCGGTTGAAGGTGCAGAGACTATACGGTTGTGGGGTTCGCGGTAGAGAGGTACAGTGAATCTTAAGATAGAGTCCAGTCCCACCCGAGAGGGTGTTTGTCGTCTAAGAGCGACAAATCGCAAGGATAAGAGTAAGAAATGACTCAAGGAGCGAGGTAGTAACGGGTTTACGTGCAGGAGAGATGGAGCGTGATTGTATCGTCGGCCACGGTATGGCTGACTTTATGAAGGAGCGCTTTATGGAGTGTTCAGACCAATTCTCTTGCTATACATGCAAGGATTGCGGTCTGTTGGCGGTCGTCAATCCAGAAAAGAGCATCTGGGTATGCCATGGCTGTGGCAACACGACGAACTTTGCCCACATTCACATTCCCTATGCGACCAAGCTGTTGCTTCAGGAGCTAGAAACGATGAACATCGGCTCCCGATTGATTACGCAACAGAAGCTGATTACGCATCAGAAGTGATACAACACATCCGAAGTGATACAACACATCAGAAGTGATAAAACGTAGAAGTGATACAACACATCCGAAGTGATAAAACGTAGAAGTGATACAACACATCCGAAGTGATAAAACGTAGAAGTAATAAAACGGTAACATCATAACACCATAAAAATACTTTATTTTTTTACGGGGCGATGATACAGTTCCATGATGGTTTGAAACGTGGCAAGATTGACTTGGACACGGAAGGCAGGCGTGGGCGAAGCAGAAGGGGGCGAAGCGGTAGGTGTGGGAGCATGAGGCGTGACCGGCGGTGTCCGACGATGGTCGTCATCCACCCCGTTGTATACGATAGGAACAATCAGATACGCACTAATGGCACATCGTTCCTCATTGGAGGATTTGGCAATTTTATAACTGACCGATAACTTTTCCATGACCAACAAGCTATTGGTGATAAGGGCCGTGATGGACCGATAATCCAAGTAGTAATAATAAAAGACAAGGAAGGCGCTGAATACGAGATTGGTGGCCACCACCACGGCCGATAGGCAGGCCGTCCAGTAATAATACTGGTTGTAGGTGAGGAGGGCCGTTAAGAGGGTCGGATAGCGTTTGATTTGTTGTTCCAATGCGTCATGGGGTTCGTATTCGTGACAATCCAGGTACTCAATACACCATTTCTCTCGCTTGTATTCCACGGTATAGAATCCGATAAGGCATCCCATCGTGATAAAGTTATAGGTCAACGTGAAGACATTATAGGGTATCAATTCAAAGAAATTATCGTAGAGCGTACAGATTTCATCGGAACGATTCGTACAACGTTGGGGGACAACGACCGACAGGAGGCATCCGAAGGTCAATTTCACGACATCCACGACATAGGTGAAGGTGCTGATGAGGGCTTGTCGTTGGTCTTCGTTGAACGAGCACATTGCCTGCCTTCCTTCGTCTGCCTTTATGTCTTCTGGGGGTAGTTAGTCCAGCTTTTGTTTCATCCAGGGGATAAGTTGATACAAGGCAGGAGTTGGAGTGGCAGGAGTAAGCGAAGTGGAAGTGGCAGAAGGCAGGTAACGTGGCAGGCAACATCGTCCAATGGGTTTCCGTTTCTTGCCATTGTGAATGAACTCATGGAAGGACGAAAAGGACCGCTGGCAGACAAAGCAGATACGTTCGGACTCCACCGAATCTACGGGATAAACGGAATGTAGCACAAGAGGACAGTATCTCCATCGCTGGACGACATACCATTCATAACACTCGTTGTGGTACTCCTGTTCGGAGAGCCAAAAGGGGTCCATTACAGGGGTGTTCCGATGACGTATTGTACTCCATTCCATGGAAATATCTATCCTCTGAATAGAAAACCATGCGTCCGTCCGCCTATGTAGCAGAGTATCTCGGCTCCTTCTTTTTTATCCTGGCGATTCTTCTCAGTGCAGGCAATCCCCTGGTGATTGGTGGATCATTAGCCCTTGTGGTCGTTCTGATGGGAAGCATCAGTGGTGCCCATGTCAATCCTGCCGTGTCTGTCGCTCAATTCCTACAGGGCAGTTTGCGCTCGGCGGACCTCCTGCCGTTCATCGGTGCCCAATTGCTGGGTGGCGCCAGTGCCGTCTATGCCTATCGTGCGGCGAAGTGAGTGGGTTCAGCGTTTTCTACGTACCAACGAAAACGTCAAAAAACAAAGAACGCCAAGTGCCACCACGACATAAGGTGAGGAGAGGCCTTCAAATCCTTCTTTGTTTTTTGGTGTTCCATCGGGGTTGTGTGTCTTTGGACGTGCCACCCATTCATCCCGAGTCAGTGTAATGGCACCTCTGTCATCCGTATCTTGTACCCATTTCTTTTGAAAAATAAGGCCGCTACCATCCTGATAGGCTGTTTCCACGTCGGATATCCACGCCTCACCGGTACGGGGGTCTTTCACACGACCATAGGCGTCTCCCACTGGCAAGGCAACCAATCGGCACTGTGGATACCCCGAACCAAAGACGGATTGAATCAGCGGGGTGGGGTCCAAGGCACGTTTGGCGTCTTCAATCATCGCAGGAGCGAGACCCTTGAGCGGAGGCATACCCATATCTTTCATGACTTGTTTCATATTCTCTCCGAGCGCATTTCCTTCCGGTATTCCTTGGACATATTCCCACATCTGGGCGCCATTCGAACAAATGGTTCCTGTATTCAGGAAATAATTCACTCCGAGGGGTTGAAGAGGCATTCCCTTTGTGAGTCCCGTAGATGGCGCTCCGAATCCGATTTGGTCCGTATAGAATCCAACACCCTTTACGGCTTGTGCGACATCCCCGATGGAATCGCCGACACGAATGCCGAGTTGGGGTGGTGTTTTCATCGCATCGGCGGGACTATAGGGTGAGCCAAAGAACCCGAGCTCGTTAGGAATCATATTCGGTAGAATGGAGGTACGTGATTCGGACCCTTGCTGTGGTTTCGACATTCTCTCTTCTTTGACGATTTAAAAAAGGAATCGTTGCTCCTCGTAGAGATGCTCTGTTCCCTGTTAAAGGCGTTTGAGGTGTTTTTCGTGGGAAATGCCTTATTTTCGTCCTCTGCGACCGTTCATCTCACTTCCAATCGCTCCGTGGTTGCGGTCACCTATGAGTTAGAACATCACGGGATTCATTTGGATCATTCCGTGACGGTCCTTGAAGATTATCGTTATCATTCTTGTTTCCCTCCCGCGGACCATCACTATGTCCATCTCAGTCATGACCTCCGTCGGAAATTGCGTCGTATCGAGAGACTTCCTGTGATATACAATGACCATCGTCACGGTTATCATTGTGTGCGTCGTTCCCCTTCGGGGCAAAAGACGACGGCGACGGATGCGCCAGAGGCAACGAACGCACCCCATACACAACAGACAACGGAGACGAATGATGTGGAAAGGGTACGTACTCCACCCTTTGTCAAGACACCTGTCCCTTCCGTTCTTTCCGATGAATCCCATCACACCCCTCTACCTCGTCCTTCACCTTCACCTGCCACTCGTCCTCCTCTTCAAAAAAAAAACGACACCCATTCGTTACACGCTACTCATTCGATAACTACTGGCCTGTTTTTATCCAACGAGACCCTACTCCCTAATAAAGCTTCTCCTGCTTCTCCTGCTTCTGTTTCCAATGCGTCCATTGCGAATGCGTCCGTTGCGAATGCGTCCATGGTCTCTGAGACGAAAGGGAGTTTACGCTCACCCCTTATCGCCGTTTTCCGAGTCACACAGTCTTCTTCTGGCCATCGTATCGATGGTAGGGATGCTTCTTCTGACCATCGTCATCGTATTCTTTTGGTAGAAGGAGCGCAGCGAGTACCTGTGGTAGAAGGAGCGCAGCGAGTACCTGTGGTAGAACGTGAACCTGTGGTCAAGCGAGTACCTGTGGTAGAAGGAGCGCAGCGATTACCTGTGAAGGAGGTTCATGAAGATCACGAAGATCACAAAGATTACGAAGACCACGACGAGGAGGACGAGTGACCCATCATGCGTATAAAAAATTGAAATGATTTATCTACCCAATATAGGGGTATTGATTATGGAGTCTCTATTTAAGCTTCGCTCGTCTTCCCGTTCTTCGGAGGAACCTTTTGAGGTGTGGGGATGGGAAGACGACGGAGTGGAGATGGATTCCAAGACGACCCAAACCACTGTGGATATGGATACATGTCCCCATTGTTTCAACACCGATTGCCTGTATTCCTCTGACCTAGTGACATGTAGGGAGTGTGGCTATGTGGTCGCACGTCCCTTTGATAATACGGCAGAGTATCGTTACTTCTCACAGGATGACCGTGGAGGTGACCCTACCCGTGTCGGTGCGCCTCAGGATCCACGCCTTCCCGAAGCCTCCATGGGAACGATGATTCTGAACAGCTATGGAACCGCCAAGGCCATGTACCGCATCCGTAAATATCATTCGTGGAATACCGTCCCGTACAAGGAACGTTCCTTTATGCAAACCAGTGAGCGTCTGTCCTTGATTGCGTTGAATGCGGGGATTAATCAGTCCATGATTGAGGAATCCAAGAATATGTTCTTAACGCTACAGGGAATTAGTGGACGTCAGGGTCTGAGTCGTGATGCGCTCTTGTCCGCCTGCCTCTATACGAGTCTCAAGCAATCGGGTTCGCCTCGTAAGCCCAAGGAGATTGCGGAACTCTTCGGCCTGCCTTCTGCTACGTTTACCAAGGCGCTCAAACAGATTCAAGAGACGCTTGCGCTTGCCCGTCAAAAGGGACTTCTCCAACCGACAAGCACGAACCGCGCCAGTCAATCCAGTACGAAGGCCGTGGAGTACATTCAGCTTCCGTTGAGCCGTCTGCCTCTTCCGAGACAGCAAATGGAGCATCTCCATACCCTCTGTGTCCGCGTGGCCGAGAAGGCAGAAGAATCGGGGTTGGCTCAAGAGAATATGCCACCCAGTCTGGCGGCAGGATGCGTGGCCTTTGTCATCAAACGGTGTGAACGAATGGAAATCCCCCTTAACAAAATTGCGGAAGTCAGTGAAATCTCGGTGGCGACGCTTCAGAAGTGCCTTCGTCGGTTGGAATCCCATCGTGCGACACTGGAATCCGTATGGGAATCTGAGGTAGAAATCAAAGAAAAAGAAAAGGAGAAGTAGAAGTAGAATGGGTGCAGGTGAATCTGTTCCTCGGGAACTGACACACGAACAGTTGTTCGCACGAACACAAGATACACGGCACGTGATGAATCTCATTTTACAATACATGCTCAAAGAGGTCACGGTGAAGGATTTTTTAGCGCTGTCCAACCCCAATGAATGTAAGAAATACGTTCTTTTTATGGCGAATACCCTTCATCGGCACTTCTACGAGCTCCGTGTCCAACCTACACGCAATTCACAGGGTGTCATCGCCTTTCGCAGTGTCAGGGATTTGGCGGAACCCTCTACCGAAGAACTTCGTGAAAAGCAGGGTCTTTGTTTGGTGTTGGCCTATTATTACACACGTATCTTTCAAATCTATGGGGCATTGGCCTTGACGCTGGTGGATGACATTTCTACGATGCGGGAGACAGGCATTCTCGTCCCCGAAGCAGACCGTTCCCGTTTGGTGGCACCAGGACAACGGCAGGTCATGTATGGCGGTGCGATTTCGGATGCGGAGTTGGGTCGTTTTGCGTTTCTGAAAGACTTTTTATTGGAAGAACGTCATCCTCAGCATGGATATCGTACCAAGTTTTATGGATTGTATAACCTGTACGGTGAGGTGTTTTTTAAGGTCATCCCTGAAGGTTCTGCGACTGC
>JACCDG011830415.1_pt1 | contig 15248 bp, 17 predicted proteins | sample 7442471 | NCBI WGS metagenome assembly JACCDG01 (sample SAMN15323444, study PRJNA562643) | freshwater metagenome | isolation source: river surface water | place: USA:Blue River Watershed | collected 2017-08-17
AATGATGAGGATGGCGCCCCCGCTGCATTGGAAGGGGGCGATTCCTCTTGCGCCATTGCTGCAGGAGCACCCTGACCGGCTGCAGCTGCCGCTGCACTGGAAGAAGACGATGACGAAGACGATGATGAAGGCGATAACGCAGCTGCGGCCGCTGCTTCTGCCTGCGCAGCTTCTCTCGCAACTTGTTCTAATATTTCTTTATGAGCTTTACGAGTAATGGCACCTGCGCGTTCAGTTCCGTAAACTCCTCCCGGATACAGAATTGGCCGAAGAGCCTCTCTCGCACTTTTCACTTGGCCTGTAGGCGAGTATGCACCAACCACTCGCAGTTCGCGCAGAACAGGCAAAACAGGCCCCGCTTCTCCCGTGGGCAACGCATCAACTTCAGCGACACTCCCCGACTGCAATCCCATTCCAGGATAAACCTGTCCTGACGCCTGATAACGGAGAGTCCGTGCAACTCCGACTAGAGTAGCCGACGGAGCCGTAGCACGTCTTATGGCATTCCTTGCTCGCCTATATCCTTCCTTAGCGGGCTCAACGATTAGCCGTTTGGCGTCATTCTTAATTAGGTCTCCGAGAGAAATCCTTTGTTGGCTTGCCCGATATTTCATAATGGCAGTTGCCATTGCAAGCGCGATGACCGGATTATTTACAGCGGCGCTTGCGACCGCAACTGGAAGATCTACTACGAGTGTCTTTATCAATCCAAGAATAGAAGCTCCGATTTGAGACCATTCCGGACTTGGAATATACTCGGCAGCTCCAGGAATTAAATAGTATGTCGCAATCGATGCGACAGCTCCAAATGTAGATACGCGACCGACTATTGCAGCTGCATCTATAAGTTCTTCTCCGATAGTATTTGCCACACGGATACCCGTCGCCGCATCGCTCTCCGCGGTTCGGAGTCTTCGCCGAATTCTAGTGATAAAGGTATCAGTAAGTCTGTTAAGTTCATCTCTGACACCAGCTCCCCCTTTGTATCTTTTTCCTCCTTCGGTTGACATAGCAGTTTCCGATGAAAGTGGTGGGCTGTTTAGAGAGGCCTCAATTGCATCATTGATTGCATCGTTGACAATTGCACTATCCTCCTCTGGATTATCCTTCTTTATGTACGTGGTAAGCACATGATGAAATGCCTGTCTCGCACGTACAACCTCTACAACTGACAGGTCTGCCTGTCCCTCAAGAATATTCTGTTCTCCAACATCACTTCTGCCCGGCGTGAAAAACGGAACCGTACCTTGGCCTGCTGCCATTTACCTTCTCCCCAGATTTATTCCCGAAGCACTCCCTCGGCAGGATGAACAGGTGTCGCTGCATCCTCCAACTGCTTCTGCGAACTCTCCCTGCGACGACGCTCATTCTCCTCCTTCTGGGCCTTGATCTTCGCCTCACGCTCCTCCGCAAAGAAGATCTCGCGATTCGCCTCGTTCTCCTTGTAGCGCCTCATGAGTTCATTGAGCTCCTTCTCCGCATACTCCACCTCGGGCATGAGGTGCTCAGAGGGATCCCACGGGAGCCACGCGCCAACCTTGCCGATATAGAGGTTGTCCTTGGGGTACTTGCGCTGGAAGACCTTGGCCATGACCTGCGCCTCCTCCACCGTTGCAAAGCAACGACGAACCTTGACACCGCGAACATTGGTCTTGAACTCAACCGAGTTGTCATACTTCTCCTGGGTCTCCTTCTCGTGCTTGAGGAGGAACACCTGGTACTGCTCCTCAATGTCCGTCTCGCGGATCTCCTTGTCGCGGACCTTGCCGAACTCCTCGGCATCCTTCAGGAGATCATCAATCTTCACGCCGTACTTCTTGGAGAGGAAGGCCATGAAATGCTCCAGACCCTTGACCTTCCAATCGTAGTTCATGAACTGAACAAACTCCTTGAAAAAGAAGCGCTGCTTGTCCTGAATGACCTTCTCGGGCGAGAGGAACGACACAATGCAATACTTCTGCGTAGGGATCTCAGGGTCCTCATCCAAATAATCAATGGCGGCACCCGTGTCATCGTTCTTGGGGAGAGTGGACATTCTGTTTGTTGACTGTCGGGGGATGTTTGAAAGTCCTTTCTACGCAGTGTATAAATGTACGACCTCCTGACCTCTGCGGTTCTCTTTGTGATCCTGACTCCCGGGGTTGTCCTCACACTGCCTCCTTCTGGTGGAATCATGGCTGCGGTTGTGCACGCCGTTGTGTTCTATGTGATCCAGGCGTATCTCTCCCAGTTTGTTCCGTGGTGGGCCATCTGGGCGACGGGCGCGATCGTGATTGGTGGACGCTGGTGGTCCTCTCGTCCTGCGACTCCTACCTATTAAAAAATCTTCGCCCTAATTCAACAAACCATGGACTCTAAGCCGAAGCCTACCGCCCCCGGGATTGATATGGGGGATATTGTCACTCGCCTTGTGAAGTACGTTCTGGAGGGCCTCGCCGTCGCCGTTGCCGCCTTTGTTCTCCCCGGCAAGACGCTCAAGTATTCGGAGGTTGGCATGATCGCACTCGTTGCGGCCGCCACTTTCGCGATCCTTGACATCTATGCCCCCTCGGTTGGCTCGTCCGCCCGCACCGGTGCCGGCTTCGGTATCGGCGCCAACCTTGTTGGCTTCCCCCGCGTGTAAAGCTAGGTCTTTACCGCAACAGCTGCCAACGACGCAAGTGTCGTTGTCACAACAACCATGAAATTGTTCTGAGTAACCTGCATCGTATTTAACAAAAACGTACACACTGGACTCGCGGTTGTCACAAACGACCGTGCGATGTCCCACACATCCTGAGGAACACACAACTTGCTGTACGCGTAGGATGACCCCACGTGAACACCATAGTTCAAGGCCAAGACAGTGACTGCAGTTTTTGCCGCGACCAACGCCATTTTCAGTTTGGTGGGAGAGAAATCTCAATGGAGACGGTTCATCTCGTCCGTTACCAAGGAAAATGGAAAACCATCCGCGCGAAGCCATTTGAACCCGAACGCATGACTGCCGACATCGCATGGCTCCAAATCAAGGAGGGATTGACACCCCAGCAGGCTTATGTCCGATGGTTTGAACAGCAACGCAAACTTTCTCGCCTCCTTCAACAATGACACCGCTTATCCTTGCGCTGGCCCTTGCCATTCTGGTGTTGCTTGCCTATCGCTTCTGGGAGCCATTCGTGAACACTCCCAAGCAACAGATTCCCGTGGGCAATGCCAATCTCTACTTCTTCTACACGGACTGGTGTGGATTCTCACAGAAGGCCATGCCCGAATGGGAGAAGCTGGAGCAGGCTCTGCAGGAGACTCCGTATTTCGGAACGACAAAGGTCACTGCGGTTCGTGTGAACGCAGAGGAGGACCGCAAGACTGCCATGTTGTATGAGGTTCAGGGCTTCCCGACAATCAAGCTGGAGACGAGCTCAATGCTCCGGGACTACGAGGGCAAGCGAACTGTCGGCGCATTCCTTCAGTTCCTTCGGGAAACGCTTGGCAAAGAACGCGCGAGCTTGTGAGTATCCGATCGCAACCAACTGTTTCTTTTGCTCCGGTGTTAAGTCTGCCAACAACGACATCTCGGGACCCTGAACCCGAAGAACATTCGGGCCACAGTATTGTCCACGAGGTCCACCATACATCGCAGTCAAGATATCGCCAAGACCACTGCTAGGAGTCACGGAACAGCCTGTTCCAGAAATATGAACGGCCAGTGTTGATCTGGGAACAACATTGGCAACGCAACGTGTGAAGACGCCTCCATCAAGATAGACATTTCCATAGAGAACCTGTGGACGAAAGACAAAGGGAATACATCCCGAACACGCCAAGGCTTCCAAAATTGGAACTCGGCCTGTTAGCCATACCAACCGCCCCGTCGTCATATTGGACGAAAGGAACGAAAGAGGCTGAGGCGCATCGGCCATGCGCATGTCTCGCAAGTCAATTCCCATGGTGAGAAATCCTTCCACGACATTGTGAAGGTATCCATCCATGGGCATCAATCCATTGGTCTCAAACATGTTCTGAAGGTTCTCCAGTGTTGCGTAGGGAGTCAAGGCCTCAATGCCAAAATACTTGGAATAGGCAGCCTCCATCGCATCCAGATCCACACGAAACGCCGTGGCCAATGCAAACACACATCCGATGGAATTCCCATAGATTCCGTCGGGAAATGACAGTGTTGGATTGACTTCTTTGAGAGCTCGCAGGACTCCCATGTGAAGACCCCCGCGTGTACCTCCGCCACCAAATGCGATGGATTGAAACATTATGCTTTCCGTGGGAGTTCCGTTTCTACAATGAAACACAAGGATGCTCAGAGCCCGCGATGTATGGGAGGAGCAAGAAGCTCGCAAAGAACAGCGAATGGCTGCCATGCGACCCGTGTTGGGGCAACTGTATGCGCGCATTCGCCGCCAAGCCATTCATGACCCAAAAGCGCCTTATGTTGTGTATGAAGTCCCCACGTATGTCTGGGGATATCCATTGTTTGACCGCACCGAAGCCCGCGAGTATCTCGTGAAGACACTGGAAACGTCTGGCTATCTCGTCTGGATTGTAGACGAACACTATCTGTTCATTTCATGGATGAAGACTGCAGGTCCCAAGGCGGGCAGTTACAGACCTCCGTTGACCACAAATTATCGTCCACAAGTTTACGATCCCACGACATTGGGAAGTATGCTTCGGTAAAAACGGACTGCGGAAAATCCACGGGAGAAGCATCATGGAGTGTGATCATCTTGACATTGACATTTCAGAAGGCGAACGTGTCTGCACTTGTTGTGGAGTTGTCTTGGGGAGCTACATTGACGAAGGCGCGGAATGGCGCGTGTATGCGAATACCGAAGACGATCCATCACGAACGGGTACTATTACAAGCGAACTTCTTCCCAATTCATCCTATGGGTCTATGATGATGCGCAAGCGCATCCCCAATCAATCTGAAGAAGCAAAGACGATTGCCAAGTTATCGGCATGGTCGTTCTCCAATCATGGAGAGCGATCGTGGATGGGAATCTTTGATGCGATCCAAGCCACGGCACTTCGGGCGGGTCTCACCAAAGCAATTATTCTTGATGCGTGTGGACTGTTCAAGAATGTGGAGGATTCACAAAAAACACGAGGAGAAACACGTCGGGCTCTGATGGCAGCCGCAGTCTTTACGGCGTGTCGTCAAAATGATGCCACGCGGTCTCACGAAGAGATCGCGGGATTGTTTCATGTGAGCATTCGGGCTCTATGCAAGGCCTTGGCCAAGTTCACAGACGATGTGTCGTCGGTTCTCAACACGCAGCTGGGACTGGCCGAGCGCATGTGTGCGGAACTTGCGTTGTCGGATACGGATCGGGACAAGGTCGTGCTCATGCTTCAGACCCTTCCTGAGATGGAACACACACCGAAGACAGTTGTCGCGGGAGTTGTGTCGGTTGTGGTCGGAGGCCAGATTGCGAAGGTCTCGGAAGTCTCGGGAGTGTCGTCGGTTTCTATTCGGAAGATCGTGGAGAAGCTTAAAATCTGTAGGGAATAGCGAGTGATGGCGTCTGATACAATAAAGCCCAATTAATTTGAGCGTTTGAAAACGTAGTGGCGTTTGTGCAAATTTTGTAGTATATCGTATCGTTTGATGGAAGATACCCAACAAATGACATTGACAAGTTTCCGGCGGTTGCTGGGACAATGTTCATTGCAATTGGGCATCTTGTACTTGTGCCTCCATTCCACGTGTTTCCTCCGCACGCATCAAGTTCTACAAACGTGAAACTAGAACCAGCATTTCCTACCATATGTACATTGACGGCATAGATTCCGTGCTTTCGTACACGAAACCAAGTACCTGTATTTGTACCAACCTCTACTGCATTTGAATCAATACCATATGTTGTTGTGAATGTGATAGATCCAGTGTTACTGGATGTTGAATCTCCTAAAAACACACTAGACATGTCCATATAGACTCCTTTCGTTCGTGTTGTTCCCGAAACGTCCAATGGATATCCGGGAGTTGGTGTCGCAATTCCAACGTTTGCATTTGAAATCACCATTTTTTGCGTTCCAGCCGTGGCAAATCCAATCTGATTTGCTCCCGCGCGATACAATCCAAGCGCCGTATCATTTGAAAATGTATAGGATGGGGTACCCGCCGCTCCATCTCCTGTGCGAAGAACTCCGTTGGACAATACGATGCCTGAAACCGTATTGCTAGTTGTCGTGTCGTTGTAAATTCCAGATCCGCTCACTCGAAATTTGTCCGCTCCTCCAGATACAAATGCAATCTCGGTTGTATTCGGATAGTAGATACCGAGATTCGTCGTGCTGCTGCGAATGGCAGGAGCCGATGCACTTCCACCTCCCGTAATTAAATTGGATGTTGTATGTGTAGCCGAGTTACTGATGTTTCCACCGCTGATGTCAAATTGACTGGGTGTCAGTGCATTCCGGAGATATCCAGAGGCAATCAAATTGGATGTTGTATGTGTAGCCGAGTTGCTGATATTGCCACCACTGATGTCAAATTGACTGGGTGTCAGTGCATTCCGGAGATATCCGGAGGCAAGTAGGTTTGCTGTCGTATGCGTGGCCGAGTTACTGATGTTTCCACCACTGATGTCAAACTGAAGAGGGGTCACTGCACTCCGAAGATATCCAGCCACCGTCATTCCGACACCACTGACATCCAGTCTTCCATCGTATGTCATCGCGACAAGTTGTCCGTTGAGATTGGCGCCCGCAGTGCTCTCCGCGCGTGTGAATGTCAAGTCTCCTCCGACATTGCGAATTCTCCAGTCTGTATTGGCATCGCCACCGAATGTCTGGGTTGTACCCCGTACAAACTCTAGCGATGGAGTCCCTGATGTCCGTAGATCGGTAATCCGAATCGTAGACCCAACTGCCGATACATCAAGCGTCGCCTGCGGGGCAGTCGTTCCGATGCCAACAAGGTCTCCGCAGATTGTCATTCTCGCAAGTCCAGCCGATGTAAACCCGAGTTGATTGGATCCAAGACGATACAACCCAAGTGACGTATCACTTGAAAAAGAATGAGACGGTGTAGATACACTTCCATCCCCAGTGCGAACAATCGTATTCGACAAGATGACTCCACCAATCTGGTTGCTGGTATTCGCAGTGGATCCTGTGATGGTTCCGCTGTAGGAAATATTGTTGTTGGACAGAGTGACACCTCCAATGCTGTTGCTAGTATTCGCGGTGGATCCAGTAATGGTTCCGCTGTAAGAAATGTTGTTGTTGGACAGAGTAACACCACCAATCCGATTGCTAGATGCAGTGGGCGTCGTAAAGTTGCTTGACGTCACATTGCTGTTCTCTAGAATAACTCCTCCGATGCTGTTGCTCGTCGTGGCTGCGTTGCTGAACACTCCGGTGGAGGACACAACAGTGACTCCAGACACATCAATCTGGCCATTGCTCAGAACAATCGCACCACCCGAGGCCGATGTAATCCGAAGTGCGCCACCTGAAATCTCCAGCGCAGTCGTGGGAGCGGTTGTTCCGATTCCAACGAATCCATTGGAGATGCGCATGCGCTCCGTGCTTCCCGCAGTGAATCCAATCTGATTGGCTCCGGGGAAGAAGAGACCCGTTTTGCGGTCATCAGAGAAGGTATAGTGAGGATCAGTCGCGGTTCCTCCGGGCCCGTTGTAGGTGGTTGCCGAGACATCTCCCACGACTTCCAGAGCGACAACGGGAGTCGCCTTCCCGATTCCAAGGTTCCCATTGGAGAGCGTCATGCGCTGAATTCCCGACGTGTCAAAGGCCAGAATGGATGTGCCTCCCGAATGAATGCCAGACGATGGATCTCTGACAAACCCAAGGGAAGGACGCGATACTGATCCCGAACTAATGTCAACAGCTCCCAGGGTGCGAATGTTGCCTCCGCTGATGTCGGTGAGAGGCCCTGTGATTGCGCCCACACGAAAGGCTCCTGCGGGAGTGCGCAGAACATTGGACACCACGATGTTGCTGTTGACACGCAGATTGCCACTGCTCAGGTCAAACGTACTTGCTGCATCATGGAAGAAAGGGCTTTGGACAAAGGATGTCCCGTAGATGTTTGCCGCCCGAATGGAGGACCCACTGATGTCTACCGTGGGAGCACCCGACGGACCCACGCGAAACATTCCATTGGATGTCTGAAGAAGACTGCTCACGTCAAGTGTCGTTGTGCGAATTCCGGCACGGCTTACGTCTGTGACGGGGTTGACTGCGTTGTCGCGAACGTATCCATCGGAAAAGACGAACGACGAGGTATCAACAGACCCAATGTTCACGGAACCAAACGCCTTCAGGTTTCCGTAGATATACACCGTGTTGTCGGCACTGATATCCATAATACGAACCCCCTTCGCACTAATCGCGAATCCACTTGTGTCGTTCTGGAAGAATCCAGTTCCACTGTCATCAATGAATGTGAACGCGGGATTGGCTGCAGATCCTCCCTGTGCGCGGAATCCAAGACTGGCGTAGACATACCCGTTGGCATCAATGGCGCCCTGGGGTGAATATGCCCCACTGAATCCAGCCGACAGCCAACGAGTCACGCGCATGTCTCCCGAGACATCCAAGTTTGTGGTGGGATCTGTCCGATTGATTCCAACATACCTCTGGTTGAAATCTCCATAGATCAACGAATTGCTAATGTTGCTCTGTCCAATGTAGAGCTTTCCAGACACATCTCCTGTGGTTGCCAGACCAGGTCCCAGCAGAATCATGTTGGATCCAATGGTCCCCGACCGAGCGCCCAAAATAACGTTGCTTGTTCCGCCTCCTGTGATCTCCGTTCCAATCGCGGTTGTATCCACCGCCGCCGTCGCACCCTGTAGAGTGTTGGTTCCAATCGCAACCGTTCCCGTGGAATTGGTCTTGTTGTTCATGGCTCCGACACCAATGCCCACGTTGCTTGCATTGTTGGACCCGCCCCCCGCATTGGATCCAATGAACAAGTTGTTGTTGGCATCTCCGAACTGGAAGTTTCCGGTCTGAACTGCGCCAGCGGACAGAATGTCTACGTTAGACACCACCAGTCGGGGAGTGAATCCCGACCCAGCAGAATACGTGTACACTGGCCGAAATACGTTGACCAGAAGATTTTGTGAGTTGCTGGTGCTACTCATCCTATTCTTGTATATGGTTTAGGTGTTTTCTGTAGATCAATAAACAAGCAGATGTCCTACACGCTGTTCCCGATCGCGCCCGCAGAGACGCACCTTTACAAGATGTACAAGCAGGCTGTAGCATCATTTTGGACTCCCGAGGAGATTCCCTTCGGCAAGGATGTGGAGGACTGGGAAAAGCTCAATGAAGACGAAAAACACTTCATCAAACAGATCTTGGCCTTCTTTGCTGGCTCTGATGGCATTGTCCAGGAGAATCTGGCGTCCAGGTTCCAGAGGGAAGTTCCGAGCCAGGTCGTCAAGCTCTTCTACAGCTTTCAGAATGCGATGGAGGGCATCCACTCGGAGACATACTCTCTTCTCATTGACACATACGTCAAGAACAAGGACGAGCAGAACCGTCTGTTCAAGGCGATTGACACCATTACCTGCATTGGTCGCAAAGCCGATTGGGCTGTGCGTTGGATTGATTCCCAGGAGGATTTCACCACGCGTCTAATTGGATTTGCGTGTGTAGAGGGCATCTTTTTCAGTGGAGCATTCTGTGCGATCTACTGGCTCAAGAAGCGTGGACTGATGCCCGGGCTTACCTTCAGCAATGAGTTGATTTCCAGAGATGAAGGTCTTCACACGCTCTTCGCAGTGGCTCTCTACCACACTCTGGCTCCTCGCAAGTCTGAGGAGATTCATGCGATCATTCGCGAGGCCGTGTCCATTGAGAAGGAGTTCATTTGTGAGGCTCTTCCTTGCTCCCTCATTGGAATGAACAGCACACTCATGTCGCAGTACATTGAGTTCGTGGCCGATCGTCTCGCAGTGCAGCTGGGGACTCCCAAGCTGTACAACGCAACGAATCCGTTTGATTTTATGGAGTTGATTAGTCTGGAGGGCAAGACCAACTTCTTTGAGAAGAAGGTCTCGGAGTATTCTCGTCCCACGGAGAGTGTGGACAATGTGCGGTTTGATGAGGATTTCTAACGTAGGAAGACAAAAAGTAGCATCTTAGAGTAATGACGGCAGTATTGGATACGTCAACCACGCTGAAACTCGCAGAGGAAGACAAGAACACGGGAGAGTTAAGATTCAAGCAGGGGGTTCTTGATTGCATCTCAAACAAGAGTATTGGGCATGTTGACGACAACGATAACGATCCATACTTCATCGTTGAGAAGCAACAGATTAAATACTTTTTCGACATCGATGAAAAGAACCTCAATATCAGTGGTGAACCGGAGTTGGTCGAGAAACTGAAGAACTCTCTTCTCGAATGTCTCTCTTCTAAACTTCCTACTCCTCCCGCTTTACGCCCTACAGTCCTATCCGATTCCTTCAAGAAGAGTCAGACTGCATTTCTTGAGTCATTGACTCCAGACGAGAAAGCCATCTTGAATTCCTATACACACCATGGGGATAGGATTACCAATGCGGTATTGCGTGGGACTCCTCTAGAAGGCATGCGCCATCATATTGAGTCGTTGCCCATGACCGAACCGAAGGGCACAACACTCGGGCTCATCCCTAGCTATGTTGCTAAGTTTATGAATGTGATCAAGAAAGCACCCATCGTAACCGAAGAAATGACGCTCTATCGCGGAATCAACGCAGGTTCTTCCCCGTATCAAGAGTCCAATGGAAATGAGGTTTTGTCTACAACGTATGACCCAAAGATTGCGAAGACATTCGCCGGGTCGTCCTCCGTAGACCATTGTTGCTTTATCACGATTCGTGTAATCCCGGGTGTTAGAGTTCTGTGGATAGAGCCAATCTCCAAGTTCCCCGACGAGCGTGAAGTCATTCTCATTCCACCTTTCATGGAAGTCATTGAATCTCGTAAGACTCTACGAGATCTTGTTGTAGCGGTATCTCCCAGCAAACGCAGTGGAGGAACACGCAAGACGCGTCGCTGGAAGATGCCTCGCAAAATGACTCGTCGCTACTGTCGCAAGACATCCTGTCGCAAGATGGGATTCACGCAGAAGGCGAGTTGTCGGCCTTGGAAGAACTGTTATTAATACGTGATCACATTCCCAGCAGGCGTCACATACTTCCTGTCCTGCTCAGGAGAGGGAACAACGGGAACGAACTTCTCCTTGGACGCGCGCAAGAGACCTGCGACAAGAGAAACGGCCAACAGAATGAGAAGAATGATCAATGCATACTTCGCCAATGTCCAAAGCAGTCCGCCCATACTGGTAGAGTTCTTTGCGGCATACGCACCAATTCCTGATGCGACCATTGTTCCAATGAAATCACCGTCGTCACCACCCTTCATCTTGCGTGCCATTTGTTCTTAATAGAGGATGACATTTCCTGCGGGGGTCACCTCCTTCTTATCGCCCTCCTTGGACGGAGCCACGGGGACAAACGTCTCCGATCCAATCTTGAGGAGTCCCATCACAACGCGAAGAGCCACGAGAACCAGCACGACAACAACGACGTACTTGAGAAGCGTCCAGACAAGCGACGTCATGTTGGGGGACTTCTTGGCGGCATACGAACCGATGCCCGCCGAAACCATCGTGGTAAGATCAAGGAAACCTCCTTTCTTGGGTGCCATTTATTCAAACGCACGAAGAAAACTGCGTCTAGTCGGCAGGGTTCTTGTCCATCCTTCTCATAAATGGAGTTTTTGCACGCGTCCATTGCGCTTCTCGCATCCATGGTTCTCGTTCTGGCCGGAATGGTCGGATGGCTGTACTGGCAGCAGACCCGTCTCTTCCAGAACATGAATAGCATCGTCATGGTGATTGGCGAGCTTGCCCGCCCTCCTCCCATGCCAGTCATGGTCTCCGAAGAGACACAGACAGAGACTGTTCCCGAGGCTCCTCCTACGACTCCTGCGCCCGAGGCTGAGGAGGACGATCGTGTGTCCGTAGAGGAGTCTTCGTCCCCGCAGGTTGTCTCGGGTCCTCCTGAGCCCGTGGATCTGGACTCCCTTTCGTCCAAGACGATCAAGGAGCTTCGTGAGATGCTCACCAAGCGTGGCATTCCCTTCGGAAAGACAGACAACAAGAACGCTTTGATCACGCTTTTAAAGGCGACAGCATAAATACAAACAGATGAAACTTATCAGTTTTGATGTAGGACTCCGCAACTTGGCCTACTGTGTCCTAGAGGGGACGAACCGTCATGATGTTCGGATTCTGGACTGGAATATCATTGATGTTTTGGGAGAACAGAGTGGATTGGACAATCCTCGGTGTTCTCGCTGTGCAGCCAGCGCAACGTACCGCCATGCGACAGAAGGGACGCTGGCCTGTTCTCGTCACAAGCCCAAGCAAGGCAAGAAGGTCACCAAGGCTCAGTTGTCACAGAAGACTGTCCCCGAACTTCAGGGCGAACTGGATCGGTGGGGACTTCGGTGTGATTCCAAGCGCAAGGCCGATATGGTCACGATGTTGTACCTCCATGCCCGTCAGAACACATGGCTTCGGTGTGTGAAGTCGGCGTTCTCTGGATCTGTCATTGATCTGGCTCCATCCATTGTCACTTCGCTGGACCGTCGTGCGGACGTGTGGCGAGGAGCCGACAGGGTCTGCTTTGAGAATCAGCCGGATCGCCGTATGTTCGCCGTCCAGGGGATGCTCCACATGTATTTCTGCTGCCGAGGATTCCAATGTGAAGGAGTGTCGGCCACTCACAAGCTCAACAACATCATCACGATTGACGATCGCGTGGACAGCTACAAAGGACGCAAGAAGACAGGGATCATTCACGCCGAGGCCCTTGTTCCGGAGAATTGGAAGGCACACATGCTCAAACACCCAAAGAAGGACGATTTAGCGGATTCGTTTCTTCAGGGTCTTTGGGTTCTTGAACACTCGACGCATGGTTCGCCTGCGACGACGCGCTGATCCGTTGTTCGGGGGGAGTTGATAGACAACCTTTGGGAAAGGACGAAAGAGTGCGGCAGGGCGTCTGATCCTATATTTGCCGTCTGAATCAGGGTTCATCGGGTCTGCTTCCAACAGAACAGATTTCCACTTTCCCGATTCCTTGAGCAGGTACAGAAGTTCGCACATTCCTTCCATGGACAAATTGGTGAATCGTCCTGCTCCAGTTCGATACCACGCACCGTTATGGACTCGGATTTCTGCGACTTCTGGGGCCGCAAACAGTTTTCGGAACGTATTCCATGGTTCCTTGTCTGCTGGTTTGCAGTGGTCCGCCAGTGCATCAATTGAACCAAATTCTGGAAGTTTGTCAATTCGTTCGTCTTCGTCCAGGTCTTGAAAGTAATCGCTTGGAATTCGCATTGGAAGGAATAAAACATCCGCGATGTCACCTCCACCAGGTTCGTAACTCAATTGATAAAATAAATAGTTTGGATCCTTATCATCGAATAATTCGGCTTCTGCGCTTTCTCCAAATCTGGATTTCAAAAATTCATTCAACTTTTGAATCATCATCTTGAGAATCTCTTTGTCCCCATACAACTCATCAATCGCAACAATCACATGTCCACGATCTCCGGTATTTTTCTCCACACCGAGAATTGATGTCAACTGTTCTCGATAACCGCGTTCTGGATTCGGAGCACCTCCCAATGCGAGCGTAAGAACATTTTCCTTTCTAGTAGAGTCGTAGTGTTCATGTTCCATGAATTTTTTGAGACTGTCCATTGTACAGTGTTGCGTTTTAACTTTCAGAACCCTCTCCATTCCAAGAGACAAGAATGGACGCCGACTTGCTCGTAAATCCAAAGATTGCCGGAGTCGCGGATCTGGAGACCGTGGACATCCCCACGATCTCGTTTGATGACGTACCCGTTGTCTCAGGACCTCCCGCGGATCCCCCAGCACCCAAGCTTGTTCCTTCCTTTGAGGAGACCGGGCCTGTCAAGGTAGATGGGTTTGACAACTTCAATGCAGATGCGTACTCGTTCCCTGCTCCCGTCAAGTCTGTGAAGATGTCGGATGACGTTGTGCTCAAGGAGAAGTATGAGATCCTTCGCAAGTTTGAGCGTCTGTCCAAGCTCGGAGTCCCTATGCGCAAGCGCTTCACGATTGACAGTCCGCTGGAGGAGATGAAGATGGAGCTGGAGTTCATCAAGCGCGAGAAGGCGATGGATAGCACTATCAAGCAGTTCTCGGAGTGGTTTGTGACGGGAATGTCCGGTCTGGAGTGGGGCTCTAAGAATGTCGCAATGATGAAGGCATTTGGTCTTCAGCTGGATGGCCTGTCGGAGGCGGCCCAGATGAATGTAGTGGATCTGGAGGACGATTTTGAGGAGCTCTATGACCTCTACGGCGAGAACCTCAAGATGCACCCGTTGGTGCGCATTCCTCTTCGCGTGTGTATGATGGTCTACATGGTTCACCTCACGAACCAGATGACTCGCAAGGCGCCGATCCCGAACATTGATGACATCATGCGCCAGAACCCCGACATCGCCAGGTCTCTGGCTGCGGCTGCGATGCAGAATCAGGCCCAGCAGATGCGTGGATCGGCTGCGATTCCTCCTCCTCAGCCCCCCAGCAATCCTCTGTCGGGTCTCATGAGTTTCATGCAGCAGAGTGTGCCTCCTCCTCCGCCTCCCAATCTGATTCCCAAGGTTTCGGAGAGCCGTCCCATTCAGGTTGGAGTCGTTCCCAAGAAGTCGGCAATGAAGCCTGCCGCACCCGCAGCACCGCCTCCTGCTCCCAAGGCAGATCTCAAGCCTCCGACTGTGAACATTGATGATCTTCTGAAGGACATCAAGCAGACGGTTCTGCCTCCGCAGGGACAGGGCCCTCCTCCCCCCGAGAAGATCAAGAAGGGATCGGGCAAGGCTGGATCCACCGGCAAGAATTCCGTGGTGATTAAGCTGTAAACATCATCGGAGTCTGTGTATCATAGGCGGGCTGATCCGCTTTGGATCCAATTGGATCTACTTTCTTATTCTCCATTCCCTCGCGATTCTTGAGCGAGATACCTGTAGAAATGATGATAAACGCCGCCGTGAGAACGATAGAGACCAAGATGTCACGCGTTCCCACAAAACACACTGCAAAAATGGCAAGACGCCTCAGCACAAGATTTCTGGAGTATTCCTCTGGGTTTGTGCTGAATTCATCCACAAGATGCCTGGATCCCAGATTCAGAACCAAGAGCATAATGCCCACAAAGAACTTGTTATCATTCAGAGCGCCAAGG
>JACCDG010272741.1_pt1 | contig 15247 bp, 13 predicted proteins | sample 7442471 | NCBI WGS metagenome assembly JACCDG01 (sample SAMN15323444, study PRJNA562643) | freshwater metagenome | isolation source: river surface water | place: USA:Blue River Watershed | collected 2017-08-17
GTATTCAATATTGACCTTACCCGCTTCAATTTTTGAAAAGTCTAATATATCATTGATGATCTCCAACAAGGTATCTGCACTTCGACGAATCACCGAAAGATAATCCTTTTGTTCTTTATTCATCGAAGTCTCTGCAAGAATATCTGACATCGCGATCAAACCATTCATGGGTGTACGAATTTCATGGCTCATATTTGCCAAAAACTCACTTTTAATTCGACTGGCTTCTCTTGCGGCTTCAGCTAACTTTTTCTCACGATTCAAATTTTCAACCATTGCAAAATTTGAATTCGCCAATTCAGTTTCTGCTCGACGGCGCTCTGAAATTTCTTTTCGAATGGAGTACATCATTTTATTAAAGCTTCTGGCCACATCATCAAATTCCTGAATTCCACAAGGCAAAATGGATGAGGAACTATCATTTTCTGCAGCTCGATTGGCGGCCTTAATGATTTCAAGCAAGGGTTGACTGACAGCATCTGCCACACGTCGATTTCTGACTTTCAATATGTGATAGACCATGATGTTCACAGATAATATTAAAGCAGTTCCAATCACGGCCATGACCTGCAAGACACTTTCAAAGTCTGGGATATGTGCGCGATTATGGAACATGACCATCACAGTGACGAATCCCAAAACAACCATGACGGCTTTGACGGTGAAAGGAAAAATGGTCGAACGTTCGAATTCAGCATCTAACAACTGATGCAAACTTTGAGATTGATCGATAACTTTTGTTTTATTTTTCATAGTTCCTCCGCTTTTTTTGGCATGAGAGTTTTGCAGAAAACTCGAATTCGCTGCAATTCTCCCTCTCGAAGACCTACAAAGGATGCCTTCACACGGTACATTTTTTCTTTTAAAGCAGATTTTAAAACACGAACGTTCACAGATGGGATATTCAATTCCTTCAATAGATCCAACTGCAGTATCAAATCTGTTTGAGCTGGAATATTTGCAAATGACTCAAACTCAATTCCCATTTCGCTGATCGCTGTGATTCTTCCATCCAATACAAACTTGCAACTATTGTTCACATGATCTATCGGAACGGCATATTCATACCAATCCATTTTTGCTTCGATGACTCGAGCAATTTTAGATTCGAAGATCTGAGGATCTAATGGTTTAATAATATAATCAGAGGCTCCATTCGATATAGCAATGCGAATGTCGCGCACATCATTGCGACCGCTCATAATCATCACGGGAAGCTTTTGAGTTTTTGGATTTCCTCGGATTCGCTTTAAGAACTCCATCCCACTCAATTGAGGCATTTGCCAATCGGCAACGACAAAGTCTGTCTTCTGTTTATCCAACTGTTCTAAAGCTTCGAATGCACTTCTGGTCAGAATAGGATTGTATCCCTTCTTTTCAATCAGAAACTTTGCGATCAGTAGATCGCTTTCATTGTCATCAACCACCAAGATATTGCGCATACGTTCCTCCTTTCTTGGGGCTGAGGGATTTCTGAGGCCCCGGAGATAGAATCACAGGATCCTATCTCCGAGGCCTCACTGGCCAGAATCTAACTCTTCATAGAGTTCTACCTTAGCTCCCTCGAACTGCTGATTTAACTCAGCCACAGTATTGACATAATCAAAATCCAAAGCATTTCTTGCTGCATTTTCCATTTTTGCACAGAGCTCAAACATCCTCTGAGCTCCGATATTTCCTGCACTTGATTTCAGTGCATGAGCAGCCTCTTTCACGGAATTGAAATCATTTTTTTCAATACTTTGTGTAATCAATTGAAGTTTTTTTGGAGATGATTCTGCAAAAATTCTCACCAAATCCTCTAATAATGGCTTCCCACATGTTTTTTCAAGATCCCTGAGTATCTCTATTTGTTCACGATTTAGATAGCTCATACGCCCTTCTTTCGTTCTGGAAAAACCGATGATTTCTTTCAATCCTATTATGCGGCATCATCGATTCTCCGAAGCGTATCGCCCAAGGTTTTCATCATTTTGGGTATATTCATTTCTTTCGAAATAAATGATTGAACCGTAAAATGTCGACACTGTGGAATATCCAAGTCCTGCAAATTATGGCCAGAATAAATCACCACTGGAATCACCAAATCACTGGAACCCATGGCTGGTTTTTTATCGATGATACGATCGCTACTGAGTAAAACATCACGTCCACCAAGGATCGGCATCGACCAATCCAGTATCACCAAATCAAATTTTTGACTGACAAGATATGGTACACAGTGATCCCCATCAAATGCCATTGTGACATCGCAATCCAAATGATCCAATATATAGGTTGCTAATTTCACACTTTCGACATTGTCATCAACAACTAATACTTTTTTCCTTCTGTGAAATTCCTTTCCGAGTGACACAGCACCATTTGTTCCCATAAACACCTCCTTACTCATCAATTAATGTACACGACAATGGTTGGGTAAAAATAAAGGCACTAAAAATGTTTCTTCAATTATTTTGCAATCCTTTGTTTCATTTTAAGAACTTATGTCTAGTTTTTTTCGAACTATTCAAGAACCCTTCAATCTTTCCAACTTCTTGCCGATGTGAAGAATGCTTGAAAATGTCAGGAGGCGTTTGTGAAAGTATTAGTGATCGAGGACTCACCTCAGTTTCAGATGGTTGCAGAAACGGCTATTCAACCAGTAGCCCAAGTCATCAAAGCTCACAATCTTCGTGAAGCCCGCGAAGCACTGAAGGAGCATAATCCACAATTGATACTTTTAGATGTCTCATTACCAGACGGTGATGGATTTACTTTTTGCACAGAGATTAAAAGTCTTGAGCAGTTTGCAAACACCCCTGTTTTCTTTATGACGGGCCTTCAAGAAACAATGAGTAAAGTCATGGCCTTCAATATGGGAGCCGATGACTACATCACCAAGCCCTTTGATCCCTTAGAGCTACGAGCTCGCGTTGAGGCTAAACTCAAAAAAGTCTCTTCAGATAAGAAAAATGAAGTCGTCATGGGACCACTCAAAATCAGCTATTCAAAACAAACTGTCGAATTGAAAGATTCTGCGGATCAATGGCAACGTGTTGACCTGACACACACTGAGTTCAAACTTTTAATTTTGTTCGTCGAACATCCTGAAGTGGTTTATTCACGCACTCAAATTATCGATCATATTTGGGGACAAGGTGTGATTATCATTGAACGCAATGTGGATTCGCATGTATCTGCTCTTCGTAAAAAAATTCCACCGGTCAATGATTTGATTCAATCTGTGCGTGGACTTGGATACAAGTTCTATTATGATAAGAAAAAATTCGCAGCCTAATGACGACTGCGAATTTCATCAACTTCTGAAAATCAACTGACAGTCAGAATCTGTCCCGTGACTCCCGCACCTTGAGCTGAAGCCAAAAAAGCAACCACGGATGTGATTCGATCGGCATCCGTTAATCTCAACTTCGGATCTAAAACTTTCATCTTTTCCTGAGCTTCTTTAATCGAAGTACACTCAGGAAAATGTTTCAATAAATATTCTTCTGTCAACGAAGGCGATAAGACGTTCACTGTTGTATTGAAGTCTTGCCACATTCGCCCCATTGTTTGAGCATACTGCACTAAACCTCCGCGGGCAGCTGCCATCATGGCATCAGATTCTTGCCCCCGCAAAGTTGCAGCATTCACTAAATAAATGATCCGTCCACGCTTCTTACTTTTCATAAAATTTAAGGCAAGTTCTGTGATCATCATTGTTGCTTGCAGATGCTTTTGGAAAAACAAAGGCATTTCTTCCGTCGTCATCGTCATCATCGCCGGATAATCCATTCCCATCGCATCCACCAAAACATCGACAGATCCAAATGTTTGAGCCACTCGGCCGACAGCATCCTTCACTTGATCTTTATTTGAAAAGTCCGCGTTGAAAGCCCCTGCACGCCCATGACGATCATTAATTTCACGCTGATCATTGATTTGATTGCAAAATCTCTGTGCCTGTTGAGCTTCCTTATCAACAAGGGCAACATCTGCTCCAAGTTGAGTTAAGCCCATCATTAAATTTTGAACTGTTGTCGAAAACGGAGCTGCAATCAAAATGGTTCGCTCTCGAAGATTCAAGACCGCATCCATGAATTAACCCAATCTTTCAATGATCACGGCAATTCCTTGCCCGCCACCAATGCATGCACTTCCCAAGGCATAGCGCGCAGATCGACGATGCAATTCATAAACTAAGTGATTCATAATGCGCGCACCGGAAGCTCCTAATGGATGACCAACGGCAATGGCTCCTCCATTCACATTTGTTTTTGCTGGATCTAGTTGCAATTCTTTTTCGACAGCTAAATACTGAGCCGCAAAAGCCTCATTCACTTCAACAAGGTCCATCTGAGAAAGCTGCAATCCTGCTTTTTGTAAAGCTTTTCTTGCGGCACCGGCTGGCCCAATCCCCATGATCTCGGGCTGACAGCCAACAGAGGCATAAGAAAGGATACGAGCCAAAGGTTTCACACCTAATTGTTTCGCTTTACTTTCAGACATTAAAAGACTGCTGGCCGCACCATCCACAACTCCAGAAGCTGTTGCCGCAGTGACAAGTCCGTCTTTTTTAAACAGAGGTTTCATCGCACTGATTTTTTCCAACGTCACTTCAGGTTTAGGATGCTCATCCTTTGTGATTTCTAAAAGTCCTTTTTTTGTTTCAACTTTCACGGCCGCAATTTCTTGAGCAAATTTTCCTGCTTTCAAGGCTTGATCAAAACGCTGCTGACTTTGCATGGAATACTGATCCACCTGAGCACGAGTCACTCCATATTTTTCACCCAAATTTTCAGCAGTGATGGCCATAGGAATACCCGCATAAGAATCTGTCAGAGCAGAGGTCATATAATCCTCCAACTGCCCATTTCCCATACGAATACCACCGAAACGAACATTTCTTAAAATATAGGGAATTTGAGTCATCTGCTCTGCCCCACCCGCAAGCACGCATGTGGCTTCACCAGATTGAATCATTTGAACGGCTTGCACCCAAGCTTGAAATCCACTTCCACAAAGACGATTGATTGTCACAGCTGGAGTCGAGATCGGAGCCCCCACTTTCAAACCAACATGCCTTGCTAAATAAGCTGCATCCGCGCTGGACTGAACCACATTTCCGATCACAACATGATCGACTTCACTTGCTGCAACACCTGCTTGAGCCAATGTTGCCTGGGATGCTATCACTGAAAGATCTGTGGCAGTTAAATCTTTAAGACTGCCCCCAAAGGAACCAAAGGGAGTTCGCTGACCTGCAACCATGACGATATTTTCCATAGATGACCTCGCTGTAATGATTTGTTGGAAGAACTGGGTTCATCTTGGCAGATTCGTCAAAAAAAACAAAGTCGCATCTAGGCAAAAATTAAGATGTCAAAAAAGTTCTGAATAAGAAGTGCTTAAAAATTCCAGCGAATGCTGACTTGACTGACTTGCTGACTTGCATCTGTTGTGTGAGACAGAACAAGATCTCGATTCCCTGACAACTTCTCAGAGACTGCAAAAATTGTTTTTGCTTGAGTGGCTTGATAAATAACCGAAGCATTTGTCAAACCTTCATAATTCACTTGAGCTTTGGATTCAAAAGCCTGAACACTGAATTGAATTTTATGTCCCTTACCTGATGAGTCAGGTTGACCAAGCATCACTTCCTGCTTCATCGATTTTTCAAGATTGGTCGCTGTTCTTCCAATGGAAGATTCTTTAAAGCTGGATTTATCGATCAGAGTTTGTAAACTTTTATCGGCAATTTTAGAAACAACTTGCTGAGAATCCATGTCTTTCGAAAGATCCTTCGGCATATAGGTATCTGTATCCCAGGGCTGATCTAAAGATCGTATCGCACGGTAACTTGCCAATAACTCATCCGAGACCGAAGGTTCTCGAGAAGGCTTCAATGCCGCCTGACTGTGTTGACAGACAACTAAAACCGAAAAGATAAGAAGGCTAAGAAATATTAAGGCTTTCATACCTATTAACATATACAAGAAGTGGGCCAGCCAAATCCCCCTATATTGGATCCTAAAATCAAATTTTGAAATGAGCGTGATAAAACTTGCTACGCGTCAACAACTTCGTCAGCATCCCCCCTCCAATTGTGAAGAAATTCTCACAATGAGACATATTCTTCGCGTGACAAATCTACCTGAAAAGACCTAATCACTTCCAAGGGGGTCTTGATGTTTTTATTCAAGAGGTTCTTTTCGTTACTTGTCTCATTCTGTTTCAGCTTCACTTGCTTTGCTCTTCCCATCTCTCCCATTCAACGTGGAGTGATTGCCAGTACTGTTCATCCTTCAAATTCTGCAGAAGCCAGTCCCAGTGTTGTCGATGATACTGGAATTATCATTCGTCCCATCACAAATCCTGTGAAAGGGGATCCTGGACAAGGAAGCGGAATTGGAATCAATCCACCTCCTCCCAAAGGAGAAATTCCCAAGCAACCACCTCCGGCTCCGTACAACCCTTACGTACCGATCCCCATCACTCAACCACTGATGGGTGGCCTGAGTTGCCCCTTAACTGATACTCGCATGACAACCGACGTTTTAACTTCCATCGAAAACTTGCAAAGAGCTGTTCAAGGAACAGCCGACTGTCAAGCCAACCTTCCAGCCATTTCCAGCATGACGGAAAATCTTCGCAACTCAACAAAAAGCATGACGGAAATTTATGATAATCCTGAACTCTTATTAGATTCCGTCTCCAAAGGTGATTTTGAAAATAATGTTCGCACGATGGTTGGAGCCCTCGATCAACTGACGAGATCTTTGGATCAAAATGCAATGTTGAATCCTCGCTGCCAAGCACAGTTAAAATCCAACGGAGGTTTCTTAGTCGCTCTCAGTGATGTTGTTTCAAGCGTTGCTCCTTTTGCTGTTTTTGCAGCGGGAACTGCGGTGAATGCCGCCATCCCATGGGTGGGAGGCATCATTGGCGTTGCAACTCTTGTGAAGGTCCTTGCAACAATGGCCAGCGAAAAATCGCTACAGATCGATCGATATGATGTTCGTCAAACAATTCTTCAGCAAGTTTGTGAGTACACAAAAATTCAAAGGCGGATGAATTTCTTAAAAAAGATCTACAGTGGACAAATTGAAGAAGCCACCATTGAAATACAATTTCAGAAAAAATTTATAGAAACCATGAACACAGATCCAGAACTGGATCCTTTGATTGCAAAAAGAAATAAAGCTCTTGAAAAGTTTATACCGATTAAAAAGCAATTAAAAAAAGATTATGTGGCCGCCAAACAGTTGAATGATCAACTGCTTCGTTCACAAAGTGATGGTATTCCTGTTTGCTCCATGGCTTCCGAACTTCTGAATAAAATGAGGGACCCCGTAACATATCCAGGAAGCGCACTTCTGAATGCTCGTCGTATCAATGGAATGACACCCATTTTAGACAACCCCCGTGGACGTTACCTCTTCGCAACGGAAGAAAATCTTCGGCAAGCCGTAGGTCAATTCCGAGAGTATGCAAATTATGCTCAAATGGAAGAGTGCTCAAAGTTTATCATCAGTTACTCGAAAAATATGCGAGAAATTTTAAAAAATACGCGTGAACAAATCGCATTCCGTGAACTTTCGATTGATAAATCCTTAAGTGAAAATCCCAAATACAAAAAATGGCTAGCTCGTTTTTCTAAAATGCAAAAAGAACAAGATGCCTATGAAAAGGTTTTAACTTTTGTCCGCGAAATGAATGAACGAGAATGCATTCCCTGTCGTTCAGAAGCTGAAGTTGGATCTGACCAACTGAAGTCGGGACTCTTTGGTCGAAAAAGCCATTTACCTTTCGCAGATTCCTGGGCAGAAAATGCGTATATTGGATTCCTGGCAGAGCCACAATCTCCATCAGCAAAATGGCTTGTCTTTTTTGCAGATCAATTGAATTACAAATCCAACCTCTTCCTATTACAAATGAAAGAGCTTCGCAAAGCGGCTTATAGCATCACTCGATCTGGGGCCGGGAATTATACTTTGATCAACCCCGAGACAAAAAAGCGAAGGCAAATGACTTCTGGCGAACGCACACGCCAAGAAGTTTTTGATCGCGGACTCAGTCGAGATTTAAGTATTTTAGATTTAAAATGGGTTCCAGAAGGAAGTGCTCGACAAAAATATTTTTGCCACTCATTAGATCAGGCCTTTCAAAACTGGTCTGGGTCTTTGTACCATCTTAATAATTTGCGTTTATTCTGTGATACGGTCAAAGACTTCTTAGATCAAGAAGTCCAAAGAACCGTGCAGGCCTTTTGCTTAGGGGAAAAAAACCCTGACGGCAAAGGATCTCGCACTCTGGTCGAAGAAAAAGAAAAAATGATGAAGCAAGTTCATTTCAAACAGGATGCTCTGCTTGTCTTTCAAAAAATGAAAGACTTGAAGTGTCCTATGCCAGACCCCCTGGATTCTGATCACTAATCTCTGGACAAGCAGGGGCCCACTTCGTTGTAATAAAAGCAACCAACCAAGGAGAGTCCCTATGAAATTTTTATGTTCCATTGCTTCTCTGATGCTATTGCAACTACCTGCCCATGCTGTTTCTATCAAAACCATGAGCCAGGATAATTCCGCCATTAAATTCAATCCTTCCAATGCAGAAAAACCAGGGATTTGTACGGAAGTGGTCAATTATCTGACTAAAAAATATTCAGAACTTCAAATCACAGGACTTGATATACACGCTCCTTTAGCACGGATTGAACAAGGACTTGAATCAGGTCAAATCGATGCTTTTTTCTGCCTATTAAAATCACCAGAAAGAGCTGCAAAATTTAATTTCAATGAAACGCCCATCTACAAAGTGAACCATATCATTATCACGAAGGCTGATGATAAAGTTGAAATTAAAGACATGGCCGCCTTAAAAAGCTTAAGTGAACAATCTCCCGTGATGGTGGCTCAAGGTTCTGCTCTGGCAAAATTTCTAGAATCTCAAGGTGTCAAAGTTGAATCCAGCACCAAAGATGAAGTGGCGAATCTGAATAAACTTTTATTGGGTCGAGGTCGTTTTTATTATGCACAGGATTTATCGGCTCTGGCTTCCATTCATGAAGGCAAACTTGATCTAGCAAAATTTCGTATTCTACCAAATTCTTTTAAAGAAGAAGCTCAGTACGTGGCATTTTCAAAACAAGCAACGGCAGCAACCATTCAAAAAATATCTGCAGCCATCGATGATATGAAAAAATCAGGCGAATTGGATAAGATCGTTTCCAAATATCAAAAATAATCTGAAGGAAAAATTACTCATCCCAGATATAGGATGAAGGATCCACAGATTGACTGCCTATACGGACCTCATAATGCAAGTGAGGTCCTGTTGATCGCCCGGTATTTCCCACCGAAGCAATGACGTCCCACCTAGAAACACGTTGTCCTACTTGCACATAAAGCTGAGCACAATGCCCATATCGAGTTGTCACACCATAACCATGATCAATGGAAACCAACTTCCCGTAACCCTCGTCATATCCAGCAAAACTCACAACACCATCTGCAGGAGCATAAACTGGAGATCCAGGAGCTGCCGCAAAATCGATCCCAGCATGCATGGATGGACGACCTGTAAACGGAGAAATCCTCATTCCAAAACGTGATGTCATCCAACCACGTGCTGGACGAATATTGGGAGTTGCATTCAACAAACTTTGTCGCTCTGATAACAGTTCCCACAAATCCAAAACACTTTGTTCCTTCATTTGAGAGTCTTGAATTCCTTTATCAATACGAATCACTAAACTGGAATAATCCCTTTGTCCTTCCAAAGCAATTTCACCTTTTTGTTCTTCAAGAATAGGTTTATTCGCAGGATTTTTCTTGTCTTGTTCACTGAGTTCTTGGACCGAAGCTCTTTGATCCATGGGCTGATCGTATTCATCGACAGCTTGATTGGGTTTGGGCTGAGCTCCCATGCTGAGCTTCATCGCTCGGTCTTCGCCATCCACATTGGTGATCAACTTAAGTTTGGTGGTAAAGGTTTTCACGCGCTCTAAACTGGCCTCTAAAGCTCCGACTTTTCCCACGACAACTTCAAACTGAGAAACGAGTTGAGCATTTTCAGCTTTGAGCTTTTTATTTTCCGCCGTCTGAACCAACAGCCCCACATAATCCACGATTCCTGCAACCAAAGAAACAGCAAGAATGACCAGAACAACAACTAAAATTCGAACGAGAGTTGCAGAGACAACCCACTTTTGAGGCTTATCGGCCTCGTTGCTTAAAATGTAGAAGGTGATCTGCTTTTTATCCATCTTACTTTTATCTTTTGTCTTTGCTCAGAGTTCAAGGCTTGTTGCGAAATTGAAACACAAGGACCGTCACATTGTCATCACCGCCATGAGCCAGAGCTTGCTCAACGCACAGATCAGGAATTTTTTCAGCAGGCGTTTTTTTTAAAATTTCAGCGATTTTTGGATCGCTAACTAAGCCTGAAAGCCCATCCGAACAAAGCAAAAAAATCTCTCCATCCTGCACTTCTTTTTCCAAAATATCGGGTTCCACATCTCGCTCATAACCCACGCTGCGAGTGATCACATTTTTTCCTACCAGATTTTTTGCATTTTCTTCTTTGATTAATCCAGCTCGGATCTGTTCGTTGATCATCGAATGATCTTCCGTCAACTGCCAAAGATAGGGTGCTTTAAACATGTACACTCGGGAATCTCCAACATTTCCAATCAACAAACTTTTTCCATCAAAGTAGCATGCGACCATGGTGGTTCCCATGCCTTGCAACTCGGGACGTTCATTCGCAGCTTTATCAAAGATTCGACGGCTGGATTCCATATAGGCTTTTGCCATGAGATCGCGCGACGAGCTTTCCAATTCCCGATTTTTTCCAATGAATTCATCCATCGTCTGAACAGCAATGGAGGAAGCGACCTCTCCCCCCATGTGACCACCCATGCCATCGGCGACCACAAAGAGATTCAGATCTCGATTGATTAAAAATGAGTCTTGATTTGATTCACGACGCAAGCCTTTATCTGTACGACACCACACATCTATTATCATAGTGATTCTATTGTAGAAGAGTTTTCCAAAAAGGAGCAAACACAGATCTATTTGAAACAGGACTTTAGCCGAGAAAAATTTTCCTCTTTTCACCCTTCATGTGTCTACAAAAAGAGCCGATCAGAGAGGCAAGGAAGTTACTCATGAGGCGATTATTCAACTACCAAAAAATGTTCCTGTTATCATTGCTTCTGCATATGACATTTGCATTTTTGACTTGGTTGACACCCCCTCCTTCATCGCCAACATCCACAGCCATTGAAATCCAATATGTTCCTGTGGCAGAAAAATCAAAAGTAGATCCAGCGGATGATGTTGAGTCGAAAAAAGAAATGCAAATGGTAGATCAGGATAAAACGGCCTTGAATGATGAGTTAGATCCTGAAGCCAAGTATTTAAGTGCCCACAATCAAAAAGTCCAAAAACAAACTGTTTCCCAAAATCGAAAGGCTTTTTCGAATCAGTCTTCGGGAACATCGGCTCCTCAAGCTTCGGCAAAAGTTCAACTGTTTCCTCAGTTAGACGTTCAAAAGGAATTGATTCAGTGGCAAAAAGACTCTCGCCGCAGTTTTGATCAAGGCTTGGATGTTGGAAATACAGATCCTCAGAAAAAAACAGAAACTGCAGTGGCGGCTGTTCAGGGAACTCCTGGACCCAAAGCAGAAACTCCAGGAACCTTAGATTACTTGAAAGATGTTGATCCTGGTTTGGAAACTTTTTTAAGTACAAAAGAATTTAAATTCTATGGATACTTCCAAAGAATCCGAGAACAAATTCATCAGTACTGGACTCCCAAAGTGACAGAAAAAATTTCGCGTATTTATTCTCAGGGACGCACGATTGCCAGCACGGATGATAAAATCACGAAGTTACTGATCACTTTGGATAAAAAAGGCTATGTCATGAAAATCCAGGTCCTTGGTCAGTCAGGCTTGCGTGATCTGGATGAGGCCGCCATCGAGGCCTTTAAATCTGCAGCACCATTTCCTAATCCTCCCACAGGGATTGTCGACCCAGATGGTACCATCAAAATTCTTTGGAATTTTGTGATCGAGGTCTAAAAACTGGATCTGGCTGAAAGATTTGGGACTCGAGTAAATACTTAACTTCCACAATAAATTCCGCTAGGATGGGGCCTTCCAGATAATCAAGGAGTCCCCGTGAAAAAGATTTCAACCGCGCCGACCACCACTCAAATTCCAGATCGTCAAATTCTAGATGCTGTCGCTCTCCGAGCACATTACCTTGCGACACAGATGATTTATCAGGCCAATCATCGTACAGATAAGGAAAAGGGCGATCCTAAAATTGGAGGTCATGCGGCCGCTTGCGCAAGCTCCTTGCATATCATGGGAGCCCTGCATTTGATGGTGAAATCGGGTTTTGATCACATTGCCAATAAGCCCCATGCGTCTCCCACGGATCATGCTTATAACTACTTATTGGATCTATTTTTAAAATCTGACCTATCTCGATTAAGTTTAGAAGATTGCAATCAAGCCATGATGGGCCTTCGCAAATACCCTTCGGAAGGCGAATACGTTTTTCAAAGTTATCACTCAGCCTATGATCCTGACCATCACCATTTTTTCCCTTCAGGGACTGTGGGAATTCCGCCAGTGAATGCAGGATACTTAGCTTTGGCCTATCGCTTTGCCAAAGAACATGGCTACGAAGTTCCAGAAGATGTTCACTTTTGGGCTCTTTGTGGAGACTCAGAATTTCGAGAAGGATCCATGTATGAAGCCATTCCGGATTTTGCAGAACGCGAACTTGGAAATTTAACTTGGATTGTGGATTATAATCGCCAAAGCTTAGATGGACATCGCATCACCAATCGTAAAATCATGGATGGCACAGATGCCACACGTATCGAACGCACCATGAAAGCCAATGGTTGGGATGTGATTCAAATTCAACATGGATCTTTGCGAAAATCCTTATTCCAACGCCCCGGCGGAGAAAATTTTAAAAACTTTTTAGAGAACGGTTTAGAGGATTATGAATTTCAAGCTTTGTTGCTTGTCAAAGACATGAAAGCCTTGAAAGCTGGAATGGTCAAAGAACATCCAAGTCTGAAAAAATTCTTAGAATCCGTGACAGATCAAGAATTATTTGAAGCTCTACGAGATCTTGGTGGTCATGATATGATCACACTTGCAGAGGTCATGTTAGACAGCAAAAAAAATCAACGAAAACCAACTCTGATTATAGCTCACACTCTGAAGGGATGGAACCTTCGTTCGGCGGCAGCTCCAGGAAATCACAGCAGTCTTCCAAGCGAAGATGAAATGATCGAACTCCATAAGAAAAATGGAATCGCTGAAGGTGTTCTTTTCCAACGTTTTTCTGAAAAATCTGCAGAAGCAAAATTTTTAAAAAAACGTGGTGAAAATTTGTATCAACAAATTTTAGAACAGCACCAGTTGAAACAAAGAAATCTAACTCACTTTGAAAAATTAGCTTTGCAATACGGAGACATTCCTGGATCCTTGGATATCAATACGAAGATGGCAAGCTATCCCCATACTCAGTGGATGTTGGGACAGTTGACGGCCAAGTTAACTCGAATTGCTAATGCATCCTTGACTGGCTCTGCCGACGGAGTCAAAAAAGCACTTCCCGAAAATGAACGGCCTTGGAAACTTCCTGGCGAACTGATGGTTTCCATGGCTCCCGATGTGGGAACAAGTACGAACTTAAATCCGGCCATGGATGGAAAAATCTTTGGAGCTCCCGTGGTCCAAGATTTTGAAGCCGACTTAGGAGTTAAAGACAATAAACTGCCAGATCTTGTCCCCGGCGAAGATGTTTCCGATCGCTATCTGCGCTTTGAAATTGCTGAAGGCAATGTCATGTCTTGTGTGGGTTCATTTGGAAAAATTCGCGACTACTTGGGCATTCCTTTAATGCCTCTGATGACTGTTTATGATTTTTTTATCAAGCGAGCTTTGGATCAATACTTTTACAATCTTTACTGGAAATCCAGTTTTATCCTGGTCGGAACACCTTCCGGAGTAACTTTGTCTCCTGAAGGAGCTCAACATGGTTGGAAATCTGACTTTCAAATTCCCAACCAAATCACCTGGGAACCCTTCTTTTGTTTAGAATTGGATTGGATTCTTTGTGATTCGATTCGTCGCCATGTCTTGAATCAAAATGAAGGTCGCACAGGAGTCTTGATTCGTGGTGTGACTCGCGGAATAGAACAAAAAGATCTGATGCTGTATTTGAAAAAACAAAGTCGATTCAAAGTATCCTCTTCCCTGCTTTGCCGGCATGAGTTTCCTTTAGCTGAAGGACAGGATGAATCCGCCGTGGAAACTCTTTCTGAAAATGAAATTTTAGAAAAGCTTCGCAAGGATGTTCTGGCTGGAGCTTACTATTTGATCGATTATCGTCATTATGCAGGATATGTCCCTGGCGATAATGTTGTGAACATTTTTGCAATGGGTTCTGTAACCACAGAAGCCATCAAAGCCAGTGAATCTTTGTTAGAAAAAGGAATTTACGCGAACGTCATTGTTGTCACAAGTTCAGATCTTTTGTGTGGAATTTTAGCTCATGAAAATGACTATCACCATTTGAAACAGAATTTGAATATCAATGGTCATCTGTATTTAAATCCACAAGAGGTTGCAAACCCCACGGATTTAATTACTTTATCTGGTCAGCGTATTCCTATCGTCAGTGTTCATGATGGTGAAGCTGGCTTACTGGATAACTTGGGTTCCATTGTTGGAGTTCGACAAGAATCCCTGGCTGTCAGACGTCACTCAAAATGTGGTCGACCATCTGAAATTTATCATTTTCATGGAATTGATTCTGAAGCTATTGTGCAAGCAACAGGAAAAGTACTTTCAGAAACTGCTTTGGAAAGATTGGTCATTCGTGCGCAGGATGTGGATCAAGCTACGGATCAGGATACAGCGATCCCTTCTTGGAAAGATTTGTGGCCCAAATCTACCAACCATCATTAATCAGACCTTCACCTTCACTTTTTCAAATGGTCTAGGCGGGCAAAATGAATTTGAGCCCGCCCTTGTTCCAAAGTAAATTAAAGTCAGGGGGATTTCGATCATGGCGTTGATTTTAGTTGTGGATGATGATCAAGAGTTGGTGAATCTGATCAAAAAATATTTGGCAGATGATGGACATCAAATCATGAATGCAGCAAACCCCATTGATGCTCTGGAACTGATGCAAAAGTACAGATTTTCGCTTGCGATCGTCGA
>JACCDG011436283.1_pt1 | contig 15246 bp, 13 predicted proteins | sample 7442471 | NCBI WGS metagenome assembly JACCDG01 (sample SAMN15323444, study PRJNA562643) | freshwater metagenome | isolation source: river surface water | place: USA:Blue River Watershed | collected 2017-08-17
AGGAAATAAATATTTACTTTACAGATCCATATTTAGCAGATACTGATGGTGATGAATTTTCTGATGGAGAAGAAGTTTCTTCTGGCGCTTCGCCCTTGAGTGCTGAGGATAAAAAAATGATTGATATTGATACTGATGCTGATGGCCTGAATGATGCTTGGGAAATTGTTTTGGGGACAAATTTAAATAAAACAGACACTGATGGTGATAGCTATCTAGATGGAGAAGAGGTCAATAACTCTTATGATCCTATGAGCTCTTTGCCTATTCAAAGAGATAAATTGATCAAGGTAGATTTAGCTACACAAAAATTAGAATATTTTTTCGCCGGCAAACTTTTGGATAGTTTTTTGATTTCTGGTGGTTTACCAAATACTCCGACTGTCAAAGGAGAATTTGCGGTGATGACTAAGATCCCTGTGAAACGCTATGTGGGTCCAGGCTATGATTTGCCAAACACAAAATGGAATTTGTTGTTTACTAGGCGTACTTTGGGCTATTATATTCATGGAGCTTATTGGCATGACAATTTTGGTCAGCCCATGAGTCACGGTTGTGTCAATGTTGCTTATAAAGATATGGAGCGTTTGTATAACTGGGCACAAGTTGGCACCAAGATTACAATCAATTAGTTTTTATTCATCAAAAAACACTCTCTTGAAGGGGGTGTTTTTTTAAATAGTCAAAAAATATTAAAAGTGCTATCTTGAAAGTGTAAGGGCGTCTTGATATTGACAGATTTTCATATTTATAGTATAATGACATAATATCTAAATATTAGATTATACATTTATGTTATCTATTTTGGCTAATTTTAGACAAAAAGTAATGATTTGGCAGCTTATTTTCAAGTTAGTTTTATTGACTAGTTTTGGTTTCTTTTTGCCATTTCAAGCTTTTGCGAGCAATGGTCTGGAAATAAATAATGTGGAAATTGAAAATACTCGAGATGAGCTGACTATTAGTTGGCGCACCAATCTTAATGCAACTGCAAGAGTTGATTATGGTTTGACGACTGACTATGGACACTATATTAGTGATACTTCAGCTGACAGCAAAAATCATTCTTTTAATATTCATAATTTAGAACCTGATACTATTTATCATTTTCAGATTTCTTCTAACGCCAATGGTCAATTTGTTTCTAGTTTTGATATGGTAGTTGAAACTCAAGATTATAACGATGGCGATAGACCAGGTATCAAAAATTTTAGCAAAAAATATGTCACTTCCCAGACAGCTACTTTCCAATGGGAGGTTGACGAAAAATCAACAGCTAAAATTTATTATGGTGTGACTAGCGACTATGGCAAAGTGTTGACCATCAAAGGCAGTAAAAAGGCTTTTGAGGCTACTTTGACTAAATTAGATTTAGATACTAAATATTATTATAAAATTGAAATTAAAGACGAGGATGACAATCTTTATACCCGTACGGGCGATTTTACCACTGAAGCTGATAATGAATTAGAAAATAAAACTTTAGAAATTTCTCGGGTTGAGCCGATCACCAATAACGACCCAGCTGTTTCTTATACAGCGGCTACTGTTTCTTGGCGTGCCAACAAATTAGCTGACGGTTTTGTCAGATATGGCACTTCTGCTACTAAATTGAATAAAAAAATTGATAATAATAATTTATTCAAAGATTTTAATCAAAGTGCTCATATCAGTGGTTTAAAGAGTAATACTGTTTATTATTTTCAAGTAGAGGTCAAAGATATTTTTGGCAAAACTGTGAAATCTAATATTTTTAGTTTCAAAACCAAAGAAATGCCAGCTAATATTAAGCCGGCAAGCTCTGTGCCTACTAAAGTAAGTCAGTTGCGTAAATTTTTTACACCAGCCTCAAATTTATATAAAAATACTAGCAATGGCAATATTTATGCCATTATAAATAATCAAAAACACTTAATTTTAAATTCAAACTTTTTTGAGCGCTATGGTTATTCTTTGAAAAATGTCAAAACAGCCAGTAATAATCTTTTGCAAAAATTTTCTGATGTTCGTTTAGTCAAAGACCCGAGTAGTGCTAAAATTTATTATTTAAGTAAAAAAAGTGATGGTGTTTGGAAAAAGATTGACTTACCGTCACCAGAGGTTTTTAGTTCCTATGCTCAGAATCAGTGGAGTAAGGTGGTGACTATTGATAAAACAGAAATTGATAATTATGCTAATATAAATTTGATCAAGGCTCAGAACGATAAAACCGTTTATTTGTTGGAGTCTGGTGTCAAAAGACCGATTGCCAATGCGACAATTTTTGAAAGTAAAGGCTATAAATGGTCAGATATTTTGGAGATAAGTTCTAGTCATTTGGATGCTTATGTGACTGGTACAAAAGTGTATTAATGAAAGAAAAAAACTGTCTATTATGGCAGTTTTTTTGAAGGCGCAATATCTTTCATTTGACTTTTGAATTAAAGTGTGTATGGTTTTTACTCGGAAATCATTGACAAATATTCACAAAATTTTAAAAATATGCTAATATACTTAAGTAAAGTTAATAATTAATAAGTAATTGTCAAAAAATATGGCAAAAATGACTAAAACAGAGATGCTTTCAGCCTTAGCAGAAGCTAGTGGCTTAAGCAAAAAAGATGTAAAGAGCCTTTTGGATGTAATGACCGAAATGGCTTATAAAGAGGTAAAAAAGAATGGCGAATTTTCTTTACCAGGTTTAGGTAAGTTGGTAAAAGTAAATCGTAAAGCCAGAGAAGGACGCAATCCAGCTACTGGTGAAACCATCAAGATTCCAGCTAAGGTAGTGGTAAAATTCCGCGTTGCCAAAGCTGCTAAAGAAGCTGTTTTGTAAATTAATTTTTATCGCTAAAAAAACACCCCGGCATGCGCCGAGGTGTTTTTTGATTGAGTGATTATCTAGTATAAACAAAGATGTGATTTTTACCGACTACAAAATAATGATCAGCTGATAGCTTGGCTTGAGAGATAGCGGATTTGGCTGAGTGCCAATAATCATTGACTATAAAGTATAGTTTATCAACACCTGCCTTATCCATAGCAAGCATTGCTTCTTCTCGGCTTGCTTGTTTTTCAATCATATTAAGAAAGTTTTGGTAGATATTATCAGTGCCAAGGGGCATGGAGTAGTAAAAATTATTATTATAATAAGCTTTGAAGCCAAAGCTATCGATCGCGGCTGCTCCTAGCATTTGATTTGCCAGGACAATGTAAGCTTCGTTGTCAGCCGCTTGATTGATCAAATGGACGCTATCTAGATCGTCTTTGGTGACATTAAAGCTTTTGCTATTTTGATGTCTATCATAAATAGGATAGCTAAAATATAAACTGCTGCTGATAATGACTAGACTGACAATAATCAGCCACAACTTAGCTAAGTTTAATTGTTTATCACTAAGATATTTTTCCCACCAAAAATACCAGCCAGTTAAAAATATCGGCAAAGTCGTCAAGGCTAAAAGATAGATGATGCGCACAAGGTAAGCGTTTTGTTCATAGTCTATCTGCTGACCAAAAGAAACAAAGATTTTAGCGAGTAGATAGTTAAGAGCAAGTAGTATAAATAAAATTAAGTGACTTTCAAAAAATAGATATTTATGTTTTTTGATAATCAAATACCAAGCTAAAACGGTGACAAAAATAAAAATCCATATTCTATTTTGCCCGATGTTATGTAAGAGGTCCAAAGGAAAGTGATAGTCATGATAAAAAACAAAGTTTGGTATTTGGATCAAGGGCCAAAAATGCCAACTAATAATCTCTGACCAGGGAAATCCAGCTAACTTTTGATAAAGTATCAATAAGCTTGGTAGGCTGATAGCAGCCAATAAAAATAGCAAAACAAAAAGGATTTTTTTAAATATTTGTTTGATAGCCAAAGTTTGACTCAAATATAGTAGAGAAAAATAGACAATAGCACTGCCTCCTAGAGGGTGAATGCTAGTGACGCTTAAACCAAAAATTAAGCTAAGGCTTAGATTGTATGGATTTTTTTTGATAACTGGCAATAAAAAGATAAAAATAGCTGTTAACAAAAAGGCCAAATTTTGCGGAGTAGTCATAATAGCAAAATTAAAGCCAATAAATAAGCTTAAAGGAATACTTATCATACTTTGGCGACTAGACCATTTGAAACCATGGCGTAGACCATAATAGAGGCTGTGTGGCCAAAAGATGCTGAAAGCCAGTGGCATCAAGAGAGCGTTAGTTATTTTGAGGTCTAGTTGCCAAATACTTTGTAGCCACAAAGTCCAAGCATATTGCCCCAAGTACAAAAATGACTTTGGCTCCAAGGTGCCTGTTTGTTTGATAATCTCTAAAGCGGCTTGGTGGAGATATTGATCATAGCCAAAGCCAAGCTGATAAAGCACTAGAGCGAGCGAAGATATCAAGAAAAAATACAAAGATAAAAAAAATAAAGAGCGATTATGATATTTATTTTTGATCAGATAAACCAGTAAAATGACGCTCAAGCTAATAAATAATAACCAGAATTTTTCATCCAAGAGCTCCCAAGGTGAGCGAATGACATTTTGACTAGAGCGCCTAAATAGTAATACAAAGATTAAACTTTCGGTCACTAAAAACAAAAAAGGCAAAACAATGTTTTTAATATTAGCGAAATTTATTTTGGTCAGGTCTAGATCTGCTAGAAAATAATGCTGGCTATTTTTTCGCCAAGAGATAAACTCTACTATTATGGGGATAGATATTAAGCTAAATAAAAAACTCAGTTCATTTATTTGATAGATGTGGTAAAATACAGTGTAGCTGAGACTGACATAGGATAAAATGGTCAAAAGCCCTAAAATATTTTTGAAACTCGTGACTATTTTTGGGAAAAGTAAATCAGCAATCTTTTTACTATTTAGGCTTAAGTATAAAATCCCTAAACTAATACCAAAAATTGGCCAATGCAAAAAAAACCAATTCACTATAATCAGGCCACTAATTATTACTTGCAAAATCACATGTTGTTGCCTTTGAAGACTAATCATCGCCATTAGTTTAACATAATTTCACTTTTTTGTTAAAATAAGCAAATGTTACTAGATACAAACAAACTAATTCATTTATTTCGTTACTTTTGGTGGCTTTTGGCTTTGGCCTGTTGCCTCTATGTTTTGAATGCTAATATTTTGAGAGCCAGAAACCTAAATTATCAATTTGACTTGTCCACAGGCTTAAATCGTGACTGGTATTTTTATCCTAGTGAAAGAACAAGCTATCAGGAAAACAAGGAGACAGGGGATAAAGTTTTGGTGGTTTTAGCAGAACCTCTTTATTTACAGGCTTATTTACCAGTAAAATTTGAGCAAGCGCAATTAACGGGATCTTGGTCTTTGTCTGGGCAAGATTTAGATATTGGTCTAAAACAGCAAGATTCTTCCTGGCAATGGCAGAAAGTAAGTGATGATAATTTTAGTTTGATTTTTGATTTAGCCCAAGCTTCCACCAAAAATAATAAATTAGAGTTTATTTTTTCTTTGCCAAATCTTTCATCGGAGCAATCAGCTCAAGTGCATAGCTTATCCTTGAATTTAAAAAGATAATTTGTATGAATTTAAAAATCGCTCTCAGACAAATATATCGTGACTTTTTTACTGTCGCTCTGATTACCTGGTTGTTTTTGGTATTAGTTGAATTGTTAGACTCAGGCTCAGTGCAGCGTTTTATCAATCTAGAATATTGGTTTTATTTTTTAATTTTAGCGAGCTTCGTTTTTCTTTTTTTTCCACATAAACACTGATATTCCAATTTGTTCAAAAAAATTGTATAATAATAGAGTAAGTTGCTATTAATTTTTTGATTTTATGAATAAAAAGAAAAAAATAGCCAGAAAAAAACATCGCAAGCATAGTCGCAAAGATATTGCGAATGTGCGTCATCGCTAATCTAAAATATGGAAAACAAAAATAAAAAAATGCACGTGGTGGCTGTCGATATGGGTTATGGTCATCAACGGGCCGCTTATCCATTACTTGGTGTTGCTAACAACGGTATCATTAATGCTAATCATTACCAAGGTATTTCCAAAAAAGAAGAGCTATCTTGGCAAGAAGGTAGGCGTTGGTATGAGTTAATCTCTCGTTTTAAAAAAGTGCCTATTTTAGGCGCTTTATCTTTTGCTATCATGGACAGATTTCAGCAAATAGATCCTTTTTATCCGAGGCGTGATTTGTCCAAAAATTCTTCTCAGCAAAAATATTTTTTTCGTAAAGTCAAAGCGGGTTTAGGTAAAAATTTAATCAATGAATTAAATAAAAAACCTTTGCCATTAGTGACTAGTTTTTTTGTGCCAGCTTATTTTGCAGAATACAATCAGTATAAAGGCCCTATTTATTGCATTGTTTGTGATGCGGATGTGGCGCGCGCTTGGGCACCAGTGGATGCCAAAAATAGTCGTGTTATTTATCTTGCTCCCAACAAAAGAGTGCGTGATCGTTTGATGCTTTATGGCGTGAAGTCAAAAAATATTTTGGTAACCGGCTTTCCTTTGCCCAAAGAAAATATCGGTGGCCTGAAACAAACTATTTTAAAAACAGACCTTAAGGCTCGAATTTACAATCTGGACCCAAAGGGGATTTATCGTCGCAAGTACGCTAAGTTGATCGAGGATTATCTCTGTCCAGTCAAAGAAATCAAAAAAAATAACCACCCACTCACCATTACTTTTGCAGTTGGTGGTGCTGGTGCGCAAAGAGAATTGGGTGCTATTATTTTAGATAGATTAAAAAATCGTTTGAAAAAAGGTGATTTGCGTTTAAATTTAGTAGCCGGTGTGCGTAACGATGTTTATTTGTTTTTTAACAAAGTAGTTAAAGATTGTGGTTTAAGTAGTTGTGAAAATGTGAGAATTATTTATTCTGAAGATAAATTAAACTATTTTAAAGATTTTAATAAAATTTTACGCACGACTGATGTTTTGTGGACTAAGCCAAGTGAGCTGACTTTCTATAGTGGCTTAGGTATTCCTATTATCATGTCTAAGCCTATTGGCTCACAAGAAGATTATAATCGTGAGTGGTTGCTAGCTATCGGCGCTGGCATTGACGAGCAAGATCCAAAATATGTAGACGAATGGCTTTTTGATTGGCTGCACTCTGGTTGGCTGGCTGAAAGTGCGATGCAAGGATTTTTGGATGCACCAAAAATGGGCACCTATCATATTGAAAATATTGTGTTAAATAATAAAGTTGAAGAAATAGAGGATATACAATTGCTCTAATGAAAATCAAAACGCTCCACATCAACTTATATAAAAGTATCAAAGATCCCTTGCAGTTTGAAGTTATGCCAGTCAATATTTTGATTGGTCAAAATAATTGTGGCAAGAGTAATATTTTGTATGCCGTGGATTATTTATTTGATGTGCAAGGCGTGAGTGATATCTTGGCTTATCACAAAGCTGACATTGAAGCGGAGTTAGAGTTTAGTCAAGCAGAACAGGATCAATGGTCATTGCCAGACAAACAAGCTTCTTTGAGCATCAAAAATGGTCAGAGAAAACTAAGTTTTCCCAAACAAATCGTCAATTATCAAGGCGCTTGGCAGGAAATTTTGGTTAAGCGCATCAAACATTTGCATTATGAAGTATTTAATGATTTTGTTCAGCTCAATAAAGATTGGCAAAGTTTACAGCGTTATCCTGAGCAATTGACGCAGTTTAAAAAAAATTTAGCTGTGCATTTTCCTAAAATAATTGCTCATGATAATGCTTTGGCTATCAATTATGAACAAGCAGGTTTGAAAGAAGGTAAAAGAAAGGCGACGATCGATCATTTGGGTTCTGGTTTTCGGCGTATTTTTGCTATTTTGCTTTATATGTATCATCCTGATTATGATATTGTGATTATCGATGAACCAGAAACTCATTTGCATCCAGCTATTATCAAAAAACTACTTTGGGCTATGCAAAATTCTGGTGATAGTGGCCAAGTTTTGTTTACTACGCATTCGCCTTTATTTATCAACTCTGTTACTTTGCCCCAAGTTTTACGCGTGATTCAAGACGATGTGAGTACTAGAGCTTTTGGCTTGCCGATAAAAAAACAGCATTATAGCTATAAGCGTTTGATTCAGGAGCTAGATGCAGACAATGTGGAAATGTTGTTTGCTGATGTGGTGGTTTTGGTTGAGGGTGTGTCAGATAGAATTTTATTGCGTGGCTTAATAGATCGTTTTTATAAGGGCTCCAAAGATATTAAAGTGGTGCAGACACATGGCAAAGGCAATTTTAATATTTATTTAGAGTTATTAAGTATTTTTCAGATTGAATATCTGGTGGTAGCTGACAAAGATTTGATTCAATTTCAGCTAGATAAGATTTTAAATTATTTAGATATTCGACCAAAATCTTGGCAGGTATTGAGTTTGATTGCTGAGCTTAAAAAACATCGTATTTTTATTTTTCCTCAGGGAGCAATTGAAAAACATTATCCCAAAAAATATCAACGAGATGACAAAAAACCGATAAATGCTTTGTATGCCGCGACCGCTATTACTCAAAGTGATTTTGATTCTAGTATGATGTTGCCGCTTAAAGAAATTATCAATAGTTTATAAGTAAAATAAAATTTTATGGATTGGCTTCTTATTGCGATTTCAGCTTATTTAATTTTAGCCCTTGTCAATTTAGCGGATAAGTTTTTGCTAGAAAATTTAGTTTCTAGTACCAAAACCTATACTTTTTTGGTAGGAGTTTTAGGTGCGGTCGTTGTTGTGCTTGCACCTTGGTTTTTGGAATGGCCTGGTGTTTTTTGGCTATTAGTAAACTTGATTACTGGTGCTTTATTTCCCGTGGCTTTGCTCTTACTTTATAGGTCTTTGAAAATAGGTGATGTTTCCAAAATAATTCCTTTGATTGGTGGCTTAGTGCCAATCTTTACGATTGGCTTGGCTTTGTTATTTTTGGGAGAGAGTTTTTCACCTCGTCAATGGTTAGCCTTGTTCTTTTTGTTGTTTGGTACAGTTTTGCTAGCTTGGTTGCCAAATGGTCATAGTTTATGGACAAAGGCTTTGATTTGGTTCGGTTTAGTCAAGCAAAAAAATTTAATAGCTCTGATAACAGCTACAACAGCCGCTCTATTTTTTGCGATTTTTTTTGTAGCTACTAAATATATTTATTTAAATCAAAGTTTTTTCAGTGCTTTTATTTGGATTCGTTTGGGTACTTTATTATTTGTCTCTTTTCTTTTGTTTCCCACTCAGATCAGAAAAGAAATTTTTACTGGCCTAAAAAGCTTAAAACAGAAAAAAAGTATTTTATTTTTTGCTAATCAAGGTGTAGCTGCTGTTGGCTTTTTGCTACAAAATTACGCTGTTTTTTTGGGCTCGGTAGCAGTGGTCAATGCTTTGCAAGGAGTACAATATGCTTTCTTGTTGATTTTAGGTGGCTTGATTTCAGTCTTTTTCCCAAAACTTTTGCACGAAGATATTTCCAAAGCTATTATCATTCAAAAAATTATTGCTATTAGTTTGATTAGCATCGGTCTTTATTTTATGGTTATTTAGTCTTTTGGTGTTTATGAAAATGTGGAAAATATTTGCACTACTTTTTATTTTGCTTTTCTTGTTTTGGTTTTTTAAATTTGCCAAACATTATCCTAGTAAAACTGATTTGCGGTCAGACGCTGATTTCTGGGGGGTCACATTTTCTTTGAAATTTACCAAAAGTTTAGGTTTAGATTGGCGAGAAACTTACAAGGCTGTTTTAGATGACTTGGGAGTCAAAAATATTCGTATACCAATTTATTGGGATGATGTAGAAAAAACACCGGGTAAATTTGATTTTTATGAGTATGATTTGATGTTTGATGAAGGCGCCAAAAGAAATGTGAAATTTATCGCTAACATTGGTGCTCGTTTACCTCGTTGGCCAGAATGTCATTTACCAGCTTGGCTGGCTGACAAGTCAGAAGAAGAAATCAAAGCCGAAACTCTGCGTATGTTAGAGTTGTTTATCAATCGTTATAAAAACAGACCAGAGATTAGTGCCTGGCAAATTGAAAATGAACCATTGGTTGATTGGTTTGGCGCTTGCCCTAAGAGTGATGAAAATTTTTTGCGCCAAGAAGTAGCTTTGGTAAAAACATTGGACAATAGACCGATTATTATTTCTGCTTCTGGCGAGCTCTCAATGTGGCAGAGAGAGGCAAGAGCGGGTGATGTTTTAGCAACCACGCTTTATCGAGTGGTATGGAATCCAGTTTTTAAATATTTCCGTTATCCGATTCCTGCTTGGTTTTATAATTGGAAGGCAAATAGGGTAGAAAAAACTGCTGACAAGATGATCGTTAGTGAGTTACAAACAGAGCCTTGGGTGCCTAGCGGTGACATGATAGATTTAAGTGCTAAAGAAATTAATAAGTCTTTTAGTTTAGAGCAATTTGAGGCTAATTTACTCTATGCACAAAAAATAAATTTTCATCAAACTTATTTGTGGGGAGTAGAGTGGTGGTATTGGCAAAAGTTATACGGTGACAAAGGCTACTGGGAAAAAGCCCGAAGCTTGTTTTAAACCTTCTCGACCTCTCTTTTGCAAGGGAGGTATTATTTTTTAGTTGAATTTTCTCTTACTTACAAAGAGGTGGTTATTCTTGTATTTTGATGCGCTTTTATGTTATAATTTAGACAATAAAGCTTAAAAATTAAGTAATTTTACCCGTGTTTAAAAAATTTTTTGTTTTTATCAATTTGTTCGCCATTGCTTTTTTGTTGCCAACACAAAGTTTATTGGCTTTTCAACAGGATTACACTCCTCAAGACAGTGCTTTAGTTAATCAAACTTACTTAGATTTGATTAATATCAAGCCGAGTTGGTCTGATGCTATTCAAGTAAACAAAGAAGTTGTGGTAGCTATTTTGGATTCAGGTATGGACATGGATCATCCAGATTTGTTGACTAATTTGTGGCTAAATACTGATGAAATAGCTAATAACTCTGCAGATGATGACGATAATAGCTACATTGATGATGTTCATGGTTGGGATTTTATCGATAGTGACAATGTTCCGGAACCAATTTTAATCTCCAATTATGACCGTACCGCTGTCAATCACGGCACCGTGATTGCTGGTATTTTGGCAGGCGTGAGAAATAATTTAGGCATTGTCGGCGTTGCTCCACAAGCCAAAATCATGCCTTTGCGAATTTTGGATTCCCATGGACAAGGAAATACCCTGGTTTTATCTCAAGCTATTGATTATGCAGTAGAAAATGGGGCTGATATTATAAATTTAAGCTTAGTCGGCACAGCTTATGATGAAGTTTTGAAGAGGTCTATCAAAAATGCTTATGAAAGTGGGGTGGTGATAGTAGCTGCCTCTGGTAATGAGGCCAATGAAAGTTTAGATTTGGATATTTACCCTCATTACCCGGTTTGCGATTTTGATGGTATCAATAGAGTTTTGGGAGTAGCAGCCACTGATCAAAATAAAAAATTAGCCAGTTTTTCCAATTTTGGTGAAGCTTGCATTGATATTTCAGCTCCAGGGACAAATTTTTTCTCCACGAGCTATCAAAATAGTACTGACCCGGTATTTTCTGAATATTATGCTGGATCTTGGTCTGGCACTTCTGTGGCTACACCGTTGGTGTCAGCTACTGCTGCTTTGATCAAGATGAATTATCCTCAGTTTAGACCAAACGATATTTATAGTATTATCAAAAATAGTGCCAGTAGCTTGCGTTTTACAAATCCAAATAATTACACCGATCTTGGTTCGGGTTTTTTGGATGTCGGTGAAGCCTTAGCTTTGGCTGATAACATGTTCAATCAACAACGCTATATTATTTTAGCGCCTGACTCAGGCCTTGAGCCTAGAATTTTTATTTTAAATGAAGATGGCTCAGAACTAGATTCTTGGTTGGCTTATGCTTCTAAATTTAAAGGTGGTGTTAATCTGGCTGTCGGTGATGTCAACGGAGATGGTGTCAAAGAGATTATCACCGCGCCAAAGGCTGGTGGTGGTCCACATGTGAGAATTTTTGATCTGCAAGGCAATGTTTTATCAGAATTTATGGCTTATGACGCTCGTTTTACAGGAGGTATCAATCTAGCTATAGGCGATTTAGATGCTGATGGTGATTTAGAAATCGTCACGGCGCCTTTTAGTAAGGGTGGACCACATATCAGAATTTTTGATTGGCGTGGAAATTTGCAAAAACAATTTTTTGCTTATGAAGAAAATTATTTTGGAGGTTTGACTTTAGCTATTGGTGATGTAGACAACGATGAGCAAGACGAAATAGTCACAGCCGCTGGTAAAGGATTTGAACCGGAAATTAAAGTTTTTGACTGGGATCTAAGAATTGAGTCTAGATTTTTGGCCTATGAAGCCAAGATGAAAAGTGGTGTCAATTTGACAATTGGAGATATCAATGATGATTCTTGGCAAGAAATTATCACCGCTCCTCAACAAGAGCAAATAGCACACATCAGAGCCTTTAGTTTTAAAGGTAGAGAAAAAAGTGCTTTTGTTGCTTTCAATACTCAGCTTAAAACGGGAGTAAATATAGTAGCTCGGGATTTGTCTGGCGACGGTGTGCCAGAAATTTTAACTTTGCCAAAGAAAAATTCAGCAGCTTTACTCAAAGTTTATGATGCTTATGGTTTAGAAAAAAGTAGTTTTTATCTCAAAGATGCTAACGACAAAAATGGTTATCAGTTAGAAATTTTAAATTATTAAAATGTTTCAAATTCTTGACCGAAAAATTTTACATTTTTTTGATACTAGAGTGGCTTCTAGACAGTTTATTAAATTTGCTTTGGTTGGAGCCTTTAATACTTTGGTTGATTTTACAGTCTATATATTTTTTACCAGAGTTATCACTTGGCCTTATTTGGTTGCTGCTACTTTATCATTTTTGGTAGCAGTCACTTCTAGTTTTTTGCTCAATCGATATTGGACTTTTAGGGTGCAAAATAAAAATTTTGTCAAAGAATATTGCAAGTTTGTTTTAGTAGCCTCCGGTGGTCTATTATTGAGTTTATCCTTGTTATTTATTTTAGTAGAGAGATTTTATTGGTATGATTTATTGGCTAAGTTATTGATAGTGGTAGTGGTGATGAATTGGAACTTTTTTTTACAAAAATACTGGACATTTAAAAAATAAATTATGCAGATTAGTCTCATCGTTCCGGCTTTCAATGAAGCAAAGGTCATACAAAATACTTTGACAGAAGCTTTAGATTTTTTAAAAAATAATTTTCAAAGTTTTGAAATTATTGTGGTTGACGATGCTTCTTCTGATAACACCAGAATGATAGTGAAAAAATTTCCGGAAATTGTTTTGTTGCGCAACTTGAAAAATCACGGCAAGGGATATTCAGTGGCCAAAGGCATGCGACAGGCTCAGGGTGATTTGCTACTTTTTATGGATGCGGATAACTCGACTAGTATTGCAGAGCTAAAAACTTTTTTACAGTTTATTCCGAGATATCAAGTATTGATTGGTTCTCGAGCGATTGCTCAAGCTAAAGTTTTAGCTAGGCAGGCTCTTTGGAAGGTTTTTTTAGGCAGATTAGGTAATTATTTGATTCAGTTGTTTTTGTTGCCTGGCATTCATGACACGCAGTGTGGTTTCAAATTGTTTACTAAGGAGTGCAAATTTATTTTTGAAAAATTAAGCATTGAAGATTGGGGATTTGATTTTGAGTTATTATTTTTATTAAAGAAACATAACTTTAAAATAAAAGAGTTGCCGGTGTCCTGGAAAAATAATCTGGATTCCAAAGTAAAAGTTTCCACTTATTTCAAAACTTTTTTTCAAGTTATAAAAGTCAGACTTAATTATTTATTTAATCAATATAAAATTTAATCAAAACTATGTTTAATAAAGCAACAACAGACAATAAAAATATTTTGGTTTTAGGTGGAGCTGGCTTTATCGGCTCTCATTTGTGTGAAGCATTGCTTGCCAAAGGTGATAATGTGGTTTGTGTAGACAATTTTGTTTCTTCTGATGTAGAAAATATCAAAAGTTTATTGGAGTATCCAAATTTTGAATTTGTTAGACATGATATTTCAGAAAGCATTGATTTAGACAATTTGCCCGATTTACAAAAATTCAGGGTAGAGGTTTATGGTTTTCAAGAAATTTATAATTTTGCCTGCCCAACTTCTGCTCGCGATTATACCAAGCTACCAGTGGAGACAGCTAAAGCCAATGCTTTGGGTGTGATCAATAGTTTAGAAATGGCCAAAAAGTATAAAGCTAAATATTTGTTAGCTTCTACGGCTGCTGTTTATGGTCAGCCACCAGCTGATAAGTCTAAAGTTAAAGAAGATTATTACGGCTTATTGGATTTTTTGGGGCCAAGGGCTTGCTACAATGAAGGTAAGAGATTTGCTGAAACTTTAGTGACTACCTATCGTGATTTTTATAATTTGGATACCAAGATTGCTAGATTATTTTCTACTTATGGCCCTCGAATGCTTGAACACGCTGGTCGTAGAATTCCTGATTATATCAACGAAGCTTTGCATGATCCGGCAGTGGTGATAGCTGCTGATAAGGATTTTAGCTCTAGTTTTTGTTATGTGAAAGACATTGTTGATGGTGTTTTGGCTTTGATGAATTCAGATATCAAAAGTCCAGTTAATTTTGGTTCAGATGAAGCGCATACTTTGACTGCTATTGCTGAAAAAATTATTCAATTAACTAATTCTCAAGCTAAGATTGATTACAAAGAGAGCTTTGCTTATATCAATACTCCAGCTATCCCTGATATTTCCAAAGCTAAATCAGAGTTAAATTGGTTTCCGGTTGTGCCTTTGGAAGATGGTTTGAGAAATACCATAGACTATCTGCGTTCTCGCTCAGGTTTGTATCAGCCATTTTTTAATCAAAGCCAAGAACAAGAGTAGTATGAAAATTATTGTCACTGGCGGAGCCGGTTTTATCGGCTCACATTTAGTTGATGCTTTGATTTTAGCCGGTCATCAAGTTTTGGTGATCGATGATTTGAGTTCTGGTAGTTTGCAAAATATCAACAAACAAGCTGTTTTTCAGCAAATGAGCATCACTGATGATGCTTTGCAAACAGTGGTGCTTGATTTTCAGGCAGAAGTTATTTATCATCTGGCTGCGCAAAAAAATGTTCGCACTTCTCTCAATGATCCAAAGTTTGATGCCCAGATAAATATTTTGGGATCTCTTAATTTACTTCAAGCAGCTTTGTCTGCTCAAGTCAAAAAATTTATTTTTATTTCTACTGGTGGCGCAATCTACGGTGAGACAGAGGACATTCCGACAATTGA
>JACCDG011574081.1_pt1 | contig 15243 bp, 26 predicted proteins | sample 7442471 | NCBI WGS metagenome assembly JACCDG01 (sample SAMN15323444, study PRJNA562643) | freshwater metagenome | isolation source: river surface water | place: USA:Blue River Watershed | collected 2017-08-17
CAATATCTCAAAAATCCCAGATTGCTTTAAAAAACGATTCTTCTTTTTACCGAAATGTTAACGCAATTATGGAAGGAAGAAAAGATGCTGGGGATCTTTTCATGAAATGGGTACAGGAGTCTAATCCTAATGCTAATTACGATCAAGTTTCGGTTCTCTATCAAGATTTAAGTAGAACAGTAGAAGGTCAAAGAGATGGATTCTTCATGGAAGAAAAAATGATCCAGAATATAGTAATGGAGCACAATAATCTTATAGAAAAATTTCCGGGAAGTTTTTGGAATAGCTTCATGGGTAGAAAGCCATTGGTATACAAACCTATTACATCCGATCGTACAGATGAGGTTATGAAAACTGGTAAGGATAACAACGTAGAGGTATTTTAAATGAGATCAGAAAGATTAGAAAAGCTTTATAAGGAAAGAAGACTTATTAAAGAGTTAATTTCTATAGATAGATCGAGATATTCTCATCTTAACGAGAGATCTAATGAGATCAAAATGATTATAAATTCTGATTATGCTCCTATTGAAAATGTACAATCTACTTTCGCATTATTCGATTTAGAGCTTTCTCAAAAAATAACCGAAAGGGCTAAAGATAACCTTACAGAATTAATCGAAGCGACAAAATGATAATCTGGATATCTCTTATTATACCATTAATCGGAGCATTTATTATGCTCCGATGGTTTAGACAATACCTAGCATGGTGGGAGGTCGCTATTCCTATTTTGGGATGTCTATTGTTTACCTTCATATTCAAATTTACAGTAGAGATGGTTCAGACCTCCGATACTGAGTATTGGTCAGCCTTGGTTCAAAAAGCCGAGTATTATGAAGGATATACAACATGGGTTTCTAAAACATGTAGTAGAACAGTAAAAGTTGGAAAAACAACAACAACGGTTTACTACGACTGCTCATATTGTGATGAAAATGGGCCGGAATGGGCGGTTGTAAATGATCTTGGAGAAAGATTCTACGTTTCGCAGCAATTCTACGAAAATCTTAGACGTAGATGGAATGCTACACCACAATTTGTAGAGTTAGATAGGGATATAAATTATCACGGAACTTGCGGAGTAGATGGAGACAAATACGAAGTTTATTGGGATAAAAAACCACACACATCTGAACAAACTGTTTCTTCAAAAAGCTATGAGAATAGAATACAAGCAGCTCATTCAGCTTTTGATTTTCCTGAAGTAACTGAAGCAGATGTTAAAACATATAAGTTGTACGAATACCCAGAAATAAATGGGTTTTCACAAGAAGCTTTAATTGGTGAGGATTCTATACCATGGTTAAACAAGGAAGAAAAATTGTGGGGCGAAAAGATGATCGAATATTCTTCTGGATATTGGGGACCAAAGGTTCATGGAAAAGTGTGGGTTCTTTTATATAAAGATTGTCCACAAACATCTGCACTAATGCAAGAAGCATATTGGGATGGAGGTAACGATAACGATTTAGTTATATGTATTGGTTTATCATCAAAAACAAAGGAACTTCAATGGACTAAGGTTTTTTCTTGGACTCCAGAAAGGAAGATATTGGTTGATCTAAGGGAAGATATAATGAATACAAAATATCTTAATTTTACAAAAATCAGAGAAATCCTGGATAATAGAATGCCTTCTTTTAAAAGAAAAGATTTCAAAGAATTTAGTTACATTACGGTTGAACCTCCAACATGGGCTGTTATAGTAACATTTATAATAACAATCTTATTGACAATCGGTCTTTGTTATTGGGCAATAGTTAATGAATATGTAACTGATGAAACTGATCCCGTTAAAAGAATCGATAATAATTTTATAAGTGGAAAGGACAGAATTATTCAATTTTTTAATTCCTTAGGTAAAGGAATTCGTGAAACTTGGGGTACGTTAATTTCTAAGATAAAAAACCTATTTAATAATGGATACTAAAAAAATTAAAAATCTAGAGCAAACTGAGATTATTGTAGTTCTAGATCGTTCCGGTTCTATGTCATCAATCGGAAAAGCAACAGTTGAAGGATTTAATAAATTCTTAGACGAACAAAAAAATTCAGAAGGCGAAGCATTTATTACCCTGGTACAATTTGACGATCGATACGAAATGAATTATCAAGGAATACCTGTTAAAGATGCAACTCCTTTAATGCTAGGAGAGAACTTTGTTCCCAGAGGATCTACTGCACTGTTCGATGCTATCGGTAAAACTATAGAGGAGCTTAATACTGACAGAGATGTAGTTTTTGTTATCATTACAGACGGAGAAGAAAATTCAAGTAAAACTTACAAAAGAGAGGCAATTATGAAAATGATTGAAACTCAAACCGAATCTGGATGGAAGTTCTTATTTCTTGCAGCTAATCAGGATGCTATTAAAGCCGGAGGATCTATAGGAATCAAAGGAAGCAGCTCAATTAACTATTCTTCTAATGATACATCAACTGTCAATGTATTTAAAAATATGTCATCTAATATGGCTAAATACAGAAGTGCTAAATTTGCATCTATGGATTTAGAAGATGTTAGCATGGATAAGTTTTCTAGCGATCTTGATTTTGATCAAGACCAAAGAGAAGAATCAAAATAATTTTCTAAAAATAATATTAAAAGGCCTTCGGGCCTTTTTTTATGAATCATTTTTTAATATAATTAGTTTTTTCTATCTTTACGAAAAATAAATAAAATGCCACAGATATTTAAAGTTGGAGGATGCGTAAGGGATAAGTTATTAGGAGTAGAATCTAAAGATATTGATTTCACTTTTGTTCTGGATAATCTGGATCAAACTGTAGAAGAAGGATTTGAATCTATGACGTCATGGCTAGCACACGAGGGATTTGGTATATTCCTATCCACTCCAGATTGTTTTACTATTAGAGCTAAATTTCCTAGATGTGATAAGAACGAGGGAATTGTTGCTGATTTTGTAATGGCAAGAAAAGAGATTGGATATGTTCCAGGTACAAGACAACCAATTTTAGTTCTCGGAACTTTGGAAGATGATCTTATCAGAAGAGACTTCACATTAAATGCTATGGCAGAGGATGATGATGGAAACATTATAGATCTATTTGGAGGAAAGAAGGATTTGGAAAGAAAAATTTTAAGAACCCCTCTTCCTGCTAAACAGACTATGATGGACGATCCTCTTAGATTTTTAAGAGCTCTGAGATTCTCAATTACTAAAGGATTTGATATAGATGATTCAATATTTGAAGCAATGGAGCAGCCAGATATAATAAAAAAGTTAGAAAAGGTTGTTTCTGCAGAAAGAATTAGAGAAGAAGTTTTTAAGATGATGAAGCATGATACTGTTGCATCCTTAGAACTTTTTAGAGAAGTTGAAAAAACATTACCAGGATTTACTAAACTAGTTTTTGGAAGGGGTCTTTGGTTAAAACCAACATTTGAGTTATGAGTGACATGTTAAAAAAATTAAGAGAGTTTTTAGATTCTGATGAGGGTAAAAAATCAATAGAAGAATTTAGAAACAAATTGGAAAGAATTGAAGAACGTAAAAATAGATGGACGGAAAAATTTAAAGAATTAGCTGAACCAAATATAGACGCTGCTCTTTCTAAAATAATAGAAAAATATGATTCCGGCGAATACGTGAAAAGAGAATATTCTCTTGGATACGAACCTAGGGAGTCTTTGCTATGGATAGCATTTAATTATGCTGAGAAATATTGCAAAGAATGTACAGATGAAAAATATCTGAATGTGTTCACTGGGAATGCTTATTATATAGGATCTTACGTTATCCAAGTTATGCACGGTCAGGGATCTGTAATAAAAATTGAAAAAATAGAGAAATAATGATTTATATTCAGTCAAATAATGAAAAGACCTTACCACATCATTTTGATGCAGCATGCGCAATGTACGGAGCTATAGAGACAGGTAAAGAATACACACTCGTATCTTATGATGAAGTTGCTTCCGGTAAATTTGATTCTTTAATAAAATCTAATCTATTTGTGGGTAGTGTTGAGTTTATGAGAGAGGTATTTAAAAGAATAGGCCTTGATGATGTTAGAGTACCAGAAAATTCTAATAGAGAAAGCGAGATTATAACTTTAAAGGAAGCTTTAACTAGAGCAAAAAAAGGAGAAAAACTTTTTATTAAACCATTAGAAATAAAATTGTTTACAGGATTTGTTTTAGATAATATGATTTACTCCTGTATAGAAGGACTTCCTGCTGACACTAGAGTTCTTGCTTATAAGCCATTTGAGGCCGAGATATTATCCGAATGGAGAATTTACGTACATAGGGGACAAATCGTAGATTCTAGAAATTATTCTGGAGATTTTATGTTATCTCCAGATTATCATTTTGGTATTAAGGAAATACTTAAAAGAAACGAAGGAAAATTCCCAATAGCTTATACAATTGATATTGGAATCTTAGGCGAATATAAATTTTCTGAGAATGTAGTAGTAGAGTATAATGATATGTGGGCAATAGGAAATTATGGAATACCTAATGATCTTTATCTTAGATTACTTAGAGATAGGTATTTTGAGATTGTTAAATAATTATTCAAATCTCCCTTCTTTTCCTATAGACTCAATATATTCATTAAGAGACATTTCCTCTCCTCCTTTTATAACTATAAAGTTAAATTTTTGGTTGTCTATATCTTCATTTGATGTCCTATCTACTATATCAATCAAAGGCAATCTAAATTTAATTTTATCTATTATAGATTTTCTATTTTTTTCGTCATTAAATTCGAATGCGTGTTGATTAAATATTTCAGAGATATCTTCTCTTAAAATATCTGCTTCAACACTAGAAGGAAGTAGATTATTTAGTATTGAGTTATTAGATAGGTGAATTGACATTGTAGGTACTAATTCCATCTTCATCATTAAAACCGGTTGCATGGTAACCTCATCTACCCACGTATCAAAACTAAAATCCTTGATCTTGTCTTGGTGTTGTTCTAAGTAATCTTCTATTACTTCTATACATCCTTCATAATCGTCGGAAAGATCTGTAATATTAAATACAAAGAACTTTTTTAATGTTTGTTTTTCTCTTTGTAATTTTTCTATTTTTCTAAAAATGAGATCTCTAATTTCTGTTTTTATATTTTCCATCGTAAAAATTTATAAGTTCTTTTGATCTATTATACTGATGAATTATGGATGGTTTCATACCGTTAACCTCTATATAATCTTCCTTTATAACTATCGAATCTTTATCCTTTTGTGTAGTTATTCCTACTGTAGCTATAAAATCTCCACATGGTTTTATTTCATGATTTTTAAACATTATATTTTTAGTTCTTGCTATAAAATTATGTATGCCTTGATCTATGCTTTCAGATACTAGGGAAGGATTTAATTCCACTTTCTCGGTTATTATCATAACCATATTTTTAAGATATTTAAGAATGTTCTTGTATGATCCTATTGTAGTTCCTGCACATATTATTGGATAATCTCCTATTCTATTTAATACTTCGTCTCCAAATGTCATAGAAATCCATCTAGAATTAAATGAATTGTTTTTTATAGACTCCCCTTCATATTCTTGAGAAAATACTATAAATTCTTTTCTTGTTTCAATATCAAAAGGATTTGACTGGAAAACGACATTTGTTACATCTGTTATCAATATCTTTTCATATTTATTTTTATTCTCAGTAACGAAGTCTAGAAATTTATAGAATCTATGAATATTAAGGTTAAAATTCATGTTATAGATCGTGTTAAATGAGCTAGAAAGAATCTTTATATTGTATTGATTTAAAACTGAAATTAAATCTCTCTTAGGCGCTACATTCGTTATTAAATACACATCATCATTCTGATTAAAACTTCTAAAAGACCTTACAAAGTTTATAACATCATTACCGGATAATCCTATTGCAGCACCAATTACTAAATTCTTTTTAGTCTCTATTTTAAGTGAGGGAATTCCTTTCTCTAATATTCTCCAATTATTAGGTAGATCTGGATTCTTTTCAGGATCTATTCTTTCGAATTTTCTCCATTCACCAAAAAGATCCCTGCCTTCTGATATGGATTTTTCTATATGGTCTATATTTTTGTATTCATCTTTATTGTATTCCTGATGTGCAAAATTTTCTAATTTGTTTGCTATTCTTTCTGCTCCACCAAAATACGTTAGATGCCATCCTCCATTTTCCCACCACTGACAATCGAATGTTAATCTACATTCATCAGGGGTTTTATTTTTTAAAGTTCCCCAATTTACAACTTTAGGATGGTACCACTTATTTGTAATTTCTTTGTTTCTGAAATCTCCAAAATAGGTGGTCATCTCCATTTTGTTTATACACTGAAGATCGTATGAATTTTTTATATATTTTACTCTTTCTGAATTAAGAATCTCATCAACATCAGTTATAAAAACTATGTCTCTATCCTTTAATCCTAATGTGTAAAGTGTAGGCATAAAAGAATTTCTTTGAAATTTTTCTCTTCCCCAAGCATCCTCAATATGACTTGGATAATATACCTTTACATTTATGATCTTATCTAGCCACTTCTCAAACCTCCATTTATTCTCTTCGAAAATAAATCTTTTGTTTTCCCCTTTGTGGGTTCTTTCCGCCTCAACTAGTACAAATACATCTACAACGTCATATAGCTCTTCTAATCTTAATTCTAATATTTCTAGCTCATTGTAAAATGTAAAACAGTCTATAACTTTTTTCATATGAATTTTAGAATAATTTAATGGTATTGTTTCGATAATATATAGGATATGGACTACAGAGAATATTTAGAAAATGTAAAAAAGAAGCTAGATGCTTTAAATAAAGCTTCTGGAGTTAATCCTGAAGCAGATAGAGAACTAAAAAAACAAATGCAACAATCACAAATGCCATCTGACGAAATATTCGATATGCTTGGCAACGGGGCTAAATTGTGGATGGAAAAGAATAAAAATCAAAATTCCTTGTAACTAATTAGGATTTATACGATAAGAATTGTGTAAATCCATTAAAAAGTAATAATGCGGGAATTTAAAATAATTAACCGGATCACAAATACCTCAGATAACCTAACAAGGTACTTCAACGAAATATCAAAATACGAAATATTAACTCCAGAAAAAGAAGCTGAATTGTCTATGATGGCTAAAAATGGAGACGCAAAGGCTAAGGACGCAGTTTTAAAATCTAATTTAAGATTTGTTGTATCTGTTGCAAAATCATATGTTTCTTCACATTCCCCGTTGGAGGATCTCATATCAGAGGGAAACAAAGGTTTGGTTGAAGCCATAGAGAATTTTGATCCCACTAACGGATTTAAATTTATCAGCTATGCTGTTTGGCATATTAGAAAGAATATACTACTTTATCTTAATAATTATTCAAGAGCTATTAGAATCCCAACAAACGTAAATCAGGAGATGCGTAAGTATCAAGAAATAGAGGGATCTTTTATATCTTATAACGGTAGAGAACCTTCTGTAGAGGAGATGCTTGAAATAATAGAAAATCCAGAATCTGGTTTACAGATCTCTAATAATACTCTTGAGACTATCAAAAATAATCCAGTATCTATACCTTTAGAAAATTACGGAAGTGATAACGAAGAAAGCATATCTCCATTAAACTGGCTACAATCATCTGATAATACAGACGGAATAGTAATGGATGAGGATCTAAGAAAAACTATAATGAGTGTTATTTCTGAATTAAAACCAATGGAAAAAGAAATAACTATCTTAAAGTATGGTCTAGGTGAATCTAGAGAACCGATGAGCTATAAAGCTATAGGTGAAAAAATGGAAAGGACACCTGAATGGGCTAGAGGAATTTCTAAAAAGGCCGAAATGAGGATGAAGGTTATTATAAGAAGAAGAAAAATAAAAGGATTATTCTTTAATTAAGCAAGATCAACTTCTTCTATTCTAAATGGTAGTTTAGTTCCGTATCTATAGGAGCAAAAGAAATCAAATTCTTTCTCGTTCATTTTCTCTGTATGAAATTCCATATTTTCCCAAGAAATATTAGGGTCATTATCTTTTAAATATAGATCAAAAACTTCTTTACCTTTTTCTATATGTTTTATTAAAGATTTATTTAGATCGGTTTTTATTTTTTCCGCTCTATTTTTAGAAATTGTTATTCTTTCTATCCATTCGTTTCTAGATCCATCCTCTATAGCAGATCCCTTTATTATATAAGCCTTCTTGTTATTCATATATGCTAATTTAAGAAATACTTTTAAAACTGAAGGATATATATGATAATAAATCTTAAAAATGAAACATCTTAAGAGTCTAGAAGAATTTAAATCTGTTAACGAACAACTATTTAAAGACGGGGAAAATTTAATGAAATTGCTTGCCGGAGAAAAATTAAAAGATTCTCCTGTTAGTGGATCAGTAACATTAAAAGGTTCTATATCCGGGGATAAAGCTAAAAATGCACAAGCAATCATAAATTCTATGAATAAACATGGAATAACAAATCCTTATACACAAAAAGCTATATTAGGTGTAATAGGAAAAGAATCGGGATTTATTCCACAAAACGAGACCTCTTATTCCAATACACCTTCATCAAGAATAAGATCAATATTTGGTAGTAGAGTTAGTAAAATGACAGATGCTCAAATTGATCAATTAAAAAAGAATGACGAGTCTTTTTATAATTACTTATATGGTGGAAGATACGGAAACTCGCCAAATGAGGGATACAAATACAGAGGTAGAGGTTTTAACGGAATAACATTTAAGGGAATATATCAAAATATGCAAAAACTATTGGATAAAATAGGAAAGCTAGATAGAAAAGTTGATATAGTTGCTAATCCTGACGTCTTAAATGATATAGACGTTGCTGCAGAATGCGCAGTTCTTTATTTCCTAGATAGATCATCTAATCCATCCATGTATCAAAAATATGGAGTAAAAGATATAAATGGATTTAAAGATCTAGAAACTGCATTAAAAGCAATGGTTAATGCAAATGCTGGATGGGGTAACGATTTAAATACTCCATTTATGGCTGAGAATTTAAATAAAGCAAGAGACGTAGCTCAACAATTTAATGTTTCTGATTTAGGTAACAATAACGTAGCTTAATTATCTTAGATATTATCTTCTAAATTTATTTGGAAATAGTCTTCTCCACTCGTGGCCTTGTGGAACATCTTTAGCTCTAACTCCAAATATTTTTTCTTCTGGACATGGATCCATTTCTCTAACCATCCTATTATTCATCCATGTTTCTATTTTAACAAAGTTGTTGTTACAAGCCCATGTCTCTATAGATCTGTTCCATGATGATCCTACCATAAAAGGGAAGTTAATATTTGAGTTGTTTACCACGTCCATTATTTGACTTCCTTGTAATTCCACTTTTATTTCACCAAAGTTTCTATGCTTAAGGATCATTGTTCTTTGGTTAAAGTTCTCGTATAATTTTAAATGATTCATTACCACGGATTACTTGATTTTATTCCTAGAAGTTTTCTATATCTTGCAACGTTACATGCCCAATATTTAGCTTTCCATTTAGGTCCTGGATTATCACATCGCATTCTTTTTTGAAAAGATCTAGCTTTTTTTGGATCGTTGTTGTTTACTCTCATACCAGGTTCTCCAAATCCAACCTTAACAACATTTCCTTTTTCGTTCTTCGTATAAACTCCAAATTTCCTAGGTCCCGAAGGTGTTCTGAAAGGTCGATTGAGGTTCACTTTTCTACCCCTGTATTCCGCTTCGTGTAGCTCTTCTACATCTTCAAAAGGTACGTCGAGAAGAACCTCTCTTCCCTCGTATATTCCCTTTTTACCAGCATCTGTTTCAACCAGCCAAATTTCATCTTCGGTTAGACCAATTTTTTCTTGATAGAATAAATCTCTAGCTTCGTTAACTATGTCTAGCCAAGCATCAGATTCTATTCTAAAAACACTCTCTAACAGACTTATATTGTTATCAAAGTGGTAAGATAAGTTTTCTGATAATGAATAGCTTTTAAAGCCTTTAAAATCGCTTATATGCTTCATTACAATTTTTTATTTAATCAGATTATTTTCAAATATGATATCAGCAATCATTCTTGATATTTTAGTATCTGAAGGATAGTGTATAGCAGTCAACTCTCTACTATCTGCAATTCTTTTTCCTAGATCTTTTAGATCTGAAGAAATATCTGGATATTTATCTGCATAATAATCTGCCATTACAAAAGCAGTGAGAGCGTGTCCACTTGGATACGCTGCTGTCATAGCATCAGTACGAATCAACGGATAAAGAGGTAAATCGTAAGCTTTTGCAAGTTGATACGGTCTCGGACGGTTTATAACATCCTTAAGAAAATTTAATATTACATCCGTTTGGTTATCAACTCTGAAGTATCCATCCATGGTTTCATTATATCCCTTGGATTGTAAAAGATCTATAAACAAGTTAGGTAGATTAGACTGATCATCTGCATATCTAGCAAAAGTTAGATCTTCTCCTGTTGCTTTAGATGTTTTTTCTATTAAAATTGATAGATCTTCTTTTGTAGTTTCGCTACTATTAAGAGGTGCTTCTTCAATAATTTTTTCAATAAGACCCTCTTTTTCAAACCAATTTTTTATTGGGTCTTCCTTATCCCCGATAATTTCTTTAAATTCTATAGGAGCATTTCCGTATACTATTCCGTCTATATTTTCTACAGACTTGGAATATCCAGTCATATCTTTTTCTAATAGGGATTTTTGCTTAAATAGATTAAAGTATTCTATATGTCTCATTCAAGACTATATATCCTCCATGATAATCCGTAAAATTCTTTTCTTATCGAAACAAGCAAATCATTTACAAAACCTAAATCTACAGATTCTGGAAGATCTGATTCTTTAAATAATCTATCAATTTCTATGATGTCATTTTCAGCTCTATCAATTAGGCTTTGTAGGTCAACTTCCCCTCTTCTAATTGAAAGTAGTTCTTCCGCATTTTCTCTCCTTACTATAATACCTTTTCCCTCAGCAATTTCCTTAGCCATCTCAAGAAGTCTACGACAGTGCATCATATTTTTGCCGTCGATCTTTTGACCATGGGATTCAACATCTACCCATCTTTGAAGATTTCTTTTATCCAGCCATTCTTGATACTCTCTATAATCTTTACAGTGCATGGTATAGCCATCTTTATTGTAAATAATATTACAGATAGGTGTTTCACCCTTAGGGATACTCGAAAGACGTAATTGGTTAGATTCAGCAGAGTTTCCCCCTTCGCCAACCTTGACAATACCTTTGTAACCTAATCCAAGTGGTTTTCCAGATTCTTTAACTCTTTTTAAATTTAATTCTTTATGAACATCAGATAATTTATCTGAAAAACAAGAAAAAGCATCACCATCAAAATAAACAGCATAAACATCTCTGGCATTAGGTACGTTGACCACACCGCAAAACTTTTCTTCGCAACCTTTGTATTTGTTCCAAGTTTTCCATGGAATAGATTTCTCTCCCTCGATAACATAAACGAAATCTAATACGTCTTTACGGGTTACTTTATCTTTTTCCCAGTTTTGTTTCTTGTCCTGTCCTTTTGCTTTCTTAATCTGCTGAATAGCGTATCCAGCAAAAGAATTAGAGCACTTTTTAGTGATAAATTTGTCCCTGTGTTGAAGTATTTTATCCATTAATGGATGTTTATATAGAATACAATCATCAGGTGTGTTTAAGAGCTCTAAAATGGTTGGATTATTTGTAGATACAAGATCTAAGAATCTTTTGATCTCATAGAAAACTGTGTCGTTCTTATCATCATTGATCTGTTCTTTGTAACCGTATCCCAATATATTATCTAGATGCTGAATGTAAACACCCGCATAATCAATATCTGACGTAGGAATAGAAGTACCATAAGCTTGAGAACCCCTCTTAACAATAAGAAGTGGTTGAGCTCCAGGAGATTTGCTTTCAATCAGATCAATAAATTCTTTATAAACATTTTCCATAATATAAAGATAGAAAATAAAATATTGGAATAAAAATGATTTTAGTCCCTAAACCACCAAATCATACCATCCCAAAGAGCATCTCCGTGATTAATCCAAGATTCAAATCTTCTATCTTCCTGAAAATCTTCTCTATCTAAAATATCATCCTCGTTTTCTTTATGATCCTTAGGTGTTATTTTTTTCTTTTTCTTCTCTAAATTATCCCACCATTCTTTTTGTGACATATAGGAGTAATCAGGTACAATTCCTATTTCCCCTGGTTCAACACCAATTCTAATAGTTGCTGGTAGTCCGTAGTACCAAATTTTTCTTCCCTGTTCTTTTTCTTGATTTAGGAAGTCAAATGGATGCTCTAGAAGTATAACTTCAAGGGACTGAGCTCTAGACAAAGCATATCCGATTTCTCTCGCATAGAATTTGTATACTAATTTTCCATTTGCGTACATTTCACATGTACCCCCGTTTCTCATATCCCATTCGTCCCACTTGTATTTCATTGTATTGAACTGGCGATATCTAATTTCCCAACAAGTTCTGTGTGCTCCCTTATCGATATAAGGAATCAATTCTCTTATGTTAGGCTCATGAATATCTCCATCCTCATCGGAAGTTGCTTCGTAATCCGACCAGTCTAACCACCATGTATCTGGACACCCATTAGATTTCCCTAATTGATGTTCATATCCAGGAACTGAATATACTGGATATAATTTTTTATCGATCATTACATCAAAAATCTTGCGGACTCTCTCAAATGGAGCTGAATCAGGATTATGGTATTTTTCCATAGCCTGAGCTAGTGTTAAATTTTCTTTACTCATCTTTATTTTGCTTAAATTGTTGATAACCACATACTAGAATCAAAACCTCCTTCATAAGAATCTCTATCATCTTTTTTTGGTTTGATCTTTTCATCAAATCTTTTGTTAGATTCAATTAATTTGACCATACTTCTATCATCTTTGTTTTTGTTTGATTGATGATTGATTGTCGATTAATTCTTCTATAAATTCAGTTATTTCTTCTGCCAATGAAAGACATTCTTTCTTATCGGTTGTATTTTGCTCGTAAATCATATTATAAACCGATGTTAAGATTTCTTCTTTACTCATATCTATTTTTAATTTTGTGTATAAACTTGATTTTCTGATGAACTATATACATGGTAATCCTTTTTGAATAATCTGGTTAAATTGATTCTACTACCAAACAATTGTTTACCGACATACTCTGTATTTAATGTTATCACCTTTGGTATTTGTAAACAGAAATGATATTCACCAACTTCCTTTTCCCAGATGCTTTTATCCCTTTTTGAGTTGGAGTAATGCAACCATAACCATCTTTTTTTAGAATTTTCTATTTGCCATAGTAATTCTACTTCACCATTCACTCTTTCATATTTAAAATAAAAGATTTTTCTAGCGTTTCCAATTTTAATTTTCATACTTGTTCTTTATTCATTGCTTCTAATAAATTATTCATAGCATCCATAACTGTTGTACCAACACCGTATGGACATGGATCTACTTTTCGTTCCAACCAAGCTTCAAGTTCATATGAAACTTCCTCGGTATTTACATCTTGTACAAATCCCGAATCTTCTTCAGCGTTGAATGCTACATATTTTCCACCGTACCTCATATTGATTAGTGTTAGCGGGTAAATATCTTCCCACGTTTTATAAACTCTTTTATTTGCACACATTTTTATCCTATTTCAATTTTTTTCCACTCATCATACTCAATGGTAATGTTTAGTTCATTGTCAAATTCACTTTCTGATGGTGTAAATTTTGGGTTCTTAAAACTTCCAAACGGAGTATCAATCCAATAATCTTCCCGTGGAGCAACCTTTTTACTGGCAAGTTCTGACCATTGTTTCATCCACGTGTCTACTGCATTACTCATCTTTATTTTCTATTTTTAATTCACCATTTTGGAACTTAACCCAATCCTCAAATGACAGTTGCCTAATCTTTTTATATTTTGGTAAATAATTAATCATCCATTCCGCGTCTTTAATATAACCATCAACAACTTTCATATAGTTATAATATTCCGTTTTTGTAAATTCTTTATTCATAGCTGGTTAGATTTTATCTACATAATAATTATCTCCATGGTACCCATACTTATCACCAGCTTCTTTAGCTTCCTCTTCAGTCTTAAATGGTCCCATAATAATACCATCTTTCTGTGAACCGTGTGCGGGTTCTCTTTCGTAAACCGCATACATTTCTTTATCCGTTATTACAGCAGTAGCTTTAATCTCCATTTTAACTTCAATATATTTAGTAGAAGCTTTGGGTTCATATTGGGTTGAGCCATCACTTTCAATCTTAAATTTACCCATCCAGTTTTCAAATTCAACAGGGAAATCATCTTTGTACATGGGGGTTTCAGAGATATAGTTGTTTAAAACTGAATTCAATTCATTAGATATTTCTTCTAATACTTTCTTTTCATTAATCTTTCCAACATAACGAGATAGGACTGTGTTAGCTTCGACTATAAATCCTTTTTTATTTTCTTCTGACATGATTATCTTTTTATAAATCCCAGATGCTTTTTTTCTTTCTTTTTGGAAATTTAAAAGAAATCCACATAGCAATCTTTTGAATTATTCTTTTCATTTTTTAGACCATGAAGATAAAAGTTCTTCCAGATACTTAACTCTTTCCTCTTTACCCTCGACGCCACGGATTTTTTCTAATTCCTCGTTAATTTTTTTTACTGCGTAATCAAATACAGATCCAAACATTTCTGCCATTCTTCTAGGCATATCTTCTGTTGGTATTCCTTCAATTTCACCAGAAAGTAATCCTGGACTGATGTTTTTGACTATTGGAAATTTGATATCTTTGAATTTTTCCATGATAATTAATATAAATCCTCACTATATAAAGTTCTACTTGATCCCCTAAATCTATCATTTATTTGTCCAGCAGCTTCAGCAATATCCCATCCCTCTTCTCTGTCAACAAATCTATTTTTATTAGTTAGAAACCCCTGGACTTCTTCTCCTGCTTCAGCTGGTATGCTTCTTAATCCAGTAATTGCCACCATCTGATAGATGCAATTTCCGTGTCTCCATCCAGAGAAAACGATTCCTCTATCAACGTTGTACGGTCTAAATCCTCTAGGTTCTAATATTTCTGGTTTCTTTAAAGAAAGATCCTTATACCAAACTGCTGCACATAAAATATATTCCTCTGATTTTATGCCCCTATTATTCTTCTCCATAAAGGCTTTTTACCAGTTTCTACTCTAGCTGTATAATA
>JACCDG010728548.1_pt1 | contig 15240 bp, 11 predicted proteins | sample 7442471 | NCBI WGS metagenome assembly JACCDG01 (sample SAMN15323444, study PRJNA562643) | freshwater metagenome | isolation source: river surface water | place: USA:Blue River Watershed | collected 2017-08-17
ATCAATTGGTTGTACTTGGCAATACGATCAGAACGTGACAATGAACCAGTTTTGATTTGACCAGCATTGGTACCAACTGCAATATCTGCAATCGTGCTGTCTTCTGTCTCACCTGAACGATGAGAAATCACAGCTGTATAACCAGCACGCTTGGCCATTTCAATAGCTGCAAATGTTTCAGTCAAAGTACCGATTTGGTTCACTTTAATCAAAATTGAGTTAGCAATGTTCTTCTCAATACCCTCTTTGAGGATCTTGGTATTGGTAACAAACAGATCATCACCAACCAATTGGATCTTCTTGCCTAATTTCTCAGTCAAGATTGCCCAACCTTCCCAGTCACCTTCATGCATACCATCTTCAATTGAGACGATTGGGTATTTATCAACCAAATTGGCTAGATAGTTTGCAAACTCCACAGAACTTAACTGTAAACCTTCACCAGATAAGTCATATTTACCATCTTTGTAGAACTCACTGGCAGCACAATCCAAGGCCAATAGAACATCTTCGCCTGGCTTATAACCAGCTTTTTCAATCGCTTGAAGAATAGTATTCAAACACTCTTCATTGCTCTTGAAGTTAGGTGCAAAACCACCCTCATCACCAACAGATGTAGACATACCTTGATCATGAATGATTTTCTTTAAAGCATGGAAAACCTCTGCACCACAGCGCACGGCTTCACGAAAGCTCGTCATACTCACAGGCACGATCATGAATTCTTGAATATCCAAGCTGTTATTGGCGTGTGAACCACCGTTGACAATGTTCATCATTGGTACTGGCAACTGCATCGCACCTGAGCCACCAAAATATCTGTACAACGGCAAACCAGCTTCTTCAGCAGCTGCACGTGCCACGGCCATAGAAACGGCCAAAGTTGCATTCGCACCTAAACGAGATTTATTGTCAGTTCCGTCTAAGTCAATCAAAGTGCGATCAAGAAAAGCTTGTTCGCTGGCATCAAGACCCATCACCGCTTCTGCGATTTCAGTATTGATGTTTTCAACAGCTTTGAGAACACCTTTTCCAAGATAACGACCTGGCTCATCATCACGTAACTCAACGGCTTCACGTGATCCAGTCGATGCCCCTGAGGGCACGGCTGCACGACCCATCACCCCAGACTCAAGCAACACATCACACTCAACAGTAGGATTGCCTCTTGAATCTAGTATTTCACGTCCAATAATGTCAACGATTGCGCTCATGACTTTTCCCTTAACAAATTATTTGAAATCTTTTTCTAAGTAGACGTTGCCATTTTTGACGACGTCATCCAATGCCACCAAGGTGGCGAGTAATTCTTTCATGCGATTCAATGGCACAGCATTAGGACCGTCTGACAAAGCTTTCGCAGGATTTGGGTGAGTCTCCATGAACAGCCCGCTGACACCTACCGCAACGGCAGCTCTTGCCAAAACTGGGACCATTTCACGTTGACCGCCGCTACTTGTTCCTTGGCCACCAGGCAATTGCACTGAATGAGTAGCATCAAAAACAATCGGGGCATTGGTTTCGCGCATGATCGCAAGACTGCGCATATCAGACACCAAGTTGTTATAGCCAAAAGAAGCACCGCGCTCACACGCCATGAACATATCCTCTGGAAGACCAACTTCTTTAGCAGCAGCACGGGCTTTATCAATCACGTTCTTCATGTCGCCTGGCGCTAAAAATTGGCCTTTCTTGATATTTACTGGCTTGCCGCTTTGAGCGCAAGCACGAATGAAATCAGTCTGACGACATAAAAAAGCTGGGGTTTGAAGCACATCAACAACTGCTGCCACTGGTTTGATTTCATCAACCTCATGAATATCAGTCAAGATGTTCACGCCAATTTCTTTTTTAACTTTGGCCAAAATCTCAAGGCCTTTTTCCATACCAAGACCGCGGAATGAAGTGCCTGAAGAGCGATTGGCCTTATCAAAAGATGATTTATAAATAAATGGAATACCTAAAGCACTGGTAATTTCTTTTAATTGGCCAGCGGTATCCATGGCCATTTGCTCAGACTCAATCACGCATGTGCCAGCGATTAAAAAGAAACGCTTATCAAGACCAATTTCAAAATCGCATAGTTTCATGGCTAACTCCTTAATTCCTTAATACTGCGCAGGCTAAGCTGCAATACCCTTTTGGTTTAAGGCTGCTTTAATAAATGCTGAAAACAATGGGTGACCATCTCTTGGTGTTGATGTGAACTCAGGATGGAACTGCACACCAAAGAACCATGGATGCATGCTACTTGGCAATTCCATCATTTCTGGCAAAGACTCATTCGGAGTTCTCGCAGAAATGATCATTCCAGCAGACTCTAATTTGGGCACGTACACATTGTTCACTTCAAAACGATGACGGTGACGCTCGTTGACCTCAGAGCCATAAATCTTCTCTGCCAAGGTATTTGGTTTGACTGGACAACGCTGAGATCCTAAACGCATCGTACCGCCTAAATCTGAAGCCTCATCACGCTTTTCAACGCGACCTTCACGATCCATCCACTCAGTGATCAAAGCAACCACAGGATGCGGACCATTTGGCTCAAATTCTGTACTGTTTGCGCCTTTTAAGCCAGCCACATGACGGGCAAATTCAATCACCGCCAACTGCATACCCAGACAAATACCTAGATAAGGGATTTTGTTCTCGCGAGCATGCTTGATAGCTGCAATCTTTCCTTCAGTACCCCTCTTACCAAAACCACCGGGAACCAAAATAGCATCCAAACCAGCAAGGCTTGAAACATCACCACCATCTAAGTTCTCTGAGTCGATATAACGAATGCCAACCTTGGTTTCATTATGAATACCAGCGTGACGTAAGGCTTCGATCAATGACTTATAGGACTCTGTTAAGTCAACATACTTACCAACCATACCAATCGTTACTTCATGCTTTGGATTTTCTAGGCTATGAACCAAGCCATTCCAAACTGATAAATCAGCTGGCTTTGCGTCAATTCGCAATTCATGACAAATCAACTCGTCCAAGCCCTGCTCATGAAGCATTTGTGGAATCTTGTAAATCGTATCAACGTCCCAAACAGAAATCACAGCTTGCTCGCGCATATTCGCAAACAAAGAAATCTTCGCGCGCTCATCTTCAGGGATAGGTCTATCAGCTCGGCACAACAATGCCGTTGGCATGATGCCGATTTCTCTTAGCTTCTGAACGGAGTGTTGTGTTGGCTTGGTTTTTAACTCGCCAGCACTGGCAATGTATGGAACTAAAGTCAAATGAACAAAAGCGGTATCACCCTGAGGCAATCTCAAGCTCATTTGACGAGCGGCCTCTAAAAACGGTAAAGACTCAATGTCACCGACCGTACCGCCAATTTCACAAATAGCCACATCTGCATGACCATCATGGCTGGCTTTGGCACCACGCTCAACAAAACTTTGAATTTCATTGGTGATGTGCGGAATCACCTGCACAGTCTTACCTAAATATTCGCCACGGCGCTCTTTACGAATCACAGACTCATAAATTTGACCGGTTGTGAAGTTATTGCTCTTGCGCATCTTGGCAGAGACAAATCTTTCATAGTGACCCAAATCGAGGTCAGTCTCGGCGCCATCCTCTGTCACGAATACTTCTCCGTGCTGGAAAGGACTCATCGTGCCAGGGTCAACGTTGATATAAGGGTCTAATTTTAAGAGGGTGACTTTTAGGCCGCGCGATTCAAGAATGGCGGCTAAGGAGGCGGCTGCGATACCCTTCCCGAGGGAAGAAACCACACCACCAGTAACAAAGATGAATTTAGTCATCGAATATGCTTAGTGGGTAATACGCAATTATAGCGATACCCAGCAAGAATGCTCAAAATTTCATCCTGAAGGTTATTTTTATGCCAGAAAGCCTTTACCAGACTGGGTCTTCAATTTCTGAGAAGATTTGACGAAGTCTTTTTCCCCAAGTTTCATGGATCATTTTGAAATATTCATTTTTTTCATCAATGATCAACAGGTGATCGGTTTTTAAGTCATCTTTTGGATAAATCAACAAGTCCAAAGGCAAGCCAACTGATATATTCGACTTGATGGTTGAGTCCATTGAAATCAATGCGCACTTAGCAGCTTCCTTCAAAGGTGTTTCTTGAGTGATCACACGATCTAAGATTGGTTTACCGTACTTTGCTTCACCAATTTGGAAGTAAGGTGTCTCCACTGTTGCCTCGATGAAGTTTCCTGCGGCATAGACTTGAAAAATAGAATGTGGTTGCCCCTTGATTTGACCGCCAAAAATCAAATGGATATTGAATTCAATGCCTGATTTTTGTAACTCTTCAGCATCCCTGTCCCGCACTTTGCGAACAATGTCACCTAAGACCTGAGCTGCCTCAAACATCGTCGAGGCATTCCAAATACTGGGTCCATCATCTTCAGGATGATTTAAATAATGTCTGACCGCCTGGGTGATAGCCAAATTACCAGCAGACATCAAGACCATGACGCGATCGCCATCTTTTTTAAAAATGGCCATTTTTCTAAAGTTAGAAACGGCATCAACTCCAGCATTTGTTCTGCTATCAGACAAAAAAACAAGCCCTTCATCCAATCTAATCGCAATGCAATACGTCATAAAACCTTTTTGTTATTAATTTATTAAATCAAACAGACCAATCAAAATTATTTAAGCCGCCAACTCTTCCATTGGCAACAAGAAATCCCGACTGATTCCACTTCCAACAGCATTCACACGCACCAAGAAGTTTGTGAGGAATGCATGCAAGCCTTGGTCCAAGATTTCATCAATTCGAGAGTCCCTTAACTCCGCCATCAAGTTTCTAGCTTGGGTGATTGTTTTGCTCGATTGTGAATTCTTAAGCTTGGTCAATAAGTCAACGACCTCCCCCATGCAAGCCGACAAGGATCTTGGCATATCAGAACGCAAGACCAGTAACTCAGCAACACGTTCAGGCGTGATGACATCTCTGTAAACTTTTCGATAAATTTCAAATGCTGAGACCGATCTCAATATCGCAGCCCAATAGTAAAAGTCATCAACTGAGTCATGACCCTGATCGCGCATATTTTCAGCAGTGAGTGATTTCACATCTAATAAACGGGCAGTGTTATCAGCTCTCTCAAGAAATGTGCCTAAACGAATGAAATGAAATACCTCATCACGAATCATCGTGCCGTGCTGGACTCCCCTGGTTTGGTGAGAACGAAACTTCACCCACTCAAAAAACTCTGATGGCGCTTTATCCAAGATACCTTCGCGCATCATCTTTTGAGCATCCAACCAAGTGGTGTTAATTGTTTCCCACAATTCAGTGGTCATCGACCCTCTCACCGCTCTTGCATTTTCACGGGCAGCTTGAAGGCAGCACATGATCGAAGATGGATTGTTCATATCACTCACCATGAAGCGAATCACATCACTGGGCGACATCAATACATAGTTGGCATCAAAGGATGCAGTCAACTCTGAAATCTCCAACAAAGATCGCCAAGCTTGTTCTGCAACCTCAGCTGATTGTGGCAATAGAGACATCTGATAGTTGACATCCAACATCCGAGCAGTGTTTTCCGCTCTTTCTGTGTAACGCGACATCCAATAAAGATGATCGGCTGTTCTAGATAACATTGACTATCTCCTTTATATTTTTAATGTTCCAATATCCAAGTATCTTTGGTACCGCCACCTTGAGATGAGTTCACGACCAATGAACCTTCTTTAAGGGCAACGCGAGTCAACCCTCCTGGAGCCATGCGCACCTCCTTGCCAGACAAGACAAAAGGTCTTAAATCAATATGACGAGGGGCTATTCCTGATTCCACATAGGTGGGGCAAGTAGACAATGCTAAGGTTGGCTGTGCAATATAACCCTCAGGATTGGCCTTCACTTTTTCTTTAAAGTCAGCGATTTCAGCCTTTGTTGAAGCAGGTCCAACCAGCATTCCATAACCACCCGCTCCATGAACCTCTTTCACAACCAAATCTGCCATGTTTTCTAATACATAACTCAATTCAGCTGGTTTACGACACATATACGTTGGCACATTTGAAATCAAAGGCTCTTCGTCCAAGTAAAAGCGAATCATGTCGGGAACATAAGGGTAGATAGATTTATCATCCGCGACTCCTGTGCCAATCGCATTGCAAATGGCTACGTTTCCAGCCTTATAAGCTCTTAATAAACCATAAACACCCAAAGAAGAATCGGCTCTGAAGATTTCAGGATCTAAGAAATCATCATCGACCCGACGATAGATCACATCTACTTTTTTAGGACCTTGAGTGGTTCTCATGTAAACCATGTCTTTTTGCACAAAAAGATCTTTACCTTCAACCAATTCAACGCCCATTTGCTGAGCTAGAAATGCATGCTCAAAATAAGCGGAGTTATACATACCTGGGGTCAACACAACCACGGTTGGGTTGATGTTTTGATTAGGAGCTGCCTGACGCAAGGTGTCTAGTAGTAAATCGGGGTAGTGAGCAACTGGTGCCACTCGATGCTGAGCAAATAACTCAGGAAATAGACGCATCATCATCTTGCGGTTTTCTAACATATAAGAGACACCAGAAGGAACCCGTAAGTTATCTTCTAAAACAAAAAACTCTCCAATGTTTGCTCCATGCGTGGCTCTCACAATATCAATGCCAGCAATGTGCGCGTAGATGTTCATAGGCACATTCACACCCAGCATTTCTGGCCTGTATTGAGCATTGTTCAATACTTGCTCTTTAGGTATCACCCCTGCTTTTAAAATATGTTGCTCATGATAGACATCATGTAAAAACATGTTGAGTGCGGTTACCCTTTGGCGCAGACCAGTTTCCATGCGACTCCACTCCGAAGCTGGAAAAATTCTAGGAACGATGTCAAAAGGGATGGTTCTTTCAGTGCCAGCGCTTTCGCCATAAACTGCGAAAGTGATACCAACTCGGCGAAACATCAAATCTGCTTCTTCGCGTCTTCCCTGAAGGTATTGATCACCTTGACCATTCAACCATTGCGAGAATTGCTGATAGTGCGCCCTTGAGAATTGAGCATCCTTGAAGTTTCTTTGGACGCCATCCAATGACATTTCATCAAAAGGTACTTTATGTTCTTTTTCTTTCACCATGGTGCTTTACTCCAACTTCTCAATGAATCACTATTGATGCCATGTTCGACGCCGTGATTCGCGCCAATCTTTCCTAGACCAATGCTTCCCCTTAAATTCCCAAATTTGAGCTCCTGTGTGAACAGTTTCAAGAATTGGAATTTCACGCTCAACGTATCTCTCCACCACTTTTTTATTAGGGTGGCGGTATCGATTCCGATACCCCGCTTGTGCAATCGCCCATTGCGGCTTGATCGCATCAAGAAAGACTGAAGATGAAGAAGTAGCACTACCATGGTGCGGTACAAGCAAAATAGATGCCAGTTCACCAGAAGGCTTGTATTCATTGGCAATAATTGCCTCTCCACCACGCTCAACATCACCCGTTAGCCAAAATGAGTAATGCCCGTTTGTCACCTCTATGACACAACTTAGTGCGTTGGGCTTCCCAGAATGGTGCACGCTGGCAAAGGTCGTTTCTGGGCCAGGATGCCAAACCTTGAATAAAACACCATCCCAGCGCCAACTTTGTCCTGCTTGGCATGGCAAGGCTGGTAATTGAGAATCTTTGGCTTTATCAACTAAAAAATGCCATTCCGGCAAGGTCCCCAATAAATCTCCAAAGCTGACACCCTTCATTAAACTCAATGCGCCACCGACATGGTCCGTATCTTTGTGACTAATGACCAGCCGATCAATGAATGAAATACCCTCACCTCTTAAAAATGGCAGAACGTTTCTTTCTCCAGCATCTGATTGAGGAGATGTTTTGGGGCCAGTGTCATATAGCAAACGTTTGCTGTGCGTTTCAACCAGCACTGCGGTGCCTTGCCCAATGTCTAAAACAGTGACCTTGAAGTCTCCATGAGTCACATCAGGAAACTTTGGCCACAGCAAAGGCAAACAACAGCAAAGTCCTAGCAGCCTGCTTTTATAACTCTGAGCCAATGGGCCAGGCCTGATCGCGTAAATAATTCCTGCTGTAGAAATCACAAAAAATAAAAGGCTTGGTTGCGGCAAATAAGCCACCGACCAAAACCATGATGACATTGGCTTTAAAAACCACGCCACCAACTCCATGCATGAGTGCGCAATCCACAAACATCCATCACTGATCGGTGAAGGTAAAACAGCTCCCAACATGGCAAATGGAGTAACAATGAAACTCACCAATGGAATGGCAAAGGCATTCGCCAGAGGTGAAACCACAGAAAACTGCGAAAACCAATACAAGGTTAAAGGTAATAAAGCAATCGTCACAACTGCTTGCACACGAGTAGCCTCTTTGAAAGACTGCCACCATTTTTGCGATCGACTGTACCCATATTCAGACATACCATCTTGACCAGGCATGGCAAACAAGATGGCAGCTACAGCACCAAATGAAAGCCAGAATCCAGGGGTATAGGCAGCCCAGGGATCTAAGAAGAGAACAACGAACAACGCCCACCACCAAATATCAAAAGCGCGGGTGATTCGACCAGTCCACAAAGCCACGGCGACCACACCCACCATGTACATGGTTCTTTGCGCTGGAATCTGAAAGCCGGCAAGCCAGGCGTAAATCAAAGCGACCAAAAAGCCACTCAACGCCGATACTTTTTGAGTTGCACACAACATGGGCAATGAGCGACGACGCCACAAACGATTCGCCAATGCAGCTCCCATGCCGGCTAACATCGTGACGTGCAAACCAGAAATACTAATTAAATGCCCAATACCTGTTGCATTGAAGACGCGCCAATCATCTTGAGGAATCGCATTTTGCTCACCCATCACCAAAGCAATCAATACCCCAACATAGGGTGCATCTTCAGGAGCTGATCGCTTGATGCGTTCGCGTAAATGCCAACGAGTTAATTCAACAAATGTTGTGAAACTTAAATGAAAGTCATCCAAGAGGCTTGGTTTCCACGTTCGTGGCAAACCCTTTGCATTGGCTTTGACTGAGCCAGTGGCGCCAAGATCTTGTTGAAACATCCAACGCTCAAAATCAAACCCATGCGGGTTCATAAGTCCATGGGCTCTTTTGAGAATCACTGGTAAACGCCAGCGTTGACCGGGTTGAATATCTGGCAAAACTCCTTCACCGCGCCAACCAGGGTACCAACCTAAAGAGAGTCGATTCGGAAACTCTTTTAGATCAATGGTGATTGATTCATCTTCATGAATCACATCCTCAACTTTTAATGAAAATCTCAATGACTGATCGCCCTGATGAGGCAGGCCATCAATCACCCCAGTCACCAACAATGGGACTCCCTCTAACTCTTGGCTTAAGTCATTGCTCAACCTTCCATGAGTCAGATAGGAAGACCAGCCAAAACCCAATAAAAAAAGCACCATCATCCATAAAGAAATTTTTATCTTCGGTAAGGCTGGTGTTTTTAAAAATCTGAGGAGATAAATGATTAGCAGCAGACATCCCACCATCAGAATAAGCGTCATCCACACAGCGCTGTTAGGCAACTGCGGCAAAAAAAGTAAAAGAGATTCCCCAGCAATGAATGCCGTTAATAAAAAGCGCAAGTTGTCTAATCTTGGAAGTTAGCTAGCTGAGTAAGCAATGCTGCCCAGCGAGGAATCACGCGCAAGGCGTTATTGGCACAGATGGTCTGAGTTTGACTGATGGATGAGGAACGCATTTCTGCAAGCACTGAGGAAATTTGCGGTAACTCTGCAGGCTCATTGCGGTGGTTTGTTTGTTTTGCCAACCAAGCAGGTGGAATATCTGGCGCATCAGTTTCGAGAACGATACTTTCAAAAGGTAATTCTTTGGCCAAGCGTCGGATTTGCAAAGCTCTGGGAAACGTCATTGCTCCGCCAAAACCCATCACAAAATTTAACTTGATGAAATGTTCAGCCTGCTGAAAGCTACCATTGAATGCATGTGCGATGCCACCGATGATCTTTCTAGATCTCAAGGCTTTCAAAATGGCATCTTGAGAGCGGCGCACATGCAAAATCACCGGCAGATTAAATTCTTCCGCAAGATCAAGTTGCTTCTCAAAAAAGAATGATTGATGATTGTCATCTAAGTCAGGTAAAAAATAATCTAAGCCAATCTCTCCAATTCCCACAAAACGGGGATCATCCAAAGCTTCAATCACTGCATGCCTTAAAAGCTCTAAATCTGCTTCTTTTGCTTCAGGTGTAAAGATTGGATGAATGCCCAGGGTGTAACAACTTGCAGGCATCACTTGAGCAGCTTGATGAGTTAGATTTTTTACAGATAAATGATCTTTTGCACGAACGGCTGGTAACAACACGCCTGTGATTCCTGACTGGGCAGCACGCGCAATCATGGCATCACGATCAAGACCAAACTCATCCGCATCGAGATGGCAATGGGTGTCTAAACATAAAGCCACGTTAGTGAGCTTTCAATACGCCATGGTCTAAACGTAAAACACGATCACATCTTGCAGCGCGCAAGGGATCATGGGTCACAATCACAAATGCTGTGCCCTGACTTTTGGCAATATCCAACATCAAATCAAAAACAGTGTCAGCTGTTTCAGCATCCAAGTTTCCAGTGGGCTCATCTGCCAAAACACAACTTGGCTTGGTCACCAAAGCTCTAGCAACCGCTACGCGCTGACGCTCGCCACCTGACAGAGCTGCTGGGCGATGATCCATTCGATGAGACAAGCCTACTTTTGTGAGCATCTCTTTTGCCATGGCTCGGGCTTCATCATTATCAATGCCTCTGATACGCAAGGGCATGGCCACGTTATCTAAAGCACTGAACTCAGCCAAGAGATGATGGAATTGATAAATGAATCCCAAATGTTGATTGCGTAACTTATTTAGATCAGACTCAGAGAGACGCGCCAAAGAATGTCCCGCCAAAATGACCTCACCTTGGCTGGCATGATCCAAGCCACCCAACAGGTGCAACAAAGTACTCTTGCCTGAGCCCGAGGCTCCAACAATGGCTAACTTTTCACCAACCGCAAGCTCCAAACTGATGTCATGAAGGACTTGCACAGCCAAATCACCTTCTCCATACGTTTTGGAAATATTCTTCGCCACCAAAGACATGTTCATGTTCAATCCCTCACTCATAACGCAAGGCCTGAGCCGGTTGAATTTTGGCCGCTCTCCAGCTTGGATAAAGCGTGGCTAAAAGAGAAAGAATGAATGCCATCAAACCGACTGTGATCACATCACTGCTGCGCACATCGGAAGGCAGGCTCGAAATAAAGTAAATGTCACGAGGTAAGAATTGAACACGGAAGATAGCTTCCAAGCTCGGCACAATCACATCAATGTTCAATGAAATCAGTAATCCTAGAATGATTCCACCCAAGGTGCCAATAGCACCAATCATGAAGCCCTGAGCAAAGAAAATTCTTTGAATCATTCCAGCGCTGGCTCCCATGGTGCGAAGAATCGCGATATCGCCCCGTTTATCAGTCACAGTCATCACCAAGGTGGATACCAAGTTAAATGCAGCCACGGCGATGATCAAGGTAAGAATGATGAACATCATGCGTTTTTCAGTTTGCACGGCTGCAAACCAATTTTTATTTTGTCTTGTCCAATCTTTGACCCACAAGCCCGGTAGCTGCATCGACAGTTGATCCGCCACTTTGGCTGCTTGCTGCATGTCATCTAATTTAAGACGTAAACCTGATGGACCATCCAATCTCAATAATGCTGCTGCATCCTTCCAATGAACCACGGCCAGAGTGCTATCAAACTCATAATGGCCACTATCGATGATGCCAATCAATTTAAAGGCTCTCATACGAGGCGTCATGCCAGCAGGGTTGATATCCCCCTCAGGAACCATGATGGTGATTCGGTCACCCAATTGAACGCCGAGGATTCCAGCCAATTCAGCCCCCAAGGCCAGTCCAAATTCACCAGGCTTAAGAGCATTGATTTGCCCTTGAATGAAATGCTTCGGTATGTCAGAGACTTTGCCCTCTAGATCAGGATCAATGCCTCGAAGTGCCACACCTCTCATCACATCACTTCGGCTGATCAGGGCTTGAGACATGATCATTGGTGCCGCACCTGTTACGCGCTTGTTTTCTTGAACTTTGGCTAATAAAGGCTGCCACTCACCCAATCCCGTTGGAGCATGAATCTCCACATGAGACAAAACTGACAGCATCCGGTCACGAACTTCTTTTTGGAAACCGTTCATGACGGATAAAACGACGATCAAAGCCGCAACGCCTAAGGCAATCCCCAACATTGATACAGACGATATAAATGACAAAAACCCGTCTTTAGACCCTGTTTCCTTGTTTTTTCCGCCTTTTCTCCTGGCATTGGTGTAACGCCATGCGATTTCGAGTTCAATCGGCCAAATATTCATAAGAAAGAGTTTAGCTTGCTCTTGGACAGAAGGTCTAAATGCCACCTAAAATCAAGGTTATGAAATACACCCTCGTTATTGCCGACAGCCAAGATCAAGAATCATTTGATCGTGGCCTGCCCTATGAAAAGTTTCTACTGGGTAATCAGAATGCCAGCGCGCCATTGGAACTTCAATCGCAAGGTGTGACTGTTAATCCAAATACGTGTGTGGCAAGAATTGAACCAGTGCACATCCATGCCGCCAGAGACCACTTGGTTTTAACGAGTACTCAAATATTGGACATTCAAGCATCAGAAGCTGATGCTCTTTTTGACTCAGTGAAGGATATTTTTGCCGAAATGAGTACCGTCACTCATCGGAGCATGCCTCATAAATGGTTCATTGAATCCACAGCTCTTGAGAGCTTATCAACTGTCAGCACCACTCAAGCAGAAGGAAGAAACATTGATCACTGGATGCCCTCTGATACATCTGTGGAAGGTGTTGCTCGTCAGTGGCGCAAATGGCAAAACGAGATCCAGATGATTTGGTTCAATCACCCAGTCAATGAAGCCAGACAAGCTGAAGGTATGCTCAGCATCAATTCAGTTTGGATCAGTGGCAATGGCAAGTTGGCAGATATCAAGCCCAATGACAGGTTGTTACAAGCCAAACAATGGCACAGCTCTGATGGCTGCCTGAGCTTACTCGCATCACACCTTCAAAAATCTCATGTCACTTCACTCAATGAGTTCATTTGGAGTGATGCGATATCACTGCTATCAGCATCTGATCCAGCATTACAGCTTGTATGGCAAGGAGCTTGTGAAGCTTTGATCAATCATCAGATCAAAGAAATAGAATTGGTTGACTTCCCAGAGGGTCAAGAAAGAACTCGAATAATCACTATAGAGCAGCTACCGAAAAAAGGTTTTGCACTTTGGAAAAAACCAGTGATTGGCTCACTTCAGGATATGCTTCGTTAATGAGTATTCAATTCAAAGAGCGCCATTATTCAAAAAAAAGTGCTGCGTGGCTTGAGCAAAGTGGCACTCACCCCGTCTTGGCAAAATTATTTGCTGCTCGTGGTGTCGAAAAGCCGGAAGAACTTTTACTCGAACTCAAAAACCTAATTCCGCCTGCACAACTTAAAAATTGTGAATCAGCCGCGAAATACTTGGCTGATGCGATAGAAGCAGGTAAAAAATTACTAATTGTTGCTGACTATGATTGCGATGGGGCAACGGCTTGCGCCGTCGGCCTCAAAGGATTGAGAGCTCTTGGCGCACCTTGGAATATCAAGATTGATTACTTTGTTCCTAATCGCTTCACCCTGGGGTATGGCCTAACACCAGAGGTAGTAGATTTGGTTGCTGACCTTTCTGAAAAACCAGATATTTTGATCACCGTTGATAACGGCATCGCCAGCATTGCGGGCGTTGAAAGAGCCAAGCAATTGGGTATTGAAGTTTTGGTCACAGATCATCACTTACCGGCAGACCAACTCCCAAATGCAGCCTGGATTGTTAATCCCAATCAACCTGATTGCACGTTTCCAAGCAAAGCACTGGCTGGTGTTGGCGTCATGTTTTATCTGTTGATTGCACTGCGCGCAGAGTTGCGGACTCGCGGTACATTCACTGCAGAAACTCAACCTCGCTTAGAAAATCTCTTGGATTTAGTAGCGCTTGGTACGGTGGCGGATGTTGCTTCTTTGGACAGAAATAATCGCATCTTGGTTTCAAACGGCATCAAGAGAATTAAAAGTGGACAGATGCAGCCAGGGATTCGGGCTTTGTATATAGCCGCAGGAAAAGATCCTCATCGTGCCAGCTCGTTTGATCTTGGATTCACTTTAGGCCCTCGCCTGAATGCTGCAGGCAGATTGGCTGACATGTCATTGGGCATCCAATGTTTGCTTTCTGACTCACCAGATGATGCATTGCGCTTGGCTCACGAACTTGACCGTATGAATCGTGAACGCCGCACCATTGAGGCAGGCATGCAAGAAACTGCATTGGCAAGTTTGGTAGATATCCAAGTAGGCGAACAGGCCACCTTATGCATGGCCAATGAATCTTGGCATCAAGGCGTGATTGGCATCGTTGCCTCACGTTTAAAAGAAAAGTTTCATCGCCCCACCCTGATTTTTGCCCCAGGCGAAGAATCCGGGCAGCCTGTTCTCAAAGGCTCCGGTAGATCGATACAAGGATTTCATTTGAGAGATGCCTTGGATTTGGTCTCAAAAAAGCACCCTGATCTGATTTTGAAGTTTGGCGGACATGCCATGGCCGCAGGACTGACTATTGAGGAAGATTCCTTTGAAGAATTTAAAGCTTGCTTTGAGGAAGTTGCTCAAAGCTTGATGACCCCAGAAGTTCTCCAGCGCCAATTGGCCCATGATGGCAGGTTGGATCCAGAGTTCATTGACCCAGAGTTAGGCACCATCCTGGCGAACGAAGTTTGGGGGCAAGGCTTTCCTGCTCCGGTATTTGTGGGTGAATTTGAAGTATTGACTCAAACCCTGATTCAGGAAAAACACCTCCGAGTTCAGCTAAAAGCCCTTAATTCAAATGGCTCAAGCCATCCCAAGTCCTTCAATGGCATCTGGTTCTCTAGAAACGCAACCCTTCCAAACCCAGCCAGATTGGCTTATCGGGTCGTGACAGACCATTATCAAGGGGTTGCTAGAGCGCAATTACACATAGAAGCACTCGATGACCCCTTATAATTGTCGACCATGGAAGCCGAACAATTAAATCTCATCAGCAACACCCTCGAAGACCTGCGTACTCGTACGATTGAGCTTCGGAGGTATCTTTGACGTCGATAACAAAGCAGAACGTTTAGTCGAAGTTAATC
>JACCDG010411644.1_pt1 | contig 15232 bp, 12 predicted proteins | sample 7442471 | NCBI WGS metagenome assembly JACCDG01 (sample SAMN15323444, study PRJNA562643) | freshwater metagenome | isolation source: river surface water | place: USA:Blue River Watershed | collected 2017-08-17
CAAATACATAAAACGACCCGTATGGGTCGTTTTATGTATGGTGCACTCGCTAAGAATCGAACTTAGATTATCAGTTCCGCAAACTGATGTCCTATCCATTGAACGACGAGTGCGTTTCAAATTGCGTTACGAGTATACCTTATACAAGGGAGTTTGTCAACACACCTCTGTACCTTTCTGTACACAAAACAGCACCCTACGTGCTGTTTTTGTATTAACTTACAACACCTTCCATCGCCGCGCGATGGTGTCGCTGATTGATTCATCCACCTCTTCGGTATTTTCTGATAAAAACTCAAGCAGTGCCTCTCTCACCTCAATAGGATTCAAGTCGCCAAGCGGAATATGCAAACTTGGGGTATAAAATGATTTGGTCGTAATCCGCAATGTTTTTACTTCGGGTGGAGCATAAAGAAGCGTAAACGAATCAAGCTCATTCCAATCATACAAACGTGTTCCGAGAATAACTCCATTTTCTGTAATTTCAAATGGTATTTCCATGGGCTCAGATACCGACTGCTGATAAAGCACAATGGCCGACAAAATCACAAAGAGCGCAAACAAAAAATTACTACTCACAATGGCATATACCACGCAAACAATACCAAGTGTAATTGCAATAATATACCACCACTGTCCTCGAGTGTACCGTTCGTACTCTTTTACCTTCCACGTCATGATTGTTTCCCCAACATCAAGTTCGGGTGAAAGCAATTTTGGCATATGTATAAAACAATACCCGTAGTATAGCACAGTTCACTATACCTGCCCACATCTATAGAACAAAGTCAGAAAATTCGCTATACTAGAAAAAGAAATTGTATGACTGAACACACGGAGCACGAACACCGTCCGCGTCGCAGTTTTCAGAAAATTCCTGTACGACCGATCAATTTTCTTGATGAAACATCAACCCGCCCACCTATGCGGGTTCGGTTTTCGTCGCGTCATTCTTTTAAAGAAAAAAAAATTGGGCACTTTTTTTCGTTTAAAAAAATACTTATTCTTTTGGCTGGACTTTTTTTGGTTTTATGTGTCATATGGCTTTTTATTCCACTGGGCACGAACACATCACAAGAGCCCGACTTGTTAACCGGAGAAGTGGTGGAACGTCCGCGAACTCTGTTTGGTAAACTTTCAAAAATTATTTTTAGTAATGATGTCACTCTCAAGGCCGAGGAACGTGACCGTGTTAACATTCTCCTTCTCGGCCAAGGCGGACTTGGGCACGACGGACCATATCTTACCGACACAATCATGCTTGTGAGTATTAAACAGTCAACCAAACAAGTCGCGCTTATTTCTATTCCACGTGATTTAGAAGTTGACCTACCAGGCAGAGGACCTATGAAAATGAACATGGTCAACCACTGGGGTGAAATGGATAACCCAGGAACCGGAGCAGCCTACAGTGCAAAGTTTATCTCTGACCTTTTTGATATTCCTATTCATTACTACGCGCGCATTGACTTCAAAGCGTTCGCGGAAATCATCGACGAAGTCGGTGGCATTACGATTAACGTTGAACGTCCATTTACTGACACCGAATACCCGGCTGATAATTTTGAATTTCAGACCGTGACATTCAAAAAAGGAGAGCAGACCATGAACGGTGACCGCGCGCTTATCTATGCCCGTTCACGGCATGGCAACAACGGTGAGGGTTCTGACTTTGCCCGCGCCAAACGACAACAAGCCATGCTTCTCGCGCTCAAAGAGAAAGTATTGTCGTTTGGTACGCTTGCCAACCCTATTCGCATTACGCAAATTTTTAATACGGTTGAATCACATCTTTCGACAAACCTTTCATACGAAGAAATCGCGGCGCTACTCAAGCTCGCGAAAGATGAATTACATCTGTCCGAACTCCACACTCTTGTCTTTGATAATCGACCCGATGGGTTTCTGCGTGACCTCATCAATGACAGGGGTGCGTATGTCCTTCGTCCCGTTACTGGAAATATGGACGCTATGAGGCAGGCAGTACAAAACATTTTTGAGGAAACACCGGTTGCGCAAATTAGCACACCCCCTCAGGCTGAACCCGCGAAAGCCGTTGCCGCGATCGAAGTACAAAACGGCACCTGGAAAGCCGGTTTAGGTGCTCGTACAGCCAAATTTTTACAAGAAAAAGGCTTGACAATTAGTACGATTGGGAATACTATAGACCGACCATATACAACGAGTGGCGCGTATGGCGTAAGTGCCAAAGCACTCCCTGAGCTTATCGAGGAAGCAGCCGACGCCCTTGGCATTCCTGCCCGTGAAACACTCCCCCCAAACGAGGGTTTTGCAAGTACGACCGACATTTTAATTATTCTCGGCGACGATTTCGTTGAACCAACTCCATAACACCATTTTCTATGGCTACCCCTGTGACAAAAGACAATCGAAACCTTCCTGTGGTAGCTCTTGTTGGCCGCGTCAACGTGGGAAAATCAACGCTTTTTAATACACTTATTGAAGAAAACAAAGCGATTGTTTCAGATATTCCAGGCACAACACGTACAAACAATACCGGCATCGTGCTCTGGCGTGGACGTGAATTGACACTTATCGATACCGGCGGGCTCACCTTTAAAGAAGACGTGCCGTTTGAGGAAGACATTATTGCTCAAAGCGCGATTGCTCTAGCTGAAGCCGATCTTATTTTACTCGTCACCGACGCCAAGGGGGGTATTTTACCGGCCGATGTAGCGGTCGCCAAACATTTAAAAAAACACGCCAAAGTACCGGTAATTCTTATTGCAAACAAGGCAGATTCACCGACCATTGACGCGGGAGTGTACGCGCCAGAATGGTTCGCGCTTGGATTTGGCGAACCATACCCTATTTCCGCGGCCACTGGCCGACAAACCGGTGATTTGCTTGACCGTATTTTTTCTGAATTACATAGCGGGTCACGTCGACCAAAACAAGTGCAAGCACCAGCAGAACGCGAACCAATTCGCCTTACTATTATCGGCCGCCCAAACGTCGGCAAATCTTCTTTATTTAATAAACTCATTGGTGAAGACAAAGTGATTGTGAGCCCTATTGCCCACACGACTCGTGAACCATATGACACGCGTGTTACCTATGCGTATGAAAAAGATGGTAAAGAAGTGAAACAGGAACTGATTTTTGTAGATACGGCCGGCATTCGCCGCAAAGCAAGTGTGTCGGGTGAACTTGAAAAAATCGGTATTCAAAAAAGCATTGATAGCATTGGCATATCAGACATGGTGGTGTTTGTGCTTGATGGTAGCGAACCACTCACTTCGCAAGATAAACAACTTGGCGGACTCATTGAACAGCGTGCGAAAAGTGTTTTGATTGTCTTAAATAAATGGGATACGGCACCAGATACGTCAGACAAAGCGCGTAATGACATTCGTGCCGCATTATATAGTGAATTTCCAAACTTAGAATACGCGCCAATTGTGTACGCGAGCGCGTCAACCGGCTACCGCGTGCACCAGCTATTTCCCCATATTATTCACGCGTGGGAAACACGCCATATCGAACTACCCGTAAGCGCGCTTTCACACTTTCTCGAAAAAATTCAAAAAATTCACATGCCGAGTCGTGGCAAAGGAAGCCGCTACCCCAAACTCATGGGCATGCGTCAAATTGGCACAAACCCTCCTGTGTTTGAAATTTTTATTAAATACAAAACATCCGTGCATCGTTCATACTTAAACTTTGTGGAACGTCGCATGCGCGAACAGTTTGATTTTTTTGGCACACCGATTATCATGAAACTGACGAAAATGAAACGCTAGTCTTCTTTTATAAACTCATATATCATACAGGTATATGAAACTCATCGTCGGCCTAGGGAACCCAGGAAAACAATACGAAAAAACGCGGCATAACGCGGGGTTTTTGGCGCTCGACCGATTTCACGACCTCGTCGCCAAGCAATTTGATATTTCACCCTGGGAGCTCTCTAAGAAATTTAATGGCTATATTGCCGGTGGCACCATAAAAAATGAAAAAATTGTTCTTCTCAAGCCGACGACGTTCATGAACGATTCGGGCCAGTCCCTTTTTCTCGTAGCCTCTTTTTATAAAATCCCTACTAAAAATATTATCGTGGTACATGACGACATCGACATACCACTCGGCGAGGTGAAAATACAAACTAATCGCGGTCATGCCGGGCACAATGGCGTACGCTCCGTTATTGACACCACAGGCACCAAAGAGTTTACGCGAGTGCGCATTGGTATTCGTCCTAAAAATGAAAAGCAGCTCGCCGACCGTCCCGCATTTGTCCTCCAAAAATTTGGCATACTTGAACGGCGAACACTCGACGCGTCACTCACCCTGACCAGCGACGCGCTCATTCATCTTCTAGACACATAAAAAAGATGTATGCGACAGGAGGCGCTCTTCACCTTTTTTCCCCAAGCGACACGCAAGCGTTACCGTGATATTGTTCGTCTTTTTGGCAACGTCGAGTCGCTCTTTCAGGCTCGCCCCGAAGACATTGCGCGTCTTCCGTGGGGTGCCGAAGTCGTTCACGCCTTTCGCGCATGGAAAGACACTTTTGATGTTGAAGTCACCATGGAGCACATGGAGCGCGAGAGGATCAGGGTTATTACCCCTGACGATGAGGAGTTTCCCCCACTCTTACGCCATATTGCCGACCCACCATTATCGCTGTTTGTACGCGGATCTCTCGAGCATATGGACGTGCCAGTGGCCGTTGTCGGGCCACGAAACGCAAGCCAATACGGCAAACAAATTGCGCAAACGCTTAGCGCCGACCTTGCCCGACTGCAAGTCACTATAGTTTCAGGGCTGGCGCTTGGTATCGATGGAGTGGCTCACGAAAGCGCGGTTCGAGCTGGTGGAAAAACCGTGGCCGTACTTGGATCTGGCATTGATCGTGCCAGTATTTACCCACGCGCTCACGTCCGCCTGGCCGATAGCATCGTGGAACACGGCGGAGCAATTGTTTCCGAATATCCGCCCGGCACTCACAGTCAACCCTACATGTTCCCTGAGAGAAACAGACTCGTCGCCGGCCTGAGCAAAGGGGTTCTGGTAATCGAAGCGAGTCAAAAATCAGGATCTCTTATCACTGCCTCGCTCGCGCTCGAATATGCACGCGACGTATTTGCCGTGCCACAAAATGTCACATCCCCCACGGCCGCTGGTGTGAACAATCTTATCAAACTCGGTGCCTATGTGGTAACCGAAGCGACCGACATTGCAAACATATACAACATTGCGCTACAAAAAACAGAACCGAACAAAGAAAAAGAACTGAGTTACCTTTCCCAAGAAGAGCAGATTATTTTAACGCTCCTCACTAAAGAACCTAAACACCTCGACGAACTATGCGCCACCAGCGCCCTACCTAGTTTACGTGTAGGTGCGGCCCTCACTATTCTTGAAATCCGAGGCCTTGCGCAAAGCCTTGGTAATATGACCTATATTCGCCTTTAAGGGGCTTACCATAACACACAAAATATGACGATAAAAAAGGCCATATTTTCTCTCTATTGACCTTTTTTTTACTATTTTGTATAGTTACACTCAATCTATTTGCCTTCTATGTCTACCCTCGTTATTGTCGAATCACCTACTAAAGCCAAAACCATCGCTAAATACCTAGGGAAAGACTTTAAGGTCACCTCAAGCATGGGCCATGTTCGCGACCTTCCTAAAAGTGATATGGGGGTCGATATTGAGGGTGATACTTTTTTGCCTGCCTACGAAGTGCCTGCTACAAAGAAAAAAACAGTCACTGAACTTAAAAAACTCGCGAAAGACGCTGACACTATTTTATTTGCAACGGATGAGGACCGTGAAGGTGAGGCTATTTCTTGGCATCTTGCTGAACTCTTAAAGGTAAAGCCAGAAAAAGTAAAACGACTTGTATTTCACGAAATTACCAAAGAAGCCATTACCGGTGCCTTAGAGCATCCACGACCACTCAATATCAATCTTGTTGACGCGCAACAGGCTCGGCGCGTACTTGATCGACTTGTCGGCTACGAGCTCTCCCCTCTTTTGTGGAAAAAAGTGCGCTATGGGTTGTCGGCTGGACGCGTACAATCGGTTGCCCTGCATCTCTTATGTGAGCGGGAACGCGCTCGAGCCAAGTTTCGTTCGGCAACATACGCCGACCTGGTCGCCACGCTTACGAGTGACGGCACAGCATTTGACGCGCGCCTCATCACCATTGGTAACAAACACCTTCCTAGTGGTTCTGATTTTGATGAAAACACAGGGACACTCAAAAAACCAAATGACATCGCGCTTCTTTCCGAACAAGACGCGGTAACACTGGCCAAAACACTTGCAACCAAAACACCATGGACTGTAACCGACATCACGGAAACTCCGTACCAAACTCACGCCTACCCTCCGTTTGTCACATCAACACTCCAACAAGAGGGAAGCCGTAAACTAGGACTGAGCGCCAAACAAACCATGCGCACAGCACAAGCCCTGTACGAACAAGGGTACATCACCTACATGCGTACCGACTCCGTACACCTATCGGAACAGGCGGTCAAAGCAGCACAAAAAGCCGCGCATGAATTTGGGCCTGAGTTTGTACTCGAAGAAGTGAAGCAATTTACCACCAAAGCAAAATTGGCACAGGAAGCACACGAGGCGATTCGTCCAGCCGGCGCGGTCTTTCGTCATCCTGATGAAGTAGCCAAAGAAGTTAGTTCTGATGAAGCGAAACTGTATGACCTTATTTGGAAGCGCACCGTGGCCACGCAAATGAAAAGCGCGAGCCTCATGCGCGTGAACGCAACGATTGATGTGGGCGATGCTACATTCGAAGCCAAAGGAAAACGACTGCTTTTTGCCGGCTATTTACGCGCCTATGTTGAAGGGTCAGACAACCCAGAAGAAGAACTGGAACATACCGAACTCCACCTCCCCCCTCTCAAAAAAGGTGAGTATCTCCTTGTTAACACGGTACGACCAGACATACACACCACCATGCCACCCTCGCGCTACAGCGAAGCGAGTCTTATTAAAGCCCTCGAAGCCAATGGTGTTGGTCGCCCATCGACATATGCCACGATTATGGAAACTATTTTGAATCGTGAATACGCCACAAAACAAGGCAGCGCGCTTGCGCCAACCTACACCGGCATGATTGTAGACACCTACCTTGGTGCCCATTTTCCCGCCCTCGTTGACGTGACATTTACCGCTACCATGGAAGAAGACCTTGACCGCATTGCCGGAGGTGTTGAGGAATGGCAACCATATATTCGCACGTTCTATCATGGAGGTCGTCATGCTTTTGCGTTTCACCCTGAAGTCTTAAAAGCGACCGAATCACCTCTTTACCCTACAATTCCTTTGGGGGAAGACCCTGGTACACACGAACCAGTTATTGTAAAAAGCGGAAAGTTTGGCCCATACTTACAGCGCGGTGAAGGCGGGCCTGGACACACCGCGTCTATTCCCGACATGATCGCACCTGGTGACCTCACTCTTGAGAAAGCGATTGAGATTTTAGCCACCCCACAAGGCCCGCAAGAGCTTGGCACTGATGAAACAACCGGGCTCACCATCACGCTCCGCAATGGCCGTTTTGGACCATACGTGCAACTTGGTGAAGACGACAAAGAAGCGAAGAAAAAAGCAAAAAAAGTTGCCCTCACCTATGGACCAAAGCGCACACCAATCATGCCTGACCTTGACCCAAGCGCGGTCACACTCGAACAAGCAAAAACAATTATTGCGCTTCCTCGCCCAGTAGGCGACATGGACGGCGAACTTATTACGGCTTCTATTGGACGCTTCGGACCATACCTTAAAAAAGGCACTGATTTTCGCTCGATTCCGAAAGATAAAAACTTGTTCACGATTTCCCTTGACGAAGCAATCGCCATTTTTAAGGAAGAAAAAAAAGGACGTGGCCGCCGAGCAACAGTTTTGAAAGAATTAGGCACAGACCCAACCACCCAAAAACCCTTACAGATACTCGATGGTAAATATGGGCCGTATATTTCGAATGGTACACGCACGTTTGTTTCTTTACCAAAAGATACCAAACCAGAAGACGTTACCGCCGAACAAGCACTTGCTCTTTTGGCAGAGAAAAAGCCAGGAAAAGCCAAACGAGCCTCAAAAACTCGCGCAAAAAAGAAAAAGGAGTAAAATACCTAGCACGAGGGTATGCTATATTCCCTACCACAACCCAATGAACCAAAATCAATAGACACGCTTATTACAATGATGAAAGCGTACGTACCACCCACCTTTGATTTGGAGTTGGTTCGTTTTGCGTATGAATACGCTGCCGAGGCGCATAAGGGTCAAACACGAAAATCGGGCGAGCCGTATATTGTTCACCCTTTGGCCGCGGCTCATATTGTAGCAAGCATGCGCATTGACCCGACCCTTGTGATTGCCACCCTTCTACACGACGTACCCGAAGATACAAGCGTTACACTCGACGATATTGAAAAAACATTTGGCAGTGAAATCATGCACTTGGTGCAGGGCATTACCAAACTTGGAAAACTCAAATATCGCGGAGTGGAACGCTACATTGAAAACCTGCGTAAGATGTTTGTGGCCATGGCCGAAGATATCCGGGTGATGATTATTAAATTCGCCGATCGCATTCATAATTTACAAACGCTAGACTCGCTTCCCGAAAGCAAACGATACCGTGTAGCATTAGAAAGTTTAGAAATCTACGCGCCGATTGCCAACCGCTTGGGTATGGGTGAAATGAAGGGTGAGCTTGAAGACCTGGCCTTTCGCTATGTATACCCCGAAGAGTTTACGCGCGTCAAAAATATCCAAGAAAAACGCTTGTCTGGCAAAGAGGCTGAGTTTGCGGCCATCGAGGAGCGAGTACAAAAAGAACTCACAAACGCGGGGGTCAAATTCCTTGAAATGTATGGACGCAAAAAACGCTTGTATAGTTTTTATACCAAAATGCAACGCAAGCAAGGAGAAACCACCAACATTCACGACCTTATTGCGTTTCGTATCATCGTCCCTTCCATTGGTGACTGTTACGCCGCGCTTGGTGTGCTTCATAAGTTGTGGAAACCCGTAAAAGGACGCATCAAAGACTATATTTCGCAACCAAAACCTAACGGATATAAATCACTTCACACCTCGGTGTTTTTAGAAGGCGGTGACACCGTAGAATTTCAAATTCGCACCCCTGAAATGCACGAGGAGGCTGAATACGGTATCGCGGCCCACTGGCATTATGATGAAAAGGGCGCAATGATTCCTAAAAAGGAATTACAGTGGGTCAAGGAGCTGGCTGAAATTCAAAAAGATTTACTCAAACAACTTTCTGATTTAGAGCAAATCAAGGTTAACTTTTTACAAGACCGGATTTTTGTATTTACCCCCAAAGGCGACGTGATTGATTTGCCCGAAGGTGCCACACCGATTGATTTTGCGTATCACATTCATTCTGACATTGGCAACAAATGCACAGGCGCGACAGTGAACGACAAACTGGTCGGCCTTGAGAGTGAACTTAAAAACGGCGACGTGGTTGAAATTATTGTTGATAAAAACAGAAAAGGCCCAAACCCTGACTGGATCAATATGGTGAAAACCCAAACGGCTCGCGCCCATATTCGCGAACATCAAAAGAGTCGATTAAGTAATTGGATTAAGGCGGTTCTACCTGGAAAAAAATAATACCGGTCACATTGACCGGTATTATGCTATGTCAGCTCAGTAAGGAGCCGTTTCAATTCTTCAAGAGAGTAATAATCAATGACAATAGTTCCTCGTTCCCCTTTTCTCGTAATATGAACTTTTGTACCGAGACGTTCTTCCATCAGTTTCTCTTGCGCCATCACATTTGGATCACGACGCACCGACCCTTTGCGTGACATTTCCCCTTTCGCCGCTACTCGCGCTTCCACTTCACGCACACTCATTTTTTCTCCAAGCAAGCTTTGAAACAATTCGCGTTGTTCTTCTGGGTTCGTTAAACTGAGAAGTGCACGCGCTTTTCCAGCGGTGATTTTCCCATCAATCAAGGCTTGCTTCATGTCTTCAGGCAAATCGAGCAAACGAATGGTATTGGTTACCGCTGGACGACTCTTGCCTACTTTTTTTGCCACTTCCTCTTGCGTTAAATGAAATTCATCAATAAGGCGCTCATACGCAAGCGCTTCTTCCACAGGGTTCAAGTCTTGGCGCTGAATATTTTCAATAAGTGCGAGTTCTAATCGCTCTGCGTCGTCTTTGGTTTTGCGCACCAATGCTGGAATAGTGGCCACACCCGCGATTTGCGAAGCACGAAACCGTCGTTCACCAGCAATGAGTTCGTACCCGCCGTCGCTTTTTTCAGAAACCGTAATCGGCTGCAAAATACCGTGTTCTTTGATAGAAGCGACCAAGTTATCGAGTTCTTCACGTTCAAAATGTTTACGTGGCTGTTCTCGGTTGGGAACAATTTCGGTGAGTGGAATAAAAAGTACTTCCTGCTCACTTCCTTTTTTTTCAGTTTTTTCTGCCGACGAAGAAGCGCTGGTCAATGGTTTTACGAGTGGCCGTGCTGGCATTGCCTTTGGCTCACGAATAAGCGATTGAAGTCCTTTTCCAAGTGCCATAGAAAAAAAGATCACGATTGAGTATCACTGTGGGATTGTTTTTCAGCAAGTTCAGCGGCGTGGCGTTCAAGTATTTCTATTACTAAATTGGTGTACGCCTTTGCTCCTTTACCGCCTGGTTCATAGTGAAAAATAGATTTTCCAAAACTTGGCGCCTCGGCTAAGCGAACAGTGCGTGGAATAGCGCTCTTAAAAATACTGCCGGGAAAATATTTGTGCAATTCAGCCATGATGTCGCTTGAGAGCTTGGTGCGTTTATCAAACATGGTGATCACAGCCCCGAGTACGGTTAGGTCGGCTTTGATGTGTTCGCGAATAAGTTCAATCGTTTCAAGAAGTTGCCCAAGTCCTTCAAGGGCGTAGTATTCGGCTTGCACTGGAATAAGAAGCTCGTCGGCCGCAACAAGGCTGTTAATAGTGAGAAGGCCGAGCGAAGGCGGGCAGTCGATAACAATGTAATCGTAGGCATGACGCACTTCTTCGAGTAAATCTGAAAGTTGAAATTCGCGACGATCAACGTCGATAAGTTCGACATTGGCACCCGCGAGGTTGGCGTTGGCTGGCACCACGCGCAGCCCTTCGTGGAGGGTGTTATAGACTACATCATGAAGACGTTTTTCTTTGGCCAGCGCTTCGTAAATACCATGAGGAACTTCGGCCTTTTCAATACCAAGACCGCTTGAAGCATTACCTTGTGGATCCATGTCAACGAGAAGAACAAATTTGCCCTGCTCAGCCAAAGCCGCGGCCACATTTATAGCAGTGGTAGTCTTTCCTACCCCACCTTTTTGGTTAACGACTGCGATAATTTTTGACATACAAAAAACCGAACCAATGCGACTAGTATACCCTAGATTGACAAAAAAGCCAAAATGGGGTATGATGGCGGTACAAATCGAGGGCGAGTGGCGGAATTGGCAGACGCACGGGACTCAAAATCCCGCGGCCGCAAGGTCATGAGGGTTCGACCCCCTCCTTGCCCACAAAATAAAAGATTGGTCTTGAAGACCAATCTTTTATTTTGTTGGAGGAGGTCGAACCGAAGGGGGCCGGGGAAACAGTTGTTTCCCCGTGGCGGATATTTGAAACCGAGGGGTTTCAAAGCGCAGTGAGCGAAGCGAACGAGCAGAGAGACCCCCCTACCTTGCAAAGACATTTCAAAAAAAGAAGGTTGGGAAAACCCGAAGGTTTTCCCAAAGGAGCGAATAAAATGAGCGACGAGTGAGACCCCCTCTTAAAAAACAACTCAAAAAAACCACGCCTAAATTCCTGCAAAAAATAGAAATAAAAAGAAGTCCGGCAGTACTCTTCGAGTCGAAACTCGAGTTTCCTGCCGGACATGTCAGCGTCCGTGAACAGCTCTTGGCTTCACCGCCACCGGTTACGTCCGGTCGGCTCGATCTGCTTCTCACGGCAGCTGGCGCAGGAGCAGAACACCCTGAGCACCTCCCTCGACGCACCCGGCTCGAGCGCGGGCCTGAGCGACGACTCCTGGTTCGTGATCCGCAGTGCATCGACGTACCGCGGATTGAAGAGGCACTTGGCCTCGTCCGGGCACAGATCGATGATCGCGAGTGCAACCACCATCTCCCGCGTCATCGTATCGAGGTCGCCGTCGAGCACTTTGGACGCGACCACGCTCACGACCAGAGCGACGTTACCCACGTAATCGTGGTAGTTCCCGAGGGCACTCTGGTACACGTCAGACTCCTCCTCGATCTTGAGGACGTAGAGCACGTCCCGGACCGAGGGGATCTGAGGGTACATCGCGTCCGAAGAATACGCGAACATGATGCCCGTGTTCTGGAACTTCTGCAAGATGCTGGTCATGGTCTGTCTCCTTGTGTTTTTGCACCGCCCTACCCTGCGCCATGCAAGGTGAGTTTTGGTGACGTTACTGGTGTCGCACGATTCGGATTGTCTACACAAAAAAGCGACATATATTTGTACCATATTTTATAAAAAAAGTCAACGGACGTTTTTCACGCAGACCTTGTAAACTTATACACATCACATTTCGCTAAAATAAGCCAAATTTTTCCTATAGCGTCTTGACAAAACAGTGTTTTTGTGCTATACTATGCCGTTCACAGTGTTTGCTTAAAAAACACTTGTGAAGCATTTTTTGCTCTTTATATACACAAATTCCTCTTCGAATACAGGTACGTCGCGTCCCCATGTGGGGCGTTTGATGTATCTTTACTCGAAGAGGAACACAAACCTTAGTAGAGAGACTGGCGCATGGAGCGTCACTCTAACCGAACTTCCAAAGGAGGAAGTCATGCTGAAGAATCTGATGAGCCTCGCGTTTGCACTGGCCATGGTGGCCTGCGGCGACACATACTACATCGAGGAGGGTGACCAGGTCACCAACAACTACACGACCACGACGACGGTGCCGTCCGAGATGGACGACATCCCCATGCTCGACCCGCGTTGCAACGGCACGACGACCAAGGTCTTGCTGTGGCGGGATGTCACGTTCGATCCCTCACCGCTCCAGCTGATGCCATTCGAGGCTCACAAGACTCTCATGGTCGTGAGGCTCGAGGCCTGTGAAGAGAAGGTCGATATCTACGGATTCGACCTCGGCTTCTTCGCGAGCGAAGGCATCACAGTCGCGCACACCTCAAACTCCGCCAACATCGAGAAGTTGGGGTTCCAGGTCGACGCTCGTGCCGGCGTGTTCAACTACGAGTACTGGTCCATCAACCCGGAGTCCTTCGGTACCACCGGGCGGAGCGGGACCTCGGTGATCACCGAAGATCGCCGTGCCGACTGGTACGGATCCTTCGGAAGCGGGGTGGAGCAGGAAGAGCCGTTCTTCTCGCTCGAACCCGGTGAGCGTGTGTCTCTGCTCATCTTCGGCAACGTCAGGACGACCGGCGCGGAAGGGACCATCGAGATGTCGATGAGCCGTCTTCGTCTCCGTCACAACGGGGGCGCGGATGGCGGTGTGCTCGTGATCGGCGACCAGAGGGTCTCGATCAGCGTGCACTAGACCATTCTGGCCAACCTTTAGCGAGTAGAAGGGCTCGCTAAAGTGGACTGGGTCGGGCGTTGCATTCGTGCAGCGTCTTGACCCAGGTATTTCTTTTCTTTATGAGTGCGTATCGCTCGTGAATGAAAGAAATTACGAAAAAAATAAGCGAGAGTAAAAAAAATTTCCTACCACACTGACACGAGCTATGAGCGCGTTACATGCGTTACATGCGTTTCATGACTCGTGTCATTTTTTTATACAAAAAAAATGGTATCCCTACTGAGTCGGCCACCGGTACCCCCGAAACACCCACTCAGCAACATGTTTTGCATCAGTAAACCTCGACTCTGTTGTACTTGACCCAAGCACGACCACATCAAGCATGTGACCGCCCTCCCCTTCTACCCGAACCGTCACATTGTTTCCTGCTTCTGGAATATAGCCGGTTTTTCCCCCTAAAATGTTTACAAAAGAATGAGGAACCCAGCCCAACAACAACCAGTCCGTATTCCATACCACCGCAGGCGCACGACCGGTGCGTTCAATGGTGTACGAGGGAATAATAAGGGTGGTACGAATACGCTCCTCTTGCATTGCTTTTTCGAGTAACACTGCCACATCAACCGCGCTCGCCTGGTTGCCTGCTTCTAACCCTGTTGGGTCGGTAAATACCGATTGATACATCCCAAGCACCCGCGCCTTTTCATTCATGCGCACCACGAACGCCTCCCGCGTTAGTCCACTCCCATCAACCAGGGCCATAATGGCTCGGTTTGACGACCCAATCAAGGCCGCGTGCCACAGCCACTCGTTGGTATACACTTCACCAGGCAAGAGTTGGCTGTCAGAAAAATCACCCGCTGGCACGGTACTTGTCGCATTCCAATCAAGATGCGCATCTAAAAGCACAAGCGCGCTTACGAGCTTGGTGATACTCGCAATCGCGTATGGAGTGTATGCGTCTTTTGTTACCAATATAGCCCCCGAAGCCACATCACGCACGGCTATAGCGCGGGCACTGGTGGTTGGTACAACACCACTTGTTTCTGCATTCCGCACAGGTGGCGACACACGCGGCACTTCGTCTACCACAACTGGTTCGGCCCCCCTGCTCGCATAGAGCGCAGACAAGATATACGCAGCGTCAGTAAACGATATACGCATGGTAGGTTTCTCACTAATCAAGCGCTCGTCTTGCACTGCTTTTTTTTCTTCTTTTGCGCTCGGCCAACCCGACGAACCCAGCCAAACCCCAAAAGCACCAAAACCAAAAATAAGTGTGATTCCAATAACGACAAGACCTATCCGACTGAAGCGCGGAGCAACTCCATATTCAAGCGACATAATCAATTCATTTCCCCCTCCAAAAGAACACGTTCAATGTGCGCGTGCGCGTGAAGCGCCTCAAACTCAGGCAACTCTTTTACCTCGTGTATACCAAGATGACGAAGCGCGTCGGCCGACAAGGTGTACACCCGACCCAGTTTTCCTTCCATATCACCCTCGTCAATAAGACCACGCACCAGCAAATTTCGTAAAATAAGCGCGCAGTTCACCCCCCGAATTTCTTCTAATTCTGGGCGCGTGACTGGCCCGCGATACGCAACAACCGTGAGGGTTTCAAGCTGGGCTTTGGTAAGCTCACCCGCAATTTCATCTCTGGTAAACGCCTCGACCATAG
>JACCDG011032285.1_pt1 | contig 15232 bp, 20 predicted proteins | sample 7442471 | NCBI WGS metagenome assembly JACCDG01 (sample SAMN15323444, study PRJNA562643) | freshwater metagenome | isolation source: river surface water | place: USA:Blue River Watershed | collected 2017-08-17
CGCTCTCAGGTTTTCAGCAAGTAGTTTTAATTTCTCAGGATCAGCTTTTGGTCCTCCGCCTGAACAAATCCATCCCTCGTACTTATCAAACCAGAACTCCTTGCCTGAAAGCACTTGTTGCCATTCTCCACGCTTGAGATTTTCGGTGCCGTGCATAGGTACTAACTTAACATGAGCGTGATCAATTCCTGTACCCTCCATAATCACACCAACTCGTCCTGTGTCATCAAAATAATTTTCGAGGATCCCAGCGACGTGTTTACTTGCAAGAATGAGTTTTTGTAAAGCCTCGTCAGGCATTTTCATAATGTCGCTCCCGTGGTGTTCTTTAGGAATAACACAGGTAAACCCTTCAGTATTTGGATCTATTGAAAGGAAAGCCATGAATTCACCGTCCTGCCAGAAAATACCAGGAGTATCAAAACGACCCTGTGCAATTTCACAGAAAATGCATTTATTGTCTTTTGTAGTTGCGTCGTAGGTTGCCATATAGTTAGTATCGACTTACGTCGTTATTCTTTAACTTTGATAAGATCGGATTCGGCACTTTGTCGAGCACCTGCTTGATTTCCGCGTCAGCAATTATTGATCGTATGAAATCGGTAATCTGTTGGAGCAGTTTTTCTTCGTAGGTATTCTCAACTAAGGCAAATCGAACGGTGTTTTCTTCGTCCTGTGCATTTTCCGCCAGCAGCACAAAATCGTTTTCTATTGCGAATTTCCGAACCGTACCTCGAAATTTCACGCCGATGAGATTTTGCGTTGCGCTATTTACTTGATAGATATCCCAGTACAGCATAGTTAGAGAACGTAGCTGTCGGTATTGAAACCATGAGCTACCGCTAGGTTGATAAATTGATCTCGTGTTTCAGGTGTTTTCTCGTAGTGCATCGGAGTTACTTTGCCAATCCTCTTGAATTTCTCCGCGAATGTAAACGCTTCTTCTGGTCTGAATGTGTAAAATGTTCCGACTGGCAGGAGTGCAATATCTACTTCAAGATTTGAAACGTCTATACCTGACTCATAGAACATATCGCCTGCAAAATAGATGGTCTTGCCGTCTGCCGTAATGAGGAAGCCAAAATTTTCCTGAAGCGGCGCAGATACGTTCGGTCCATGATCGACATTGAAAAACTGCACTTTGATATCGTCGATCATTATTTCATCGCCAACTTTTACCTGTGTAATTTCAGACGGCAAGATTTCTTCGCCAAGTGTTTCGATGCATTCTTGGTTCAGGTACAACTTTTTCGGTGAAAGCGCCTTGATCTGATCAAGTGAGAAGTGGTCACCATGGATATGTGACACGAGCATTGCGTCAACAGTAATACCCTGGAGCTTTTCAAGTGGGGTTTTGTTGCCAATATCAAACGCTAAGCGGAAACCGTTACTGGTTTCCAGAATGAAGCCTGATTGCTCGAATTTAGTGAGTTTCATGAAATCATTTTATCATTTTTTGCCCTCTTTTTCCAGACTAATCTTCTTATTCGCCAAACAGATTTTGCTTTTCAAACACCCAAGCAGTTCTCGCTTCTTTTCGTTAGAACCCTCTCGCAAGACATACTTCGCATAGCCTTTGATGTCTATGTCAGGCAGAGCAACTTTTTCTTTGGTTCCAAGAAAGAATTTCTGCATTTTTGAAAACTGCTCAAGGTCAGCTTTGATCTTTTCTTTAACCGCTATCTCATTCAAATTGATTTTCTCAATGAGTTCGTTGAATTGCTTGAGTACTTCTTTCTCTTCGGCATATCCGCACTTGCAATCAACGCCTCTTGCCTTGGTACAACCGTAATATACATACCGAGCCATGCCGCCGTTTTTAAGCTTCTTGAATTTCTCGTCCGCCGATATGCCAGATCCGCACAGTCCGCAGAGCATCATTTTGGTAAAAGCGAATTCTTTGTTTTCTACTCGAAGCACATTGCTTTTGATTTGAGCTTGAACCAAGTCAAACAATTCTTTGGTGACGATCGGTTCATGTTTCCCTGTATACCAGTTGCCTGACTTTCTGGGATATTCAAAAACACCGTAATAAAAGGTGTTATCCAAAACTTTATAAATATTTCCCAAGCTCAAATGCTTTTTGCCTGCCGCCGTTCTGAAGTTGAGGTCGAACTTGAGCCAGTTATAGAGCTTTCGTCCGCTCCAATGCTCGTACGCGACTTTCTCAAACATCTTTTTTATGACTGGCGCGCGGTCTGGATCAATCAAAGTCTCGCACTTTCTATCAGTTCGTTTTTCTTTCATATACCCAGTCGGGGAAGGTCCCGGCCATAAGCCCATCTCAACTCTCGTTCGTAGCCCGCGCTTCACATTGATACTTTTGTTGTCGTTTTCGAGTTTTGCCTGACTGCAAAGAATCATCAAAAGGAATTTCTCGTTCGGTGAATTTTTGAAATGCTGTCCGTATGTTCTAATTTCCAAAAGTAACTGTTGATCCATGAGATCGACGATACTTCCAAGATCGCCTGCGTTTCTGCTCAAACGGTCAGGTGCCCAAGTCAGGATTCCATTGAATCGTCCTCGTCGCACATCTTCCAAAATTTCTTTATATACAGGTCGCTGTCCAGATTCTTTGGCACTGTGCGATTCTCTCCTGATCTCAACGACTTCAAGACCGTCCCGTTCGGCAAGCTCAAGCATTTCCTTAACCTGCGAATCTATCGACAAAACCTGTCGTTCCTCTGATTCGGTAGACTTACGAGCATACAAAACATATTTGATTTTCTGTACTGGTGCGACAACCTCTTTCCCAATACGAGCTGTTGTATATGTTTCCATATATAAATTAATGACAGACTGGTGGGTGGTGCATAGACTATGCAGAACTAGAAATACGTCGCATACTCGCGGAGCTATTTCAGCTTGCCCAGTAGCTCTTTTTTAAGCTTTTCCATATCATCAAGCACCCCAAGGTATACATTCCTTGTTTTTATAGATTTTGGATTTTTCTCCATGTATTCGATCGTTTCGTCTGGAACGAATGTAGCCAAAGAGCTATACGCAAGAATGAGCATATTGATCCGTTCGACGATTGATTTCTTGAGTCGCTTCTTTGAAGTCGGAAGCGCAGAAATGGGATTGAGAAAAACGCTCGATTCTTCCTCCTCGAAACGGTAGTGATCCGCACGATCCAATACTTTTTTGATATCCTCATCCACTCATCTATTGATGCCAGAGATCAAGGTTTTGCTAAGACTATGCAGAGTTAAAATGGCGTAGTGTGGTCGCAGTGGATATCTTTATTTAAGGTGCTTTTTGTGTTAAAATGTGCTTACGCAAAATCAGCGGAGGGGGTGTTAAATTATTAGCTAAATCGTTATTAGTAAATTTTTATGAATAAGTACGGAAATATAATTATTGGGATAATCGCAATCGTCGCTCTTGTTGTTGGATTTTCAGCAATGAAGCAAAATAAATCACAATCTGTTGCCGATAAGGTGATTGATAGTGGTGAAATTCGTATTGGATATATTGTATATCCACCACTCCTCATTAAAGATCAGACGACAGGCAAACTATCAGGAATCTCTTATGATCTCGTTGAAGCGGCGGCGGCTAAACTGAATTTGAAAACCAACTGGGTTGAAGAAGTTGGATGGGGTTCAGCGATCGAAGGTCTTAAAACAAAACGTTATGATATTCTTGGGACACAAATGTGGCCAAACTCTGCTCGTGCTCGCGAAGCAGTATTTTCTATAGCGCCAATGAATAGTGTCATTTACCCATATGCAAGAGCAGGCGATAATCGGTTTTCTGATCTCTCAAAATTGAATTCTGATCAATACACCATCAGCGTTGTTGATGGTGAAATGGCAACATTCATTGCGGCGCAGGATTATCCAAAAGCAAAACTGAGCACTCTGTCTCAACTCTCATCGTTTGCAGAAGTCTACTTGAATATCATTAACAACAAGGCAGATGTTGCATTTGAAGAACCCTCTACTGCCAATGATTTCCTTAAAACAAATCCAGGTAAAATAATGCGTGTAGGTAATACTCCTGTACGCACCTTTGGTAACAGTTTTGCCTTTGCTCGTGGACAAGAATCGATGGTCTCAATGTGGAATGTTGCGATCAGCGAACTCATTACTGACGGAACTGTTTCCCGAACACTAGAAAAATATAATGTTGCAGGAGACTATTCGCTAAATAAATAATCACTTCATGTTTCAAGTTCTGATCCAATATCATAACTTGTTGCTACAAGGATTTTTAACAACATTAAAACTCCTCGGTTGCATCATGCTTATCGGGGTTCCAATCGGAACCCTTTTAGGTGTGATAGGAGGGAGATATAGTTTTGAGACTGGAAGAATAATAAAAGCTGCTCGGTTTGTCACTAAAGTGATTCCTGTTCTTGTACTCCTGTTCTGGCTTCATTACCCGTTGCAAGGACTACTTGGTATTGTGATAGACCCATTTTGGACAACCATTTTTGCGCTCGGATTTATTAATATCGTTGCGGTTGCCAATATTGTTGCAAGTGAACTTGAGCTATTACCAAAGTCTTATCGTGAAGCAGGAATCACGCTTGGTATGTCTAAAAATCAAATAGTGAAATATATCGAGCTTCCGTTGCTTCTACGGAGAACACTTCCTCAGCTATTGCTTACTCAAGCCGCAATGCTCGAATATACATTATTTGCGAGTCTTATTTCAGTACCAGAATTATTTCGCACCGCACAAACTATCAATGCGATGATCTATAAGCCTGTTGAAATTTACTCGCTTCTCGTTTTGTTCTTCTTGATAATTCTTGCACCGCTTCACCTACTTATTTCGTGGTTGCAGAAAAAATATACCGCTGAATATGCTTAAAATTACTCATGCTACAAAAAAATATACCGATACCGTAGATATTCGTGGAATTAACGATGTATCTTTTTCCGTTTCCAGCGGAGAAATTATTTGCATATTGGGACAAAGCGGTTCAGGAAAAAGCACATTACTTCGCGTGCTTGCAGAACTTGAAACCTTAGACAAAGGTACGGTGTCAATAAATAAGAATGTGCTTGCAAGCTATGTATCCCAAGATTATACGCTCTGGCCTCATTTAACCGTATTGGAAAATCTGACCCTTGCGCCAAAACTAAAATCAGCTGATCAAGAAAAAAGTATCATAGAAGAAGCTAGAAAATTGTTAGATCGTTTCGGTTTGGAAGATTATGCTAATAATTATCCATCCGAATTATCTGGTGGGCAAAGACAGCGAGTTGCACTTTTGCGAGCGGTGATGATCAAGCCAAAGATACTCTTGCTTGATGAAATTACATCCGCCCTTGATCCTGAACTTACCAAAAGCGTGCTTGATCTTATACGAGCATTAGCAAAGGATGGTTATACAATGATCATCGTCACACATCACATGTCGTTCGCCATGTCTGTAGCTGATCGTATTATTTTTCTCAAAAATGGCTCCGTCTTACAAGATGAGAAAATGATTCAATTTTTCACAGCGCAATCTAATCCAGAGATTCAGTCATTCATTCTTGATATTGCAAAACGCGATGAATCAATTGAAGTTTTCAAAGGGCTAGAACAATTTCAAGCATATCATTTGGGGCTTATGAAGAGATTGCCAGAAAACTCCACGATCTATGTGGCTGGGGCTGTAGGCGATGCATGGTACAGCCCAATGGGTGAGTTTTACAAACACTACGAAGATCTGCGAATCAAAAAGCATATAGCTTGGAAAATGGTGACATATGATCAGGGAGAAATAGATCGAAGGTTGGTAAAAGATTTTCCAGAGCTTAATCAATTCCGCAGTATGCCAAGAAATATTCAAAACCCTGCGAACTATAATGTTTTTGGAGATACGGTCATTACTCAAATTTTCGAAAACGAGCCGACCATTATTCAGATAAAAAATCAGTCAATCGCAGATGCGTACATGAGATTTTTTGAAGAATTATGGAACGCCGGAAAATAACTTTAATTTTTAATTTATGAACACAAACAATTTTTCAGATTCACTTGTTGAGGAATATGATCTCTTTGGGAAAGTATTTCCTTTTCATGATGAATTGCAACAAACTATACCTCAGTCTCTCAAAGAGCGTTTTGTAGATAACTCAGATAATGGAGCTTCATTCACTTTTCTTGATATTGGTGCAGGGTATGGCTTTACTACAAAAATGGTCGCTCAAGAATTTCCACAAGCATCATTCATACTGAACGAGTTTGACGGAGATCTCTTAAGTCGAGCAGATAACTATCTCGAAAATTATAAACATGAGAAAAAGGTTGGCGATATAGAAGAGATTATAAAAACTATTCCTGATCAATCAATTGACGCAGTTTATACAGCTTGGGTTATCCATAACTTCCCACCAGAAAAAAGAGCAAAGCTTTTTTCTGAAATTGCCAGAATTATCAAACCAAAAGGTGTATTCGTTGCTTTAGAAAAAGTTGGAAATACTGGAGAACAAAGACTGAAAGACCTCTCACAGGCAATCGTTGATCTTTATCCTTTTGTGACTAAATACAATAGACCTGACTTATTTATTGAATGGGTAAAACACGATCTAAGAGATGAGGAGCCTGATTTGGTTTTTACAGACGATGAAAATGAGAAGTTGTTAAATGACAATGGTTTTGAATGGAAATATGTAAAACATATTTTATTGGAAAAAGTTGTCGTAGCTATTAAAAAATAAATTAAAAGACCACAGCATTGTGGTCTTTTAATTTATTCCACATCAACATAGTCTCTGTAGTAGAGAGTACTGTCATCATCTCCACCGAGAAACGCCATGATCCATGTCGATTCGTTCGCATGGTGATCAAGCGTTGAATTCACCAACAGCGAAAATGCATCCGCAAGGTCATCGTGTTTTTCAACTCCGAAACCGACCAGTTCTTGAATAAGATCCTCACAACCCTGTTTCGGGAACTTGATGATTCCAGATTTGATTGATGTCGATGTCAGCGACAACCTTGTTCGCTTGTCTCCCTTTGGTTTGACCGATTCCGCGGCGATACCATGCATTTCCAACATCTGCGGCAATGCTTCCTGATAGGCGACGCTCTCGACAAAGAATTTGTCGCTACTCCTAGGCATTTGCGTTGTCTTGAAGTTTTTCATGAGATCGACTTGTGCGGGAAAGTTCAGTTTCTGTCGGATCGGGTTCGGAAGAATATAGATTCGCAATTTCTCTCTTCTGCTGTAGATATGCGCGGAAACTATCGTGGTGAAATCAGCAGAATCTTTTGATGAGATGGCGAGATCCACTCCTGCATACGTCCCGCGATACGCCCTGTGCTTTGCCCCAGGCAATTCGTCGTAATACTTGATCCATTCTGGATATATCACTTGGTCGTCGCTTGGAATAATACGGAGTAAGTACTCTCGTTGCCATGATATCTCGCTCGCGACTTTCATTTTCTCATCCTCAATTTCTTTTGCATCCTTATATTTTCCTGACCATAGACATACATCGTTTTTGTCGAGCAGTGGATACTCGCTAAATATCCCTTTTGTTTTTCCTTGAGCTGTCTCTTCCTTGATACGCATGAGGAGCGAATCCTCATGGAGCAAGTTGCCGACAATGATCAGACGCGTATGCTTGTCGCCAGCAGGAATAACCTCACCTCGGAGCCAGTGATAGGTCTTGTCTCGTCCTTCGCGCGTTTTAGTAGATTGCACATCTTCAACGTCGTCACAGATGATTAAGTCAGGTCGGTGTTCGTTATGACGGATTCCTCGGATACTCTGCTCGGTTGAGGCGACCGTAATGCGCGCGCCGTGTTTCTTGAACACGAGCGAGAATGAACCCCATTCATCGCTTTCTTCTTGGAACGGTCCGAGGTCTTTCTTGAGAACGTCGTTGCCTTCAAGCTCGGTGCGAATGTTCATCATGTGCTGTTTCGCTTGCGCTCTCGTCTGACAGAAGATGATACAGAACTTCTTTTGCTGTTTTCCAAGGATCGCCCAGATCGGATACGCAGTCGTCACCATGGTCGATTTACCCGATCCGCGAAATGCGACGATGTACAGATTTTCGACTGCGCTCTTTTCGAGGTTGTGAATGATCTCTTTCTGGAAGTCCGCCGTTTCGTACTTCACATAGTGCGCGTAGTAGAAGTGGAAGAAGTAGAGAAAGCTGTCCTTGGTGATCGAGGTACGCACCAGTCGGTCTTTGATCATCTGATTGACCAGTGCTGTCGGAATGATTTTAGTCATGGTCTTTCTTTTTGGTGATGTTTTTAATGGATTTCGACTTGGTGATGTTTGCGAGCTTGAGTGCTTGCTTCACGATCTTTGCCTGGGACGGTGTCAATTCCTCGCTGTCCTCCTTGGTCGTGATTTCAAGCTTGTTCTTGTAGTTGTCGTTTCGGTGGCGGAGCCAGAAGCTGATCGCGGAATAGTTCTTCTCCTTGATGAGCGTGAGCAACTGGCTCTCGCTCATATCAGAGACAAGAGCAACACCCTCGGCATAGGCATCGTCCATTTTCTTGAGAAATTCTTTATCCTCCTTGCGCCACCGATACACGCTGTTGCGAGACAGCCCTGTCTTCTCGCACGCGACTTGAACAATAGGAACTTTTACCAGTTCGGCAAGAAACTGATCCTGAAACTTATTCTTTTTCATAGAATTTCTTGATTACCTCGGCTTTCCGACCAGTCAGCTTTTCATATCGGCGAATCGCCAAGTCACAGAACACGGGTTCAATTTCGAGGGAATACACTTTGCGATCCAGTTGCTCCGCGCAGATCATGGTGCTTGCCGACCCAGAGAACGCGTCAAAGATGATGTCGCCTGGCTTCGTGCATCGCATGATGAACTTGTGGTGCAGTTCGGGATTTTTGCTTGTCGGATGTTCCATTTGGCTCGACGGCAATCGCTTGGTCGCCCAGATGTTTGAGATGTCTTCAAGAAGTTGGTTGCCTGTGCCGAGATCCTTGTTTTGAATTTCATTCACATTCTTCACCAGATCGGACAAATATGGCGACCCTTTCGTTCCATACACGCAAAACTCCGTGCATTTGTTGAATGCCACGGTCGGTGTTGGAGATGAATTGTTCTTGATCCAGATGTTCACTCGTCGGTTTTTGATGCCGAGTTCCATGTAGAGCCTCTGGAATACCCATACCCACGCCTCATCGCACCAGAATGCGACATGAGTGTCTTTACTAGATATCGTAAGCGATGACTGCATCACCTTGCGAATGAAGTCCACATACCCGTCGGGAGATTGGTTGTCGTCGAATGTGCCTCCGTAGTTGCGAGTGTTGCCCACGCCTTTGTCATATGAGAGTCCTATATTGAATGGCGGGTCACTGTAGATTGCGGTCGCTTTCTCATCGCCGAACAGTTTTTTGACAGCGTTGATATCGGTAGAGCTTCCGCAGAGAAGCTTGTGGTTTCCCATGACGATCAAGTCGCCTTGTTTGGTCTGCGGTGTCTTGATCTTCTTTAGCTCCTTATCGACATCGAACTTGTCGTCTTCCGTATCTTTTTCCTCGTCCCAGAATTTCACCAGTTCTTTCTCATTGAATCCTGCGAATTGGAGCAGTTCCAAGTCAAAGGACTTCAACTTCTCGAAATCCCACTCGCCGTCATTGATGTTGCTCTCGATTCCGATCTTGCGACGCTCTTCGTCCGTGAGCTTTCTGCTTGGGATCATCACATTTACCGTAGCCACGCCAAGCTCAACGAGTGCCGTTTTTCGCTGATTGCCCGAAAGAATCGTGTTGTCGGTATCAATCACGATCACGCTGTGAAAGCCGTTCCGCGTGATCTTTTCCTTTAACTTTTCTAATGCAACCTTTGAGATTTTTCTTGGGTTTTCTTTCCAAGGGAATAGGTCTTTGACCTCTCGTACTCCTGTCGTCCATGAAAGTTTTTTCATAATGATTTCTTTGGTTGATAATGCAGATGACAAACCTGCTTATTTCCATGAAATCAAAGTGGTACATGGTCATGTAATGGACACGATCTTGAGAAGCGCACGCAAAATACCGCCTGTGTATGGGCGGTATTTCAGGGTTATCCACTCAACTTGGTGTCAACCTAGGGATTATTCCTTTTCGATATGGATTTTGGGATTGATGCGGTATCCAGAGCCTTTCTTGCCTTGGATGATCTTTGTCTTCTTGTCCAGCCGAAGCGTATTCACCGCGTAGTCGTTGAACGTCTGGACGATTTTTGCAACCGCCTGCGATGTTGGGCATGAGAGCAGTTTTTGCAGGTCTTTTGTCTGGATATAGCTGTCGTTATTGAGGAGAGTATCAAGGAGCTTCTTGCGCTTTCCGTTTTCAGTGAGGTCATACGAATAGCATTTTCCTCCCAGATTCCTATCGAGCGATCCGCCCTGCGTGTCGTAGATGATGACGCCGCTTGATTCATCGGATGAATAGATCCTCTTGTGGTTTTTGTTCATTTCGCGCAGTTCCTCCAAGATGTCGTATTCGACAGGACGACGGTAGAGGATTTTGTAGTCCACAGGCTCGAATATGCGTGCTTGCTCGCGAACGCGATTTATCTGCTCGATGACGGGTTTTGCGATTCTTTGGATATTCTCGATCATTTCCGCGTGTCGTTTGCCGATCTCTTGGAACTGGGAAACCTGGTGCTCGCTCAAGACAGGCGGGTGTATTTTTGCCACCAGTTCTCCGACAGTTATACGTTTTTCGGGCTTGTCACTCATACGGCTATTTTATCAAAATGAGCCTTATTTTAGAAGCGAAGGTTACAGAGCGGTGTAACTTTACATAGTGCGTTCCATGTCACTTTTGTCACTTTTTGGAGCGCACGAGATGCGTCGATTTTAAATCTGAAAAAATGCTAGAATAGCCTTACTGGGCTTGTCGGGGTTTAGTTCTAACACGACGCTCTCCGCCTTCGGTTCGCCGGAGCGAACCTTCGGCGCGACGCAGTCCGCTAGAAGTTCGCGAAGGAGACATTGATTTCGCCTTAGTAGGGTGAAATAAGTTTAAATAAAATTTATTATCTATTTGATATAAATTAATATATGTATTACGTATATATATTAAAATGTCTCGATGGATACTATGTTGGTTGCAGTAATAATTTAAAAGAAAGAATCAACCGCCATCAGACCGGTAATGTCCCTGCAACAAAAAATAGACTACCGGTAATACTTCAAAACTATATAGCATTTACTAAAAAATACTCAGCATTCAATTTTGAGAAATATTTAAAATCAGGTTCAGGAAGGTCATTTTGCAAAAAACATTTTACTACACAGTGAATATTACATATAGAAAAAAGATGTCTTCTCTTGTGTTAAAATCACCTAATGAAATACCTACAAGACATAGAAGAAACTGAAGCAATCTCTTGGATCAAAGAAGCTGCCAAGGTCGCCGAAAAAGCATTGTGCCTCAAAGCAAAGTGTGGATCAGTCATCGTCAAAGACGGCATCATTATCGGAGAAGGATACAATGCTCCCCCGAGGGACGACATGGCAAACAGTTTTTGTCTGACTCCGTACAATCATACCGGAAAACCGCGATACGATCATACGTGTTGCATGCATGCCGAATGGCGGGCGATACTCGATGCAGTAAAAAATAATCCGGACAAGATCATTGACTCAACAATATATTTCACAAGAATAGATGCTGATAAAAACCTGAACAAATGTTACGAGCCACTCTGCACTGTATGCAGTCGATTTGCACTCGATAGCGGCATCAAAGAGTTTGTATTATGGCAAGAGCAAGGCATATGCGTATATCAGACCGATGAATACAATCGGCTTTCGTACGCCTACGTCAGCCCTGAGTTTCGGTAGGTAATTACCGTAGTTTCTCCCCAGTCCTCACATCAATAAGCACAGACGGTGCAGCATCTTTGTATCCCCCATCCACATAGATATCAACAGTCTCCCTAAAATATTCTCGTGCGTCTTCTACGGTCTTGGCCGGCTCTTTGCCTTGAGGGTTGGCACTCGGTGCGATGAGTGGACCAGTTTTGGAAATAAATTCTCGAACCACATCATCATATGGAATACGAAATGCGAGCGTGCCTGTTCCTCGGTCGAGATAACTGAGATCTGTTCGCTCTATCGGTACGATGAAACTCGTTGGACCAACGATATCCATACGTGCAACAGATTCTATATATGTATTAGGCACGCCAAATTCCTTCATGGCGCCTGCTTCATGAATTAATATGATGCAGGGCTTCTCAGGTGAGCGACCTTTGAGTTCGTAGACACGAGCAACACTTTCGGATTGTGAGGCAAGCGCCACTACTCCATAGATCGTATCAGTAGGGATCACTGCGACACCGCCATTCTTCAGGATCTGTATGACATCTTGTTCCATAATGCTACTATAGCATTTACCACAAACACCTATGGCTACAACGATATTTGTAAAAAACCTGATCATCATCGGCACACATGGTGCCCACCTCCCCACCGCACAGCCGAAGGAATTTAAACTTGATATCGATATCACTGTTAATGATATTGGGGAGGCACTTGCAACTGATGACATCGCACATGTATACGACTATCGTCACGCGGTAACGATTGCACAACGTATCATCAAAGGGTCATCAGTTCACCTTATCGAAACATTGGCGAGTAAAATCATCGATGCTCTATTAGAAGATCCAAAAGCTCACTATGTGAAACTCACTATCACCAAACGTGAGCCTGGCAGCGACTACGACTCTGGCATCACTCTGGAAAAATAAATAACCTCGTGATACAGTAGCGACATGGATATAATCAAAAACAAAATGTCAGGTTTCAGCGACTTCATCCGTGAACAGGGTGTAATCGGACTTGCGGTCGGTTTCATCCTTGGAGGAGCCGTATCGAAAACAGTTACTTCATTGGTGGACAACATCATCAACCCGCTTGTTGGTGCACTGATGGGTAAGGTTGCACTTCAGGACAAAATCTTCTCAGTCGGCGCAGTCGCTATCAAATGGGGAGCATTTGTTTCCACTATCGTTGACTTCGTCATTATCGCTGCGGTCATATACTTTGGCGTCAAAGCACTGGGTTTGGACAAAATCGACAAGAAAAAAGCGTAATCGCGTGATACACTATTGTTCATGGAACCCATCTCATGGACAACAATGGAATTTGAAGCAAAAGAGCGTCACCCCGACTGGGTATGGACTGCGGGACTTGTATTTGGTATCGCTGCCGCAATCTCTATCTTCTATGGCAACCTCTTCTTTGGTATTTTCCTCGTTATTGCAGGGTTCCTCCTCATCTGGGCGGCCATCCGACCCCCAAAACCACTAACGATTTCCATCGAAGAAGACGTTGTGAGGATCAATGAAGATACGGTTGTTTATGCCCGTATAAAAAAGTTCTGGATTGACGAAACGGCAAAACCGGATAAGCTGTTACTGCTGGTCCGTGGAGGACTCTCCCCTGTCATGGCATTCACCCTCGATGGGGTGACTACGGAGCAGGTCAGGACAGCATTGAAAGCAAAAGAAATCCCCGAGGAATTCATCCGAGAATCCACCGGGGTCAAGATCGCCGAACGTCTCGGCCTCTAGTACAAACACACTATTCCTCTCGTCGTTCAATGGATAGGACGCAACTTTGCGGAAGTTGCGATGTAGGTTCGATTCCTACCGAGAGGACAATGAAAAAAGTAAGTGAAAAAAATATGCGCCCCCGGGTAGTACTCGTAAACCGATGCATTATTTTAGATAAAAAGGGAAAACTTCTTCTTATTAGAAGATCAGATAATGACTACAACGCACCAGGATTATGGGAATTTCCAGGCGGTAAATTAGACGAGGGGCAAGATTTGTCGAGCGCACTTGAACGTGAGGTATTGGAAGAAACCGGGCTTCTTGTAGTGCCTACTAATAGAATAGCTTATACAGAAAGTCAGATAATACCTAAAGGAAAATATAAAGGCTTGCCTTATGTTGTAATTATAGGGATTGGTAGCTTACTTGGGGGAAAACTGCAACTAAGCGAAGAGCACACTGACTATAAATGGGTAACAGTAGAAGAGGCGTATACGATGCCAATTAAAGATGAGATTAGAAAAGCACTCATCGCACTCTCTAAAAATTTAAAAAAGAAAAAATAAAGTTATATCTAATATTTAATTTACAACCCTTATCATGGGGTTGTTTTTATTTACTCCACTCTTTCATCGCCTCCAACCAATTCAGTACCGCCTTCCCGTCTTGATATCGATACCCTGTGTAGAGAAGCGCGACGGTGATGTAGTCATAGTCTCCATACCCTTCAGTCACAAATGTCAGTGTTTCAGCTGCTTTATTAGTTCTCCCTGTTTTACCGATGAGTACCCGATCGGCATAGAGCGGATCATAGTTGAGCTCGTCGCTACTCTTGAGGACTGCCTGCACACCTGACTTTTGGTCAGTGATAACGGCGGTCTTTTGGGTCATGATTTCACGAATGACGCCATTGTCCTGATATATATCACTCATGAGGCGGGAGATGTTATACGGCGTCATACGGTTTGGTGCGATAGTTTTTGTAAAAGGATCGAGACCGCTCGGATTGACAAAGCTCGTTGCAGTATAGCCATTGCCATGGAGGAAGCTATTCATTGCTTCAACAAGTGACTGTTTCTTTGCGTACTCAGCAAAGACAGTTGCAGCATCATTACTCGAGCTGATGAGGAGTGCTCGCAACAAATCATCGCGAGACAGCTGTGCCCCGACGGTGACACCAGGTGCACTTCCAAGCGTCTTTACCGCCGACGTAGAAACGATGAAATTTTTATCAGCGCTGAACATCTCCTCTACTGCATGTGCGGTTGCAAGCTTGGTGATGCTCGCAATCGGAAAGAGCCAGTTCTGTTTCTTTTGATAGAGTAATGTCGGTACACCATCATCCCAGCCATAGATAGCAGCTCCCGCAGCTTTTACAACAAGCACTGGTGGTGGAACTTGTGGTGTCCGAGCAAATGCGCTTGTCGGTACTATACATGTAAAGATGAGCATTGATGCTCCAATAAAATGTCTCACACTATTTAACCCCTGCCCATTTTTTGAGATCAGCGTATTCGACTTCGCCACAGAGCCACTTTTTATTCGACGAATTGAAGTAGAACGGTACTCCGCCACACTCATCCCCTTTGTCGCATTCTTTGATGAATTCCATATTGCGCTTGTCGTGCCAGACTTCCTTGCGGTCAATCTTGATATCAGGATGCTCAGCCATGAGCTTTGTCGTGAGCTCACGCATGCGTTGGCAGTGCGGACACTCTTCTCCGTAGAATTCATATAACATAGAGACA
>JACCDG011276728.1_pt1 | contig 15231 bp, 20 predicted proteins | sample 7442471 | NCBI WGS metagenome assembly JACCDG01 (sample SAMN15323444, study PRJNA562643) | freshwater metagenome | isolation source: river surface water | place: USA:Blue River Watershed | collected 2017-08-17
AAAAGCAATCATTGATGCCGGCAATACAGTTCGTGTTGAAAATCCAGTAGACATTATCGTAGGCGGAGGAACAAGCTCTCCTCCTGGATTTGTTGAAATTATCCAAGAAGTTGTGTCTAGCATGGATTTCCCAATACCAATTGGTGAAATAAAGAGACCTCAGGACCACTTGTTTAGTGTGGCAAGAGGATGTTTAATTGCAGCAGAAATGGCACAATAAATGAACAAAAAAATATTACAAATTTATTGCGATGAGGATGTTTGGGTTCCATGTCGTCCTGGCGAGCCTATGTGGGAAATAGTAGTAACACATGTATGTGATCCTGAACGGCGTAAGCAAATAATAAAAGAATGGGAGAAAAGGGATGATAAAGCTAAGAAAATGTGGTATCATCCTCCGACGTGTCCTTATTTATCCTCCATTGATGTAAATGAATTCGCAATAATGAAATAAATCCCATGCCGCGATGGATGTCAATAATTTCTGATAATTAATAGAGAATAAAGAATGGAAAATATAAAGTCATCCAATGCATGGGAAGAATTTCAGGAAGCTGGTCTTTTGTGGTGGATAAATCGCCAATTACATTTATTTGGATGGGCGATTTGTTACGAAGTGAATGACGAAGGCAAGGTATTGAATGTGCAGCCAATTCGTGTGGCTCACCAAGGTTTTTCAGAAGCATCGGAAGAAATGGGATTCGAAAAACTCACAGCACACTTAAAAGAAACTTTGCTGACAAAATAATAAAGGAAAAGTAAATGAAAAAGTCCGTATCCGACTTGGGAATTGGTGCATATTTAATGATGCATGGCTATAAAGTCATGGGCCGCAAAGGCAAAAATGTAGTTTTTGAGATTAATGATAAAGACACTGAGGAGTTCGAGCGTTTGACGATGGATTATCTCCAGAGTCCATTTCATCAATTTGACCATTATATTATGATTTTAAAGAAAGTGTATGAATCAGCATCGCTCGTGGGCGGAAGAGTAGTAGGTGATATTGGAACTGGTGCCTACTTAATGATGAATGGCTACAAAATAAAAGGGCGTAAAGGCAAGAACTTGTATTTTGAAGTAACAGAAAAAGATAATGAAGATTTCGAAAAGATAATGCTTGATTATACTAATTCTCCTTATTCGCAATTTGATTCGTGGTTGATGTCCCTTAAGAAAATCAATCAAGGCGAAGAATAAATTCACAAATGGCTTTGAGATGTATCTCAAAGCCATTTTTCGTTAAATGTCAAATACATTGTGTTCACAAGAGCGATAACACCAACTAATCCGAAGGGTAAATCCTTCTTTGCCATCTACGTATTCAGTTTCGCTAAACAATATTGATTTTGGCTGGATGTCTTTGAAGGTCCATTTTTCAAGAATTTGACATGGATTTTCTGCTGATTCGAAATCGACGACATTAAGTGGTTTTAATTCTTTCTTAAATTCAATTAAATAATTTGATTCTTTTGGGCATGCAAGTTTTAAAGTAGCACTGCCAAGCATAATTTTCGAATCAAAGAACGCTTGGATTATTTTGTTAAATGCTTCGATTAATTTTTCATCATCAAACCAAAAATGATGAAATGTAGTTTCGATTTTCCCAATGTCATCTTCTTTTGGTTTTGAATGATTGCTTATCTCAACGTATTGTGCTGCAATCTTCGCTGTGGGAAATTCCGCCTCAAGAACCCACCGAGCATTCTCGATTAATTTTGTCATTTTCATTAACTCCTATTTTCTTGAATCATTTTGTTGAGCTGATCTATAGTCATTTCTCCCATGCTTTCAGTTATGCCATCACCTTCTTGAAGAATGATTTTTTCTGTTTTTGTATTTACTTGTTTGTCTGCGTGTATCAATGCCTGTTTTACTAGCGGGTCGTCAGCACTCTTTTGAGGATTTTCAATAATCCCATGAATGCTACTAAAGAAAAAGAACGATTTAACATTGTCCTGAGGATCAAATAACCAAATGCCGTATTCATCAAAACCTTCACAAATTCCTCCATAAGTTTTGTAATGAAGATAAGCACCCTTCTGCTCCATTACGTTATATGTAGTATTTGAAGTATTTGTAAGAATTGTAACTACCTTCCCAAGGAAATATGAGAATTGGTTATTGCGTAAATCATGTCCTGAGATTTTCATAAATTCATTCCTTAAACATGCCACTAAAAGAATTATAACTCTAATGTAATAAACAAACCTTAAAAAGCCGATATATCATATGTTTATTCAGCAAAGAGAGGCGTCATGTCAGCAATTATTGAGGCGGCGAACGATTATGCTTATCTGCGTACAGAAGACGAAGCACTTTTACTTAAGCTCTGGAAAATACTGCGTTTCCGTGATAAAAATTACGCCTTTAATGCAGCCTATCGCATGAAAGTTTGGGATGGATTCAAAGATTTTTTCGATAAGAATAATGGTAAATTTCTTTCCGGACTTTTGCCTGATGTAATGGCAGCATTGAAAGTATGGGATGTGCCGTTTGAGCTGAAAGACAATCGTGGATTGTTTGATTTCACAGTTAAATCCGTGGATGAAAATTTTCTGCCGGGAGTTAAGCTCCGAGATTATCAAGTAGATTACATCAATCAAGCTCTTAAGCTTCGTCGTGGACTAGTTTGCTCTCAAACTGGTTGTCATGCCAAGGGACAAGGAATATTGATGTATGATGGCACCATTAAGTCTGTTGAAAGCATTGAAATTGGCGATCTTCTAATGGGTCCAGATAGCAACCCAAGAACAGTTGGAGCATTGTGTCGTGGTAGATCGAAAATGTATCGCATCATTCCTGCCAATGGCAATCCATTCGTTGTGAATGGAGAGCATGTTTTAACTTTGATAAAAAGAAATTCTTTGGTTGATGTTACTGTTTCTGAATGGTTGTCATGGAATGATAGTAAAAAAAACAATCACAAGTTAATTAAAGCAGGCGTTTCTTTTAATCAACATGAATACAAGATACTTCCTTTAGATCCATATTTTCTTGGTGTGTTCTTATGTGGTGGATGCGAGCCAAATGAAAAATTTATACCACATTCTTTCAAAACAGCAAGTGCTGAAAATAGGTATTCGCTTCTCGCTGGTCTGATTGATGTAGATGGTAACTTAGGCTGCAACTCCTGTGAGTACATATCGCAATCAAAGACTTTAGTAAATGATGTTTGCTTCGTAGCAAGAAGTCTTGGATTTTCTTGTGATATTGAATGTTTTTGTAAGTATGACGAAAGCAATAATAGTGTTTTGCATTGGCGAGTACGTATTTTCGGTAACACCGATTTAATACCATGTGTTATTAAGAAAAAATGCCCCTCAGAGAAGAATAAAGCCCAAGATTTACTTTATACTAGTTTCCATGTAGAAGAATTGTGCGAAGATGATTATTATGGGTTCACATTAATTGAGGAGCCTCATTATCTTCTTGATGATTTTACAGTAACTCATAATAGCGGAAAAACTAATATTATGATTGGCATCTTGAAGGCAATTCCTTCAGGAACTCCAACACTTGTGCTCTGTAATAAAACTGACTTGGTAGAACAAAACTACGATGAAATTAAAAAGTTTGGGTTTGATGATGTTGGACGTGTTCATGGCAAGAAAAAAGAAATCGATAAAACCATTTTATGCGTAACGTGGCAGAGTATTGGTAACATCAAGCATTTATTAAAGAAATTTAAAGCATTAATTGTTGATGAAATCCATGATATGATGTCTCCCAAGGTTAAGATTATTTATCGAGTCATGACTAATGCCTGTGTTCGCATTGGTTTTTCTGCAACGGCATTTAAATTTGGCGGCGAGGATGAAGTTCAGAAATATGCTACCAAAGGATTTTTTGGACCGCCATTTTACTGCAAGAGTGCAGAAGGTGGCAGGTTGACTACAGCCCAACTTCAAGAGCGAGATATTCTTTCAACGGCTACATTTACCTTTTATAAAGTTGACAAGCCAGACTTGCCATATGAAATTTACCAAGATGCCGTGACAAAAGGAGTGGCCGAAAACACTTATTTCCATGAAATTGTAACCCAACTTACACATATGCTCAAAGGTCGGACCATTATTATGGTTGAACGAATAAAGCAAGGAGATATGTTAAAAGAAATGCTGCCCGATGCAGCCTGGGTCAGTGGGAAAGACAATACCAAAACACGTAAAGAAATCAAAGAACGACTTAAATACGAAAAGGGAAATGTAGTTGCAATTGCAACTACAGGAATCTTCAACACAGGTATTAACGTTTTTATTCATAATCTCATTAATGCGGCTGGAGGCAAAGCCGATCACGCAATCATTCAGCGGCTTGGTCGCGGTTTAAGACCAAGTGATGATAAAGAAATGCTCAGATATTATGATTTTTACTTTACTATTAACAAATATTTAGAAAATCACTCAATCAAAAGAATTAAAGTGTTGAAAAAAGAAGGACATAAAATCGACTTACGCGATGGCTTCGATTTCAATCAAATTCGAGTTGAATAAGTTAATTTAATAAAATAAGATGGCAAATAAACACTAAGGAATTATGGAACAGATAATATTCGGAGACTGCAAAGAAATCTTAAAGGACTTTGTAAATGAATCGATAAATCTTATCGTCACATCCCCTCCATACGCCGATCAAAGAAAGCATACTTATGGCGGCGTACACCCAGATAAATATGTTAATTGGTTCCTGCCCATCTCCCAGGAACTTTTACGTGTCTTGAAAAAAGATGGTTCTTTTGTTCTCAACATCAAAGAAAGAGTTCTTGATGGCGAACGACACACATATGTTATTGATTTAATTAAAGGCATGAAAGCACAGGGCTGGCTGTGGACGGAGGAATATATTTGGAGAAAGAAGAATTGCACGCCTGGCAAGTGGCCAAATCGATTTCGCGATGCTTGGGAAAGATGTCTTCATTTCACTCGTGAAAAGAAATTCAAAATGAACCAAGAAGCAGTGATGGTGAGCATGGGCGATTGGGCTAAGTCGCGTCTAAAAAATTTAAGCGAAACAGATAAGAAGCGGGATAACAGCAAGACAAAATCTGGCTTTGGCAAGAAGATTGAAAATTGGATCGGGCGAGATAAGGCTTATCCAACTAATGTTCTTGAAATAGAAGATCCAAATTGGCTGCCAGATGACAATTTAATTTTTGAAAACGTAATCGAGCTTTCTACCGAGTGCGGCAACAAAGGACACAGTGCAGCATTTCCAGTAGGATTGCCGGAATGGTTTATCAAGTTATTCTCTTCTCCTGCCGATATAGTTCTTGACCCTTTTGCGGGTTCTGGAACCACAGGATTGGCTGCTCAGAACCTAGGTCGTGAATTCTGTTTAATTGAGCTTCTCGAAGAAAATGTGAAGACTATTAAAGAAAGAATCTATGGCAAAAAAGATATACCAAATATTCAACCACAACTAACGGAGAAAACGAATGCCGAAGAAAATCAACAAAGCTGCTGCGGTGTCAACAATTACCGAGGCCCTTTGGACATGCCGGAAGAAGCACTTAATCCGGAGACAACAAATTGCCTCGAAACAAATTGCAAAACGTAGCAATCAAGGTAATTTGTTAAAGTCTATTATCATGGGCTTGACGGAGAAGCAACATATTGAGTCAGTGATTACTTGCAAGGATGCAGCGTCATTAGAAACCACAATGGGCACTTGTATTAACGATTCAATGTTGGATATACTAACTCAAAGATTTCAAAATGCAAAAATAAGTGAACTACCAGGAGTTGATTTTGTATTTGAAGATGATAAGCCGTATCCAGGACTACCTAATTGTCCAGAAAAACCAGTATACATTGTGCAATTCAAGTCATCAAAAGGATGGAGTAATAGCAGTTCCTGGAATCAGCAGATGGCTAATTTTAAAAAAGCCATCAAAAAACATGGCGATAATTCTTATGTAATTTTAGGTCATTATTTTGGTTCTGGTAGTAAACCAATTCCTTCTTTTGATGGCAATGGTTATCAGCTTTTTGGAAATGATTTATGGGATTTTTTAACTGGGCATCCTAATTTTTATTCTTCATTATATTCAGAATTGTTCATTCAACAACCTGTTTATGTTAATGATGATTCTGGATCGATGAAAAAACTTGTTTCTGCCGCTAAGCGACAATTGATTAAAGAAGGCGTTTTGAATTGGGACAACATGACTACAATGGCTGGATAATTATTAGTATTTTGTGTAATTTATAAATTACACAAAATACTAATAATTATTGAGATAAATTAATCAGGCAGTACAAACCTAGTCGGTCTTTCGCCACCACCAGAATCACGTCCAGACATGTCTGGACGTGATTCTGGTGGTGTGAACATGATTTTAACAAATACTCCATCTGATGTTTTGTTAAAATCGGCTGCTAAGCCTGCCTCTGTTGCCGCTCCTGTTTCTCTCATTACCATGCTCTTAGCTTGGGCTATTGCTTTGCCGGGATGAACTGATCCTCGAAAACTAAATTCCCAAACATTGGGACGTGGTCGCTCAACGGTAACTTTCAAATTGTCAGCCTGTTGTACATGTTGGGCTTGTTGTTGCTCAGCACCACCTTCTTTAGGTGGTTGACAGCCAAACATGCCGCAAGAAGCAAGGGCACCCGTAGCGAGCAATCCACGCATCAGCCCTTCGGAAGCCATATTTTCTTCATTTACTTCCAGCCATTTTTTGAATTTCATAAAGGTTATTTATGAGTGAATCGATAAAATATTTAAAAGGAAAACGTGTTTATGTTGGCGGACCAATTGAACATGATAATCCAAATGATAATTGGCGTGATTCTGTTAGACACAAACTTCGGAATGTATTTGAGCTGAAGGTATTTGATCCAGCAGAAGATCCGAAGCAGTATCTTCGTGAGCAAATTATACATTGTAAAAAAAATGAATTGTGGGATGAATTATCTCATATTATGCATGAATTTGTTAGAGCAGATCTTGGAGTGGTAGATAGGTCAGACTTTGTCATTCAGTATCTACCTTATAAAGTATTAACTACTGGCACTCATCATGAGATCATCAACAGCAATGATCGAAAAAAACCAACATTAATAGTGTGCCCACAAGGAAAAAGCTGTGTTCCTGATTGGTATTTTGGTTTCATAGATCATAATCATATGTTTGGATCATGGGATTCATTATACGAATATTTAGAAAAAGTAGATCGTGGACATATGCAAAAAAATCCACGATGGTGGTTTTGTTATAATTATAGCAATTTGGAGTGGGTTAAATGAAAAAAGTCCTGGTTTATAACCAGGACTTTTTTCTTATATCAAAGAATAAAAAGGACACATTTTTCTATACTCACATCTTTTACAATGTTTTCCTACGTTGCCTTGAGTTTGATCTGGATCTTTATTTTCAATAGATTTATGCATCTTGATTAATTTTTCCTCAACTGCATCTAATGTTTTTTCTGAATAAGTAGCACCAACTAATTCACTCCCGTCCAAAAAATAGAGGGCGGCTCGAATGTTTTTTGGATCTGCATTGAATTCTTTTTGAACTACTCGACAATAAGTTTGTAGTTGGAGGGAATCTTTGATGTCGTCTTTTGTTTCTCGCCACGGTCCTTTTTTAGTCGTTTTCCAGTCAATGATAAAAAACTCGTCTCCTTTTTGGATAATTCGGTCAATGAATCCTAGCATGAATCTATTGTGTGGCGGGTCTATATCAATTTTAAAATGCCATTCTACCATTCCTTCTAGACCTATTTTATCAGAAAATCTCATATAAGATTTAATATGCTCAGGTAATTTATTTTTATATTCAATTGGCAATCCTTCACATACTTTACCAGGCTCTAATTCGATTTTACCTGATAATACATCTTTGATAATTTCGTTAATTTGTATTTTGCCACGACCTAAGGTATGGTTTTCAATGATTTTGTGAACTATTTTGCCGTAATTAAAATAAGCTGGTTCCGGTTCTGGTGATAGTACTTTTAAGTGATATTTATACTTGTAACGTTGCTCACATTCTTCATATAATTTAGATCGACTAACGCTGATGTGTTCAATTAACATTAAGATGCCTTTTATAAAACTAAAAATAGGATGTTTGAAAATGCATTTAAAAGAGCATTACATTCCCAACCGAATGAAACATTATAGTTATAATCGTCTAGTGTCGATAAATACCTTAGCTTATTAAGATTTCTGAAATAATGTTCTGTAAAATAAAATAGTTTTTAATGACGCAAAAATTGTCTTTAATTAAGGTTGCCTAATCTAAACTATATTACAAATGGAGGAGAAGTGTGAGCTGTGATTTTGACGCATTCATAGATTGGGCTGAATCAAGATTTGGTGATGTTCGTATATCTGGCAAGGAAGTTAAATTAAATTCCTGCTTCACAGATGACCGTAAACATCATCTTTGGTGTTGTCCAGATAAAGGAACTTTCCATTGCTGGAAATCAGATGAAGGCGGCACACTTGTAGGATTAGTAGCTCACGTTGATGGTTGTTCTTTTGGAGAAGCTGCTGAAAAGATTGGTGATTCCAAAGGCAGTGGAATGAGTAGTATTCGATTGTTGGAAAAACAACTTCAAGAACTTCAAGAAGGACTCTTAAAACCAAAAATAGAAACTAAGATAGTGCTGCCGCCCAATACATTTGTTATTAAATCTTTATCCGAAGATAACAAGTATCGCTTAATGGCTGAAAATTATATTCGTAATCGTAAATTACCAATTAGTAATTTAATGATCTGTACATCTGGAGAATATCGAGATCGTATTGTTATTCCTTACTACGGTAAAAATGGCGAATTAATTTATTGGAATAGTCGCGACTTAACAGGCAAATCTTATTTACGTTACCGAGGCCCGAAAAAAGATGAAGTTGGTGTTGGCAAAGAAGATGTGCTTTGGATAGAAGATTGGCCAAAACCTAAAACAAAGGTTTATGTAACCGAAGGTGAGTTTGATGCCATGAGTCTCAATCTTACAGGACTAACTTCAGCAGCATGTGGTGGAAAATCTGTTAGCGAGAAGCAAATGGATATGCTCAAGCACTGTAATGTGGCAATATCTTTTGATGCTGACAAAAGCGGCTCGGGAGCACTAAATAAATTAGGTGAAGTGTTTGAGAAATATGCCGACGTACAGGTTACTTTTGTCCGACCTCCCACGATTTACAAAGACTGGAATGAGATGCTCAAGGACGCCGGACCTCGGGTTATTCGTGCTTATATTGAGCAGAACGAGAAGACGTTCAATGGCTCCTGGACAGCAAACAAACTAATATTTAACTCCCGGTAAGGAATTCAATGAAAAACAGGATTTCCAAGTATATTAAAAACAAAAAGGATCGAAATCGAGAAAATGTCAATGACATTAGAACTTTCTTTCTTGCTTGTGAATTTAAACCGAAGGCGGAATTTTGGAGTATAATTGAGCCGTTTGCTTACAACATTAAACCGGCTTTTATTTATGGCAATCTCGGTATTATTGCCTACGAACCAGCGGCTTATTCTATTGTTGTAGCTAGTGAAGAATGCGAGCCACTTCTTGGCTACATTATGACTATCACCCATCCAGAAACGATCATGTTACTTGATCGAATGAAAGGATATCTCGGGGAAAATTCATTCAATACTCATGTTCGCCGATTAGTACATGCCTATACCGATGTAGATAAAGTTCAAAATGCTTGGTGTTATATGTTGAGTAGCAATGTGATTAATGCTTATCAGAAAATTGAGTCAGTTGAATTTGGCATATGGGACGACAATGATGACAAACAAGCTAATTTACTTGAAAAAATTATTGAGCCAAAATAAACAAAAAAGGGGAGTTAATTAACTCCCCTTTTTTGTTAAGGCTTAACAATTATCGCCATACCTCTAAATGAATTAATGGATTCATAAACAGCACCAGACTCAGTACAGAATTTATCGAGTCCTTCTTTTAGTATATCGGCGTGGAAATCATCCACCACCATTACACCTCCTGATTTAAGAGCATCCCAAGCCAACCAGCACTCATGGTAGCAGCCCTCAGTTGTATGCATACCATCTACAAGACAAAGATCGCACTGATTGTCTAGATCGAGCGACTTTAGTTGTTGGGTATCAACCTTAGTGATGACTATATCTTCGATGCCCATTACGTTTTTAAAATAATCTTCCATGATTTTGAGTGTCTCAATTCCATCACATTCAAAATCAAAAGAACGCAAAGAATATTGGTCCATCGAATGACCTGAGCCTTCTACAAAGCATTTCAACGAATATCCAAATCTACTACCCATCTCTGCGATAAATTTTGGCTTTATTACAGAGGCTACCAGATGAAACCAAACATAATTATCATCTCCAGAAACGAAATCCTTTCCCTCATCGATTTCTTGAAACAAATCGCCAATGAGTTGTCGGTCATTTTTAACAAGAGACTTGCGTAGTTCTAGCACTTCGTTGCTTATACCCATCCTCGCTCCTTAATTTGATCAATGATGTATTCAACTCCGTGACGCCCATATATTAATGGCATGTGTTTGCCAGACGAAATCATTTGAGGACTTGCCCATGCTGATACCATTGCTTCTTCGAAGCTAATGTGATGTTGCGGCGAAATAGAATCTCCCTTCTCACGCCAGAATATAGCAACAGGTATGCCCATATAACTAGATGCAATGCCAATCCCGGATTGATAAGAAATAACAAACTTAGCACCCTTAGTAATTGCAATTGTTTCGCCAATAGAGCACTTGCCGATCATGTTGATCCACGGCTCGCCTTTAATTAACGGCAAAAGTTTTTTTTCGTAATAGTCTTGATCTTGTTCAGACCCAACTACAACAATTTCTAATCCAAATTGATCGCGGATATTAGCAGCTAAGTTCACCCAATCTTCTGGCTTCCAAATGGCATTCCGATTATGCCCTGCGGTGGAATTTCCATCAGTGGAGCCACAAAAGAAAGCTACATAAGGCTTATTAATTTCAGCAGCTTTTTTTAATTCCTCGTCTTTGAATTGGAATTGATCCATAACAGACCAATTAATTTCAAAATCTGGTAACCATTCCTCAAGTCGAATGCCTCGTTCTAAAGCAGCATTTGGCATCAATATATAGTCAATTCCAGGCATCGATGACACCATGTTTTTACCATCTGGAAGGTAGCGAAATAAACCATTTTTATCTGTTGCTGGTCCTGGCATAAGTGATGACCCAACTTGACCAAGTTTTGGTACTTGGTACATTTTCACACTATCCACAAACTTGAATCGACTTATAAATTCTTTTGCTCGACTTTCTAAATGATTTTCGGCATCAAAACAGGCAATGCAAATTTCAATTCGTCCGCCACCTAATTTTTTAGCCACATCTTCGATTTTAAGCAGCGTCCAAATGGAATCACCGATTCCCTGTGGTACCAAAAATCGTATTCTCTTAGGTGGGTGTGGGAATTCGTTTGGCAAAGTTGCGAGTATTTTCTCATATGGTGTATCGAATGTAGAAGCTCGGAACAAACCAGATTCTACATTTTCTTTCTTGGCCCAAGTGTAGAGCATATCTTTTAGTCTTGGGAAGTACAACATAAATTGTGGTATATCAAAATTATCCGTCAGAATATTTAATCCTGATTGATAGCCGATAAAATATAGTGAATTTTTAATTAGATGACATACTTGACCTGGCGGAAGATCAATGTATGTTTTGACCGGAATGCCAGATTTTTTGATTTCTTCGGACATCTCAGAAACAGTTGCAGCATCATAAGACGCACCAATCATTACAAGAGGGTATTTAAGATCATATTTTTTATAAAAATCAAAAGTAAAATCCACCCACTGCTTATCCGGCCAATGCATGGTTGTTTTGTTTGATCCAGAAACATACAATATTAAATAATCACTAAATGGCAAATCAATGTGCTCGGTTTTAACTTGAACATTCCACTCAGGAGGCAAGGATTGATCGATATCTTCTAATCTGGTGCCGTTTTCGAGAAAATTATTACATGAAAAATCAAAGCGTTTCCTGCCATTTTCATAATCTTTTAGCAAATCTGACACTTTAGGTCGCATACATACTATTTTTTCGTAATGGTCCCCAGTGACAATAGGGAATGTTATCCGTCCAGCTTTTGGTAATAATCTCACCCAATGATATGCTCGCATTTGAACAACATTGTGTTCAACAGTGGCAATTTCAAAATTGATACGGTCAAAGTAAGGTGATAGTTTTTGATATACCCAAAAAATATCGCCCACTCCTTGTGGCACCAATACGGTTACTTCACGATCTACAGGTGGGAATTTTGTTTCATCTTCAATGAAAGTAATTTTATTCAAAATACGCCTAGACGTTTCCATGTCTGGATACGTTGGCTTCGGAAGATGTTGTGGTAACGGTGTTGGTTTTTTTACTGATGCCATAATTCTCTCATTTGGGTGTCTTGTAATTGATTGGCGAGTCAATCGATTACGACGAAGGTTTTTGTTATCTGCCATAATAAATTATTGCTGTCTCCGCATCAGAATTTCTTCAAGATTAGGTACAGACCGCATTACTCCTTTGATATCTGACGGGTTGCCGGTAAATGGAATTTCTTTGAAAAATATTCCCTGCATACCCGTAGAAACATCTCTTATTGTTTCTAATTGAGCGTTAACATATAATGTTCCATCACGTCTTTCCATAAATGGAACTTCTTTTGTCTTGGTTTGCCATTTTCATCACTATCTCCTGTTTCTTTAAGATACAGAATTGATAAATCTAACAATGGAACAATCGATCCTTCATCATCAATCATTGCTTCGCTATCACTTGCATCACGGGAGCGAACGATAATTTTCCCTTCTTTGTAGCCAGCCAAAAGGCTGTCTGCCATATCCCAGCCACAACAATAAATAGCACCTTCATCAGGGGAAACAACGTGAATTAAAAAAGCTCGATTTTTAAATCTTTCAGCGATTGATTCAATAACTATACGACGACGGAGGACTTGTTTTTCTTCTGGGCTTCCATCTGATAATCTTTCTAACTCAGCTTCTTGAAGGTATCGTTCCGGATCATCTTGTTGAAGACTCCATTTGCCAACACTAATTTCGCCAAATTGGGTGCCGAATCGTGTATTGAAACGAATACTAAAATCTCTTTCCGAGTACGCCAGATCTTCTCCAGAGCCACCACCACCCATTTGAATAGAACCAGTGAGTGCTGCCATATATTTTCGATGCAAATCACTTTTGAGACCATATAAGCCAGCTAATTTGATATATACATCACGTAGTTGTGGTGTGCTTGATTCTTCAAGTACATTAGTCATGTGCTGCATAATAGATACCGCTGGATTGTTACGGTCTAAATTTTGCTTGATAAGTTTGCGAATTTCTTTGCAGGCTTTATCAATATTAGCATTTTGTCGTAAAACGAGAATGTTCCAGTTATCTTCAACAAATTTCCGCTGAGGAGCAGTAAGTCCAGTTTGTTCACGAATCGGCTCAAGATTATTCATCATTTCAACCGGATCGCCCTTTACGGCTAATTTGAAAAAGCCTTTTTTCCAAGTTGCGAAGTCTTGGTTTTGATTTTGATCTTCATCATCCATGCCTTCTGGAGCCTGAGGCTCTTGAGTTACGTCTTCGCCGCCGTCATCATTTTGATCGTCTTGTCCTGGTACTGGGGGTGAATTTTGACCAGCACCCTGAAGAGCCGGACCAGCCTCTGGCTGCCCTCCTCCTGGTTGTTGAGCTGGGCTTCCCATTCCAGGTTGTGCTCCTGGAGGACCGCCAGCCATTGCTTCGTCGGCTTCAATCCAAAAGTCAACATTGTAATAATCAATTCCCACTGGTCATTCTCCTTGCTTTTTAGTTTTTTTAGCTATATTTTCTAACATTTTTCGCTTATTGGTGTTATCACCGCCAATGCTAAATTTGTTAACTTGTTTAGCTACGACTTCTGGTATACTCTTATCACGCATTTTGATGCGTGCGAGTAAGTCAAATACTCTCGTCATATTATTAGAGATATCACTTCTCATTTTCATAAGATTGACCAATGCTTCTTTGCTAGAAGTGCTGGCATCGCCTTCATTGATTACCATGTTGACAAAGCTGCTGAGTAGATCATCAATCTCTTTGCGATCGTCACGACACATGTCCAAGATCTCACTATACAAGCTAATCATGGTATCATCAGTTACGATTTCCTTATCGTCTTTTTTCTTTAGAGTGCCGACATTAATCTCCATCATCGGCATATGCTGCCTTTGATCGGTTACTTCAGCGGTTTGGTTAAAAGATTTTTCCAAAAACTCTGTTTTTGACAATGATGTTGGTTCCATATCATTCATATATAGTCTTATCTGAATACATACTAATATCCAGGAGAGTGAAAAATGATCGATAACATGAACATTTTGTTTACGAGCGAGCCATCAGTTCACGAATCTGATCGGGTTATTAAAGAGTTGCGAATCTGTATAGGTAAAATTAAACGTGCAGCATTGTCATTGGAAAGTTCGGTCCGTCAATTAGAGGAGGGCACCGACAAGACCAAGCGAAGCATGGAGGCTTTGGTTTCAGAATGACCATAAAAAGGAGGGTAAAATGAATGCTGTTGATGATAACTTCCGTAGAGACTTGCAGAGCGAAATAAAATTAGTTTTAGAAATGACAGCTCGTGTAGACGAAAGAGTGAAGCTTGTTGTTGAAAAACAATCTGAAATGACTCAACGCCTAAATGGCTTCATTGAATCGCACAATGCTTTGCTTAATAGAGTATCGGTTATTGAGGCTAAAAATGGTAATGGCTTACATGATTTGAAGAACAAGGTAGATAATTTAATTGAGCGAATTGTAAAAATCGAAGCAAATAGCGACCACATTAATAGAGTTGAAAATATAGTTAACAAGTATTCAGATGATGTAGATCAAATTCAAAATGAACTTACAAATGTTGAAAAACGTGTTAATAAAATTGAAGAATCTAATTTAGGTATATGGTCTAAAACCAAATTTGTTTTAGACCACGTGGCTAAAGGCGTGTGGGTTGTTGTTGTATGTTGGGTATTGTATAAATTTGGTCTTAACACGCCGCCTTTGCCATAAGTTTTAAATAATTACCAAATATATCAGAAGAGGTCGAACATAACTGCCTCTTCTATTTAGCCTGCCTTTTCCAGCCCATCAATAGCCAGAACAGCTTCTGGCATCGGTAATCCATTAGCTCGATTAAATTCTTCTTGTTTGTTCATTAATTGAAG
>JACCDG010086611.1_pt1 | contig 15227 bp, 38 predicted proteins | sample 7442471 | NCBI WGS metagenome assembly JACCDG01 (sample SAMN15323444, study PRJNA562643) | freshwater metagenome | isolation source: river surface water | place: USA:Blue River Watershed | collected 2017-08-17
CTAGCATCAAAACATTCACCATCACAATAGTCGTCATCTTCACATTCGGCCATAGGCTTCGCTACCTCAGTAAGATAACCCCAGTCGGTTAACTCTCCACCATATCGAATACGACCAACTTCACCATAAACCCGTGGAGCCATGTTAGTCATAGCCAACTCTTTTTGGATCATGTAAGAAAAGTCAGCATTAGCTTTATCTTGAAAGCATTTGAAACCTATACCACGCTTTCCAACAACCCTAAAGAAAGTATTCCTACTTCCTGCATCATCATACAATCCAACGTAAGAACTAGCCATTTTTCATCTCCGTACTAAGATATTGCATATCTTCATCACAATCGCAACAAACCGGAGTGCCAATATTCATATAGTCCCACGGCACAATAGCAGTCTCGTCACCACATTCAGCACAACGCCAAACGTGTCGGATTTTAGTATCGTCAATAACTTGCCAGTTTTCCATTTTATATCCTTAGTGTGCAGGAAACAATACGTTAGCCAAACCCTTTACGCACATGTCACATGATATACTATCTTTCGTGCCAGTGCAAGTGATAACCGAGCGACCACGACGGATTTCTGGGCAAACCACAAACTTTGTCGCATTGAGAACCACCAGCTTGGGCAACGCTTTTCGCCATGCGTCGGCCTTGGCTTTGTTCTTCGGACGTTTGGGAGCAACCTTCATATCGCTATCGCACCATGCGAACAGCTTGAAGCCTTGAGCCATAGCCTCGCCCATGTCGTTATCATCATGCACACTAGCATATACATTCATATACTTTTCCAGACTCACAAGTCGAGAATCATAAATATGAGTATAGAACCACATATCGGGCAGACTATCGCCATCGGCCAGAATACTCTCACAAGCCCAAGTCACATTGGCAACATAGTCTAGGTCAAGTTCGCCATTGAGAAACCAGTCACCACGCTCATGCCACCGAATAGACTTCTCACGACGCTTTGCGTCCAGAATCATGGCACGGATTTTATTCTTCTCCGTCACAACATTAGCAAACCCGGCAGTCCTAGCATTTTTATACTGATTCTCAGTCGCCTCGGCATAGCAGCCATTACCGAGATAATCACAATCAGGCGGGCAAGTATCGCCAACCGGACGAGAAACCACGATACAACCCTTGCCCAACTTATCATTACCGTCTGCCGTTTTCATAGCTTTCTCCTAGCGTGTCTCTCGATTCTACACTAGATTATCGGCAACGTCAAGCGAAAAACTTTAGAGAGAAAAAGATTTGTCGTAAAGCCTTATGATGTCAGCACTTACGACGAGCCCGGCCCGCCGATTTTGTCCTAAGTCCTTATCCTCAAAGAACTTAGAAGAAGTTCGCATATTTTTAAAAACTGTTCTGTAGTTTCTGCGTCACTTTTCATAGTAGCCCCGGCAGGAATCGAACCTGCATCTAGAGATTAGAAGTCACTTATTCTATCCATTGAACTACGAGGCCATGCTACTATTATACCATACCGTCTCAACGCCGCAAGCCCACACGGCGTCCCGTGCAGGCTGTGCGGTTGAATGGTTGGTTCGTTTACCATTCTTTATCATATACTATAGTGGCCGAACCTATTCCCGGAAGCCACCCCGGTTATCTAGTCTGGCTTTGACCACCACTATGTTGCACCATTATTGTCCTGCAACGAGAACTTCATACGCGGGACGAATCCCGCCGCACTATGCCTAAATGCTATTTATACTGGCATAGTCCAGTTTATCAAGTCAGGCAGTCGCCTCCTCGGCCACAACCTTGCTAGCCTTAGCCTTATGGCCGTCGCCAGCTTCCTTGACACCGATACCGAACTTGCGATTACGAGCAACCTTCCAACCCTGCTCGCTATACTCCTTCACACCATCAGCCTTGACTAGAGCCAGAGTCTCCTCCGGCAGACTGTCCGTAAGAGACTGACGCAGCGTATCCTCAATAACCTCACAATCAAGACCGTCCGCAGCAATCGTCACGTTGAAACTGTAAGCCTTCATAGTAAACCTCCAAAGTGTAAAAACCTATCCAACATATGACTAGTATACGCTACTAATCATCACTTGTCAAGCCTGCTATGACGGTTTCGATTGTTGTCATCGTAGCAGCCACTTGCGTCGTGTTCTATCATTCTACAGTATAGTATCGGCACTGTCAAGGTCGTCTCTTGAGTCTGAATCCATTTTTTTTAGATTAAGCGTAAACCGTTGTGGCATAAGCACTTACGTTAAGGTCGGCCCGCCCACTTTGCCATAAGTCTTTACAGCACAAGGGTTTGTGTCATGATAGAAAACCCTCACAACCCAAGGTGGTCAGATCACGCAGCAGCTGCTCTGCCGCTTCCGGCGTTTTCAGAGTGATGCTCTGCTTGGTTCCGGGCTTGGCAGGAATGAACTTGTCGTAACGCCAGCCTCCGACCAGAGAATCCGTCCAATCCTTGGCCTCCTTGAGTCCCCATCCGGTGTGCAACCGAATAGCTTTGATGCATGGGATACGATTATCCAGAGTCATACCTCCTGTGATCGTCACCACACGACGCTGGTTCACACCCAGTGCCACTTCCAATGCACATACGATCTTCTCGTACATGTCCAGATTGCAACCGTTCGACACCAGATTCAGAGCCTCACGCACCGTCAGTTCAACCTTGATCATATTCCAAAACTTTCTGTATACTTAGGGTCGATTTCGTAGATACCGTCAAAACTTCCGTTTCGTTCTTCCAGAATATGCACTTGCTTACCATTGGTAATCAGAGTGTCATATTCGCTATTGTCCCAAATAAACTCGTTGTTATCACTCTCTCGTCGCCAGTGTGGGTCACGAATCGGATTATAGAACAACTTTTCCAGATTGTCAACAGGCAAAATCGGATAAAAATCCTTGCGAAGCATCACTTCTTCACACCTTACCCATCCACTAACATCATGCACACCAGCCTCAAATACCTGTTTAGCCTTATTAGGACGATTCCACAACTTACAACCCCGCATCTCCAACTGGTATTCAGCAGGATCATAATAGCAAACCTCTACATTCCTCCCACCCTGCTTAAACTTGATTTGCCAGTGCATATAATGCCTTCCACCGCTTAGATGGAATCGTACTTCAGCGTGTATTTTTACTTGTTTTTCCATTTTGTTCTGCAATCTTTTTGTTTACGCTTTTCACAAACTGTGACCAGTATCCGGGTCGTTTCTTTGCTTTCTTTGCCATATTGAGATTCTATCCTCTCTAATAACTCTTGTCAAGACCCCTATAACTTGGCTGACTATACCCACCTAACCAAATCCGCAGGATTAGCAGAGACAAATAGATGGGGTTGGGCCATACTCGACAGCCATTTAACCGTGGCTACTTTGACGTCATTCTGCCAGCGGCCCGCATCTACTCGTCTGCTGTAGTATACATCTATTATCGACAAGAGTCAAGAGAAGTCTTTAAAAAATCCTAAAGTGTTGGTGGATAAGCACTTACTACGAGCGGGGCGGGCAAACCTTGCCGTAAGTTCTTTACGGACAAGGCTTTAGCTCAATCTTCGTCTAGATCGCTAATGTCGTTAATGATCACCTTCTCGTCTGGCGTCCCGATGTTCTCAATGAACACCCTGTGCTTGCTACCTTGAAACTCCAGAAGTCCATCATGATACAGAGTAGCTGTTCCAACACCTTGATAGTTGCGGAACCAAGTAAATCCCTTTTCTTTTGCTGTCGTAAAGTCACAAGGAACAATCTCTGTCTTCATTTGATCAACTCCAGTTCACTAATATAGGCATCCTTTTCGGTTCCATCGTCGTACAGTACCCAAACCCGCATTGCTGAGGAACCCAGTTGAAGAATCGTACCTTCGTGTCCGACTAGACCCTTCTTCTCTCCAAATGGCTTCCACCTAACACGATCACCAACAGAAATATTACTCATTGCAGATTCACTCCTCTTGTTGCTATGATTCTATCATCTGTTATCGGCTCCGTCAAGCGAGGTTCTTAAAAAAAATGGATAGACGCAAAGCATTCAGCCGTAAGTAGTTACGACAAATCCTGCCCCGCCGCCTTGTCACAAGTTCTTTGCTCACAAGGCTTTGTGTCAATCTTCTTTCCACGGATATGGTTGCACATACGGACCATAAAAGTCATGCAGATACTTGAATCGTTCATCTCCATGATACTGATACATTTTACGAAACTCACTTACACAACACTGATATAATATGCAGTCGATCATCTTATCATGGTAATAGTCTTTTAATCCTTGCTTAGTAATAAGCTTAAAAAACCCATCACCAAAAGCCATAATAGTACCCCACAACTCTTCACCATCATAGGTAAAGTGCAAGGTGTTACTTAACCAGTATGGAGCATATGGATTATTACCATTCATATGAATATTCTCCCAACTTCAATCACGTTCACCCTAATCCTAAAATAATTTTCGGCTTCCCAACAATACTTTGCTGTTCTAGCATCATAATCTCTAGTCCAACCAAGAAATTTTCCGGTTGTAGCACAAACAACCTTATAATCATAATAAGGTATCATTTTTCTTACAGTATTCATTTCTTTTCCTCTTCCTTCTTCAACGGGCCACGATAGTCTCTAAACCTTTATCTCATCAGGAGTTAGAGATAACTAGCTCCACATACTTATTTACCAATTCAGATGCCGAAATCTCATGCAAGCCCACCAACTCTTTAGCCTTATCCACATTGTTCTTACTCATCGCACTCATACGAGAGTTAAAAAAGTTGATAAGATAGATCATTGCTTGCTCACGATTCATATTGCAAGCTTTCACAGTATTTAAGTCTCTAAAGTTTTTAGCCATTAGGATAATCCTCTGGGTAGTCTTTTGCAGGCTTAATCGGTCTGCTCATCACACCATCATCTGGCATCCACCACGGAGCATCCATTCGATCAACAAGGCCAGGACTCTCATGACAGAAAATAAGATGAGGGCTTACTGGATCTTCTGGAGCATAACAATATTCTCCAGCCCACACACCAATATGTTCACCATAGTACCAGATACCCTGTCCCTGCTCTGGCTGCTTCTCAAAAAAACTAATCCATTCCATTAGTGCTACGCACCTTTCTAAGAATTTCATCGTCATGGATTTCTAAAAGCTTATCGAGTAACTTAGATTGCATTTTTCTAAATTGCTTTTCATTACCCCAATAGTAACCCTCTCGAATATTCTCACCTATCAAGTTCAATATATAGTTCAATTCTGTATGAGTCAGTTCAACAGTTTCGGTTTTCATTACCAATTCTCCGGCATAGGAATCTCATCAAAACCAATATAGCACACTACTAGATCATTGTCAAACTGATCCCAGTATGTCAACTCATCTCCATAATCTCCATTATACCAATCTCCCCATCCACCCATATCCTTATTCCAGAGTAGATCAATAGGCTCAGAGTATCCCTTTACACAACAAAGATACTTACGGTCCCTAATAGGATTATCATAATGCCAGTTCATTTTCCCCTCGTAATAATCAAACACTTTGTGCTGGTATCACTATCGGTCAACTGCACACTCTCATGAGGCCCATAATACCAAGCATCATTCTCCGAGAAGTTGAATACAACCTCATCAGTCTTGAGTTGGGTATCATTATATCCACCCTCATACCCAAGAGTCAATACCCTCATATCACCCGGATAATTCTTCAACTGTTCGATCAGTTCGTTAACGGTCATTTTCCTCTCCTTTTCCACCATTATACCATCTATTTTCTATCTGTCAAGAGTATTAAAACCAGCGAACCTTTTACGCCCCGATTCTATAATCCACCAATACTCCGATATTATGAACCCTTGGAGCAAGGTAAACATTGGTGGAAACCGCCCACGACATTGGTCCCTAGAAATGTGATCAGCATTTCATCACCTTGCTATTCAAGCGGTTACTGGTTGTTTGGTATCCGGCTGTTGTTTCAGTGATTCTACCCGATGAAGGATAAAATGCAAGCGCATTGTTGCAGTGTTAATTCACTCTATTACCCGATGAAGGATAATACCGGATTGTATTGGAGCGTGACCAAGGATTCGCACCTTAGTAGATTGGTATACTATCCTAACGTATAACCCCGTTAGGCAACCCCACGCTGCATAACAGACCGTAGGTTTATCGTACAGGTTATCCCAACCTAGTCGCTAGACTCACGCATTATATTGGTCGTAATGAGGACGCCATCCCCCATAGATTAGCATTACTATACAACGTATAAGCCCGTTGTCAACACCATCTCTGCCGAGACATGCGGTGTTTATCGTAATGGCTTATCCTAATCTAGTCCCGTCGCATGGACCTACGAAAGTTTGTATTGTGAGGACCGATTGTAGCAGACGTTTCCTAGGACATCAACTACCGTTTTTATCGGTTGCTCGGCCCGACACAACCAACAAGCGTTTGCTTGTTCTTCAATCATTCTACATCTAGTATCGGCACTTGTCAAGACCCATCTGTAGGAATTTCAAAAATTTTTTTGTATTGACGCAACCCCATGATACACAAGCACTTACATCAAACTCGGCGGGCCACCCTCGCCCTAAGTACCCTTGGGCAAAGCACTTAGGACGAAGGGACGATCTAGGCGTTTACTTCCTCATCGTCTTTGAAAAACTCCTGCATATCGTATTCGTTCCACAATGCTACAGGAATCATATTTTTACTATTATAGTCGCAGTAGTTATCCACACCATTATCCCATATACCACAGAAAGCCATACCCGGCTCCCAATATGTTGCTCTAACATCATATCCCAACTCAAACAGTTTATCATACAACCCAACAGGAGGACTCCAAGCACTATCAAAAGAGCAACAAACTTCGTTATCGACCCTAGTGGCTTTCAAACCATATCGTTCCTCTTTTTCTGTGCCAACATCGGCCCCAATATCCCACTTGGTTCCCCAGTTGTTGATTTGCCAGTCATACCAATCTTCGCCCTCTGGCAACGGCAAAAACTCACTACAAGTCTTGCCAAGATTATAGGCTTTCTCAAATCGGTCAACCATGGCTGGATCGGTATGGGAAACAGTCAACTTGTTCATGCACCAGTTAGGCATAGAAACCTTTCAGTTTAGAGTTGTTACCAATGCTTCATAGCGAGCATCACGCTTGGCTGCTTCCAGAGCCTTACAGAAAAACTGATGAAAGTCATCCAAGTCAGCATGAATCTCTTCCTCTGTTTTGCCAATAGAAAGAATCATTCTCATGGCAAAAGCAGCGACATGATCCGCAATCAGGCTCTTTTCTTCTTCAGACAGGCTCATTTTTTACCTCTGTAGCGTCAGCAATCCAATCCCCAAGATACACTCGTTCCACAAACAACCTGTCGCCATACTTCTCTTGTGCTTTTTTGTTAGCGTCCCAAGCACTATATGACTTGACATAGCCAACAAGGCGACAGTCTTGAATAACAGCCCAAGTATACAGAATCACTCGTCATCCTCCGATCCGACAAACATCTCGTTCCACGTTTCGCTGTCAATGCCCGTCATCAGAATCTCACGCTCATCAGCGGAAAGATATGGGAAACAGTTTTGAATCGAGCCACCGTTGATCCATTCGTTGGCGTCATCAAGATAGGTTACGATACTGAACGGACGACCACCAGTAGTAGTCCCGCTGAAAGTGATCGTACCACCGTCGTGACTCACCCAACGATCCACAGCATCGGTCATAGCATATCGTGTGAACATCTCTTTGTCTCCTCTTGTTCCTCGTATTCTACACCACTATTATCGGCCTGTCAAGAGGAAAAACTTTAGCAAAAAGATTTGTCGTAAAGTGTTGTACGATAAGCACTTACGATCAGCGGGGCGGCCCGGCCTCGCCCTAAGTGCTGCCGTAGCAACAACTTAGGGGTTGGACGGTTTGTAGGCAAGAATGCCTATTAGAACAGCAGGCTAGCAACCTTACTGGTGAACAAAGTACCAGCCAGCAACGGCTTGCGACAGTTAGTCACTCGCTCTGCATAGAAGTTACGCACCTTGCCGTCAAACGTGCGACAAGTCACAAGATGATTCGTGCGAATGAAGTTAGGATCATTAACACGATAACGACTACGACGATTCAGCTTGGTAATCTGGTCAGCAGTCAAAGTCTGCTTGCCGATAACCTTAGCAAGAAATCGCTCAGGATCACCATGCAATGGCTGTTCATAGGTAAAGTTGAAAACTTGACCCTCAACAGCATTAGCAAGGCTAGTCTTCGAACCTCCATACACAGCATAAAACAAGAAACCAGCAACCATAGCAGCAGCCACAGCAAACAAACCACCAGCAACAAACACGTTATCCATATCAACCCTTTCGTTAAGAAATCAAAACCACAACTCTGACCATTCTACATCTATTATCGACATTTGTCAAGCGGTCACTTGAGAAAAATTCTCTTGCCAGTATTCTTCCAGTTCCGCAAGGTTCACACCACTATCGTTCCAAGCCACACCATCCGGTGTCTCAAAAGCTAGACCACTATTGAAAATATCACGCAGCAAAATTCTGAAATGTTCGTAGTGATGACATTTTTCTGCAAGTCTATACAGCATTTCGTCGTTGCTGATCCACAAGCAAACATTCCAAGTCTGATAGTTGACATAACCATTATAGGTTCCATCAGGACTCATAGAATCATCCTCTCTTTCTGCTCTCATTCTACTATCTATTATCGACTAATGCAAGAGGGAAACTTGAATCTTTCAATATTGCAAGGTTGTCGTAAGGTATTGTAGGATAAAGACTTAGGAGAAATCCGGCCCGGCCTTTCGGCCCTAAGTGCTTATAGGTTAATGAGATACGTCACAACAGAACCACAGACAAAAGCCACAACCCATAAGATCATATCACTCGCTTTCATCATGCGTCTCCACAAAAATGAGATGCGTAACACTATAGCAAAGTATAACACCGATAACATAACCAGTAGCAACGCTAACAAAATCAAAATCATACATCCCTGTATCTCCTTTTTGTTTTAATCGTCGTACCCAACCCAAAGATATTCACCCTTATCATTCTTTAAGAGTTTATATCCTCTAGATTTCATCCGCTCATACTCCTCAATCTCTTGCCAAACATCGCCCCAAAAACCACTAAATAACCATAATCCACACACCATAGCACCACACAAATAAACAATCCACATAACCAACCATCCTTTCTGCAACCATTCTACACTACTTTTATCGACAAGTCAAGTGGTCAAACTTTAGGCTGACTACAGCCACTCCAGCCAAATCCGAAGGATTAGCTGGGACTACCAACCATCATTCATGGCCTGACGATTCTTGGCTCCACGGGTTCGGAGACGCTTGGGACGGTTATCGTGCTGACCACTACCCCCAAGGTGGGAGTTGTGACCCTTGCCCAGTTCCCACACTGGACGCACGTTCAGGCTCAAAACCATGTTCTTTTTTCGCTTGCTCATGCTTCTTACTCTACCATACTTATCGGCAAGAGTCAAGAGGAAACTTTATGGAAAATCTTTTTTGATCTAAGTCGTTGTAGAATAAGAACTTACGACAAACTCGGCCCGCCCCGCTCGCCCTAAGTGCTTACGCACAAAGGGTTTGCGGCGACTCTCACTCGAAATCCACGAAAATAACTTGATTGTAGCCCCGTGGCTTGATTGTCAGACTGTCGCCATAGTCATACGTCGTAGACTTGACGCCGGTCATACCGGTAGCAGCCTTAACCCTACGAACCAGACTCCTCTGCGAAATCTCGCTATGGGTATCAAACTCATAACTCTTCACCCATCCATAGTTAGCCTCACCGCCAAAAGTATCGGTGTGAGTCACGACGCACTTCATACTATCTCTCCTCAAAGGTTTACAGGTTCAGAACGAAAAGAACAAACATTCAAACCACTAGCAGCAGTCACAGTATCAAACATGATACCCAAAAACTCTTGCCTGTCAATAGCAGTTTCCATATCGTGTTCCGGCAAGTCTAGAACATATTCCTTATCAATAGGCATATCGCCCATTTCATTTTCGACTACGATATCAAAGAATCGGTGCGTACTCATTAGTAGTCCTCTCCGTAGTAATCGTGGAAAGCTTCGATGTCATCGCCGTAGTGTCCGTAATCCTCATCGGTTCCCCAACCCGCACTCGCAAGGCCGGACTCGTGATCTCCGTCCATACTATCATCATAATCGTCAGCAGATTCTTCATCTTCACCTTCACCGGGCCAGTCTTCGATTGATCCATGAAAATCATGGTAATCATCATAGTTCTCATCTTCAATCTTCATATCATCATCCTCGTAAGCGTTTTCGGGATCGAACAGGGGGTCAGGGTGACTCATCATCTTCCTCTCTTTCTCTTATCGGCAGTCTACCAGAAAAACCTTAGCGTGTCAAGGGTCTACCAGCGATTCCGGCGACACTCTTCGGCCCAAGCTTGTTCCTCTTCGATTTGGCGACGAGTAACCGCCGGCCCTTCACCGGTCAAGTACGCATCACGAGCGGCATCATACCCATCGTCCGAATCTTCATCATCCCATTCGTCATATCGACTCATCGTTCACTCTCTCTTTCTTTCTCTCTCTACTTCTTATATCGACAAGTATAGCGTCTAAACTTGAACCGTCAAGCGGAAAGTTTCTTACAATCTCGTAAGGTTTGGCAATAGCAAATACTGTACCAATTGCTCTAAGTCATTGGTATTAAACAACTTACGACTTGCCCGGCGGCCCGGCCTCGTCGCAAGTGCTTATGCGATAAGGCTTTAGGTCAACTTTCCTCGTCCAGATGTCTCTGGTTGTGGTTCAACAGATCGCCGAAATCCATCGGCTCGACCCAATCGCCCTCTTCCTCGTCCTCGTCATCCTCCCATCTGTCGGCCCAACAATTTTCGTCGGCATTGTCTTCGGCATACAGCCGATCCTCATCGCCCGTCCATCCACCGATGTGGCCTTCCATGAAAGAGTCGAGAAAGGAATCTTCGAACATAGCTAGCTCTCCAAAAAAGGGGTTATCGATCACTTAGGCCAATATACACTACCAAAATAGGCTTGTCAAGCCCACTCAACACCGGGTTCAATCTCATCACTGATTCCCACGACTTCGGCCCAGTCATAGAAATCAGTCTGCACGCTAGGATCGTCAATAGGCTCCACCATCGGCTCCACAATGCCAGCGTCCGCAAGCTCTTCCAGAATCCGGTTGACATCCTCAAAATCGTTCAGCATGGTCTTCTCCCTGTGGTTTTCCAGAACAAACGCCATCATATGCGGAAAGTGAGTCATTGTCAAGCCCTTTCTTTCTCTCGTGTGATTTATTCTACAATATTTATCGACCAAAGTCAACAGGCTACAATACTTTTCTTTCCTTACATTATCGTAAGGATACTAGCAGCAAATGTTGTGCCAATCATCCTAAGTCGTTGCTACATAAGCACTTGCGACCAGCCGGGGGCGCCCCGCCCGCCGTAAGTCCTTGCGAGCAAAGAGTTTAGGTCAACTGTCTATAGTTGCACAAATATATAGCATTCCAACCCAGCTGATGATGAACATTAAGGCACTGAACATATTTTCACTCTCCCTTGAAGCTGAACGGACTGATTTCCTCACCGTGAGCCACAATCGCTTCATACTGAGTCCGCAACGCTTCCACACGCTCACGGCTTCCAGGCTTTCCAACCTTCACGATCATGGTATCATCACCACCGATCAGACGAGGATCGGCCTTTTCAACACGAATCTTTCCAAGCCGACGCAGTGCCTTGCGATTGAACTTCAAAATCTTTTCACTACGAATCGGGCCATACTCACCATCGGCAAGAGTGGGTTGGTGTGGGATAGCGATTCCCACAAAGCACATACGAGCCTGAATCTTGGCCTTTTCGATGATTTCAAACTTGGTTTTCATGGTTTCTCTCTTTCTGTGTGTGGATTCTAGCAAAGTCCTAGTGGCTTGTCAACCCCTATAATAGGGGAGGCTATTGTATTCTTCCATGCTGATGGCATTGTCTTGTAATGCTCGGCGCTTTGAGATAATGTCGCTGGCAATATCGCTCATGAGTTGATCCGTAGCAGATTGGCTACGAATATGCTCCTCGGTCAAGCGTTCGGCCATATCGCACGAAGCTTCCATCATCTCCAGCGCTCCACACAATCCGAGAGACATCCAAATCTTTTCGCGTTCATTCATTTCTTTTCTTTCTTTCTTTCTTTCTTTCCAAGTATTCTACCAAAGATTTTTATGTCGTCAACCCCTCTGATGGGTGAGCTATTCTTCGATTACGATAGCCACCAAAAACACCTTGCCAGCGTTCTTATACTTTTGAGGGATAAGACTCAGAGCCTCACGCTCATTATGGGCAAACACCTTACCAATCCTCTTGTCGTTACCATTCACCGTAATCCAAACTGCAAACTCTGTCATCATTTGTCTCTCTTTCTTTCTTCTTATATCGACATTATACCAAACATTCTTTGGGATTCAAGCAAAAAATCCAGATTTTTCTGTCAAGACTTTTTGACAAAACTTTTGCTTATTTTTTGAGCAATTGGCATACTATTTGATAGCGTGTCGTAAGTCGTGATTCTACAAGTACTTACGTCGAAGCCGGCCCGCCCGATTCGTCCTAAGTCTTTATCCGCCAATCACTTAGGCTTATCTTGGCGATATCTGAACAGTAGTTCAGTTGCAGCAGCCTTGATACCCTCACAAAGGATATCATATACAGCACCCTCCTCTTGGGGGAGACGCCACTGTGCCTCACGCAGCCACAACTGAATGGTGCTAGTATTCATCTGTTCAAAGGTGGGCTGGAAATAGTTCGTATTCATTATTCTTTCCTTTCAGGAAACTTTCGTCCAACAAGCGTGTTCGCAGCAGTAATCGTAGAACATATCGCTCAGCACAGCCTCGCAGTTACTCTCGCTTAGCCGGCAGTTTTCGAGAGTGGCTTCACACTCTGCATAATACCTAGGCTTGCCGTCGAGAATGGAAATGACAAAGCCAATATTGCAGGCATGGGCCTCATTGCCCCAAATCCGATTCTTCACAGACACCAACTTCTTCAACATCTCTTTCTCTCTTTCTTTATCCTATCATTCTACATCTATTATCGTCCATTGTCAACCCCTGTGAACAGGAAAAGTTTCCTTACAATCTCGTAAGGTTAGTTGCTGCAAATGCTGTGCCAATTCAAACCCATTTCTTTAGGTGATACATAAGTCTTTATGCAGCAAGAACTTATGTCAAATTCGGGGCGCCCGCTTTTCCGTAAGTCTTTACGGCGCAAGGCTTTACGTCAACTCACAATCATACGATCTTCGAACGGTGTACCATCGTTCAGGTACCATTCATAGTTCTTCTGGTATACCTGTACGGGCGAATACTGGTTGATACGCTTCTTCGTGGTGTGCGTGCGCCATCCCCCACTATTGAGCATCACAGTATCATCGGGATAAATCACCACAACATTCGTACCATGCAACTCGATTGCAACACTACCGTCAGCCTGGATATAGGCGTATGTATTGTTGCCAACCTTTCGTTGTCCACGATTACGCTTGCCCAAAACCAGTTTAGTTGCTTCTGCGTGATTCATGCTTTCCCTTTCGTGTCGATGTAGTATCCCAAAATACGACGCTAGTGTCAACCCTCAAGCATGGGTCGGATTAGAGCGAAAATACTTTGCCCAAAGCTCATCGGTCACGAACCGCACAACCGTATCCATCGAACCACGACAAACGTAGTAGCCCATATGAATGTCGAACAGGGCATACGTCCCATCCGCCTTGGGGTGAAAAGTGAAGCCAGCCCTGTAGGCATAGGCGTTGATCTTCTTCTTGATCGTTTCAGTCTTCGGAGGCTTTCTCATTTTTATCTCTCTTTCTTGTATTCGTTCTATTGTACAGTATCAGTTATGCTCTTGTCAATATCTCACCAAGAATATTCTGAATCGTATTCCGATTCCAACAGGATTTCGTCGAGCATCAGCCAATCCCTACGCGTCTTAACGCCTTGACCGACAACATACCCCTCATACTCTACTTGAACCCTATCACCATCCAACCCAACGACAACACCCTTTTCCTCGTAAACGTCGAACACAAAATTCCACACCACCACATCGCCCAGTTTGATTTCATTATTGTTCATCTGTTTTCTCTCTTTCTCTCTTGTTTCTTATATCGACATTATACCGTGTGTTCTTTAGGATTGCAAGCAGAATCTAGATATTTTTGTGTCAAGAGATTTTGACAAAACTTTTTTGTTTTTCGATATCCTTTGGCACAGGATATGCTAGGGCAAAAATCGTGCCAAATCGGATGTGTCGTAAGTCGTTTGGTGGCTTATACTTACGTTAAAAACCCGGCCGGAATTTTGTCGTAAGTCGTTATCCCACAACGCTTTACGTCACATGTGGTCGTGATAGATGGTACCAATATCTCGAAACACATAGAAAACCATTATGGTAATGATAGACGCAAAGCATAGGTCAATGAGCAGTTGAATCATAATAAAATCCTTTTCCTTAGCAGGCATGAATGAACACTCGTTCACTTACTGTACGATTGGTCATCGTCACGATCCAGTTCTTTCCACTGCCATCCTCACGCATCACAGCGTTCACCAATCCACAATGGGCGTTGCCCTTGGGATCGATCACGCCGATATACCTACCAGCGATCATAGCAGCGAAAATCTTATTCAGGTTATTGTGGTGCTTGGTCATGTTTTGCCTCTTGTGTTAGATCCTATCCTATCAGACGATTCCAGTCTGTCAATACTCTCCACAATCTTCGGCAACCTCTTCGCCGATCACTTCACAGTGTTCGCAGCATTGCGGGCATATACCGTAGTCGGCCTGAGCAAAAGTCATCTCGCATCCACAGCAATCCGAAGCAAAGTAAACCCGAATAACGCTTTCCATAATTTTTTTCCCTTTTTCTTGTGATACTCGCATTATATACTATAAATCGACGCTTTCAAGAGAAATCTTTGGATTTTTTGAAATATAATTTCGTGCCAAATACAAAAATTCTTCAAATTAGTCATAACCCTATATCACACAAGAGCTTACGTTCAATTTTCGGGATCAGATTCGTTCTAAGTGCTTAGAGTACAATAACTTAGGGGGTTTTTCTGTTTTTCAAAGGACTGGCTAAATTTTGCGATAAAGTGCGGGGTGGTCCAAACATAGTTGCCGACCCCTAAATAAATTAGCCAGTTTATTGGTCACTATTA
>JACCDG011207871.1_pt1 | contig 15226 bp, 25 predicted proteins | sample 7442471 | NCBI WGS metagenome assembly JACCDG01 (sample SAMN15323444, study PRJNA562643) | freshwater metagenome | isolation source: river surface water | place: USA:Blue River Watershed | collected 2017-08-17
ACGTTACACCGATCAAGCGCCGGTCCTGCTGTCATCATTGCCCGCATAGAGGGCATCACATCGAGATTGTAGATCGCATTGTACAGCTCATTGTACTCATCTTCGTCGAAGATACGATCCTTGTTACCAAGGTACTGGTAATACTTAACCAGTCGATGAACAGTCTCATCCCAATTTTCTCGACGCTTTTGGTCGTCAAGCCAGCGAGCATATCGGCTCTTGTAAATGACTTCCTGATAGGGTGAAGCGAATGGGTTATCCTTCAATCTGTTGTACCTCCACACCCGCTTTCCGGGCAATCTTAATCATGTTCTCGGTCCCTCGTCCTCCGGGAAAAGCAACAACAAGATCAGGCCCACCTTCGTCCAACATCTGTTGATTACGAATGTAGCCAGCACTGCGCCCGTGCGTATCCCAATCGGCTGGGAACTTCTCTAGCGGACAGCCATAGTCTTCCGCATACCTAACCGCAAGCGAGTCTGCCCCTCTGGCCATGCCCGAGATGACAGTGAAGTCACCGTGAACACGCCAGAGGAGGTTCAACTCATCCTCCAGTCGGTCGTAGTCGTCATAGTCACGACCACCACAGACGAGGATTTTCATTAGTTGACCGTCGCGCCAGTCTCTTCACCAGTCGCAGGCCGAAGGATAACCTCAAGCGGCTGCGGCTGGCTCAAGCTGACTAGATCACCACACGAGACCTGAACAACCTGATGGGTTAGATTGCCTGTTTCTTGGTCTCGTACAAATGCCGTGTTAATAGTAATACGTTCATCAAGGAACTCCAGAAACTTCTGGATACATTCCTCGTCAGTCATCTTCTTGATTTTCATTCCACTCTTCTTTGTATTTCTTGCGTTTGTTAGGAACTATTCTTACACGATACTTGTCAGTACGCAAGTCTTTTGCGATGTGATTAAAGCGTCGTGCTTTACGCCGTTCCTTTTCAGGCAGCTTCCTTATACCGACCATTGGTCAACTCTTCAAATCGTTCCAGAAACTCTCGCTTGGCCCGAATAGGCTGCCACGGTTTCAGATCAACCCTGTCCAGCAAATGATCGACTTCAATGCCCTCGTAATTGGGCCACGGCCTGTTATCCTTCTTCACATAGAGCTTCTCTAGGATAAGCATCTGAGTGTCAGCAACCTTCACATCCGGTGGATAGGGGTAGTTGAACCCAAACTTCTTAGCCATAGCGGCTTCAATCTTGACTTCCAGCTCTTTGAAAATAGGCAGCGCCCACTTCAACGGGGTAGGAAGATCATTGGTGAAAGCCTCAGCAGTGTCGTGCATGAGTGCATCAAAAGCGTGTTCAGGAGGTACTAGATAGCTCGTGTTCACGAGATGCTGTGCAACAGAATAGAAACAGGGAAGATGACCTGAGAAGCGGCAGATGTTACTCAGCGCACTGGCTAGATCATCAAGAGTTACGTCACTTTCCTCTGGTCGATTGTAGTTAAACTGAGCACCGCTCAGCAACCCGATCCACTGATCGTTAAGTGCGGTTGTCATTATGTTTCTCCAAATACAGAAGAACTAAATCTTTTCTTTCGTCCTCTAAAGCACCTACTATCGTATTGCATCTAGCACATAGCAGGTCTCTAATTTGTCCGTTAGAATGATTATGATCTACATACAGTTTATAAGGTTTAGTCTCCTTACATATCGCACAAGACCCGTGTTGCTCTTCTAATTTTCTCTCATACTCTTCTGTAGTAAGACCATAACGATGGCGTAATTTACGTCGTCGTGCACTCTCCGGTATGTGTCTTCGCTTCATTTTCAATGTCTCGCAATAGAAGTTCTAACGATGCGAGGGCATTCCATGCGACGTGGGCACGGTGAAGAAGTCCACTGTCAGGGTCCAGAACTTCGCCTTTTCCTTCGTAGGCAAGGTGTCGTACCATTGCATCAGAGTAGCGGTTGTATCCGTCATCGACGGACTGCCATCCCTTCCAAGCATACTTACTTGCCCCGAAAGCGGAGACGGAAGCAACTGCTTCAATTGCTCTAGGGAAATAAGAAACTGCTCCCCGAAAAATTGGAGCCTTTCCACCGTCATACTTAATGCCGCCGATTGCGATCTTGTCTTTCGAGTCATTTGTAAACTCTTTAGTTTTCATGTTGTGGTAATCCTCTATTGTTTGAGCCAGCTCGCTTGACATTACCCCATCAAGCATAGCTGTCTGAACGTCCCAGTGGTCTAGTTTAGACAAAGGGACGCCACAGAACAGGGACTCACTCATTGTCGGAGTCCAACCAGCTCTTGAACATCTTTGATGTTTTCATCGTTAATCCAATCATTTTCAAGGGCCACTAGAAGAACTTGTTCAATAGGGACTTGGAGAAACTCTACCAATTCCCAGCCCTCCAGTCGGTCCCTAATTGCGTCTTGTTCAAATTCTTCTAGCGTCACCTTTTATGCTACCTTTTTACGCTTGCCTGTTTGCCAGCTACCACATTTCGTGCACTGGAGGCGTTGCACACGGAACATCTTCGTCCGGTAGTAGCCTCGGCTCTGCAAGCGGTTACTGCCACAAGCACCACACTCATGCTTCTCGTCACCGAGATGCGGATGGTTCTTGATGTAAGGCTTGATTTTCTGATACAACTTTTCCAATAGAACTACGTCTTGGATGTTGTACTTCTGCATTCGGCCACGAGCTTTCTCGTCGCCCGCAATTACCTTAGCCCACAGCTCGAAGCCTTCGTGCTTAACCTTCTCACCAACACGAAGAAGCGGACCAATGAAGGCTAGTCGGTTCATCAAGAACCCAAGCTTACGAATGTGCTTCACCACGTCGATGCTGGTCAGCGGGGGCGGCGGTGCCAGACCATCCAACAGGAACTCACCGTGGAGCTTAGGAAGATCAAACTTGTCACCATTGTAGGTAATGACTGCGTCAGCTTCGCTCAACAGAGCATGAGCTGCGCGAACCATTTCGGCCCTACCGTGAGTCCAATCAGCATAGAAATGAACTTCTGGATCACCGATCCACTTAGCAGCAAAACAAATCATACCACCGGGTTCAAGCACCTGCTCGTATCCGATGTTCTCTTTGAACGTCCGCCAGACGTATGCTGTTGCTGGTCTAGTTTCGATGTCAAGCACTAAAAGTTTAGGCATCTTCGTCATAATATTCCTTCAAATTATCATAGTCGAGAAGACCCTCATGCTTTAACCAATCGACAATGTTCTCTGCTTGTGCTAGATCAGTCGAAGTATTGGCAAAAATATCGTATGCCAATTCTTTGTAGATGTCACTCGCCATAGAATGTATGTCCTCCTATTCTGACGTATCTTCGGAGACCAAGCCATCTTGGCATGTCTCTAGTTCGGAAGTGTGTAGCGCCACCAGTAGGGTCTGGACCCGTTGTAGTGACTCTAAAGTTGTTTGGAGGAGAGGCTTGGACGAATTGTCCCCGCTCCGCCACAACTGAGCACACAGACTTCCTGCTTTGTCTAGCTCTATTAAGGATAACGTGAGCAACTGCTTCTTGTCCACGCCTACTTTCTCCTCTCGCTTCGGCCCAGACGACGCGTCTGATGCAGTTGTCATCAGCCACCGACGCCTTCGCTTGACTTGAGACCAGCAAGGCTGGTACAATGATTAGTTTCCATTTATGTCTTATGACTCTCTTTGAACCACGGTAGGGGGATCATTCCATCTGCGAATGGAAAGCCGTACTTGTTACACCAGTCGGCGTAAGTAAGCTTGGACCCTTTCCTCAGCTTTGTCCTACTGTTCATAAAGATGAACCGGATGTCCAGTTCGGGATTATGCTTCTTAACTGCAATCATCTTGGCCCTAGCGCGACTGTCGAAATAGCCCTTGGCCTCTACGATGATACCGTTAGATAGAACAAAATCAGGGTAGTAGTTCCCTTTCACTAGATAGTGTAGAGAATACGGCTCATATTCGACAGTGAAACCGTTCTTCTCTACGTTGTTGTAAACCTCTTCTTCGTACTTGCTCCTGAACTTCACTTTAGAACTCCGCTACTTTAGGCTCTCTAACTACCCGCGTAAGGTAACGAGGTCCGGTGCTGTAGTGGTAAGTCCGAAGACCTTCCCAACAATTAAACTTGTGTGGGCAATAACTACAACCAGTGTCCAGTTTCATGTTACCAGACTTGCCGTCTGGAACGTCGCTGTAACAACGAGGAGGCATGTTAGGGTCTGCTACCACCTTCTTGATGTGGGTGATGCGGTCCCGAACTCGGTATTGAGCCAGCACGTCCGCAGGCACACGCAGCAAAGTTAGCTTACCAAGCGTCTTATCGACCGCTAGAAAAGCTCCATCTGCTCCGGGGGTGACTGCTTCGACGTAGCCAGAAAGCTGTGCGACGTATCCGAAGGGGTCGTTACCCTGCTCCAGTAGTGCGCCGCTGTCGAACTTCTGCCATGAGAACGACGAGGCTGACTTAACATCAACAACAACGCCGTCAATAATAGCGTCGATGTGACCTTTGATACCGTCAACTTCAACTTCTGCTTGCTCCTGTTCAACCGTATGGCCTGCCATCTTAGCGTAGAGCAGCATCATCTGCTCGATAAGATCACCATACGCGAACTTGATTAGGGTTTGAGGGAGAAGCTTCTCCTTCTCTCCTTTGAAGTTCATGTCAAACCATAGCTGCCGGTCAGGGCGTCCTATGTTTGACATGCGAAGATAAGGATCACCTTCGTACTTTTGGTGGAAGCGTTGATCCATCAGCTCTTTCAGGTTCTCACCGAACTGATCGAACAAGTTGAGATCAAACTTCTCATCTGTCCCGAACAGACCATAGATGTCTGCTACTAAGGTTGAAAGGTCTTTACCCATTTAGAAAACTCCTGTAACTCTTGATAATCAGATGTCATACGACGAGAATAATTCCTACGTTTCTCGCGTTCTCGTTCTATATTCTCTTGATACCACTGTTTTTGACGTGCCGTACTAGTCACTGGCTTCTTTATCCTCGCTAATCTTTACGAACTCGATACTGCGCGGTATCCAGTAGTGGGACTTGGCAGTGAGGATGCGGTTCACACCTCGTACTTTTACCGGTTCTGGGTAGGCTTGCAAAGCTTCACGAGTTTTGTTCTCAGCTTCTTCTTCCGAACCAGCAACCACTTGAAGTTTTACTTCTTTTGTTACAATCTGATCTACTTTAACAGATACAGAATATGTGGGCATTTTCACCTCATGTGTAATAATGTGCGGGCTTCATTGTCACTCTTACTGTAGCTACCCCGCGATCTCCACAGGTCAGCCGAGTATTGGTCCCACGTTTGGCGAACGTATCAACCCCACGCTGTCGGTATCCACTCGGTCTACCTATGAACAAAGGCTGTTAACTTACCTCTAACTATTTACCCACCTGTGAGCAATACTCGTGGCACCTTTGTAAATAAAACTGGTGCGGGCCTTCCACCCGCCGGGGCGCTCTATAGCACACCTCTGCTGCTGCAATTCAGACGATTTAGTCGCGTCTTAACAGACGGCTTCACGCTGGGTCGATCAGGTGCTCACAACAACTATCATCCTGACCCTAGCCTCTATGATCGCGTCTAAGCGACTGCTCGGGCTACCTCTATCAACCAGCAGTACCTCTCATTCCTGCATCTCCTGTAACAATACAAGGTCTTTTCTTTAGACGATGGTTGATATCTCAATTAGAAAGGAACTTCGTCGTCAAGGTTGCCCCAATTATCGGGGTCTTCATAGTCCGCAGTGCTCTCTGCGGCCTCGTAAGGAACGTGTTCAAGAACCTTAACAGCAACAATAAAAGCCGAAGCCTTACCATTACCGGGGTTCTTCCAGACGTTGAACTTCACTGCGATGTCAGACTCGTTACCGATCTTACCTCGCGTGGTCCAATCCCATTCCTTCTCATTCTCGTCAACAACCTTCGGAGCATCGTTGGCAGTGCCATCGCGCTTCTCGGTTGAGAGACGGAAAGTAATGAAGTCTTCACGTTCGTCGAGCTTGTTCTTCACCAGACCAAGCAGACCCTCCTTCTTGAGAGCCTTCTTCGTATCAGCCGAAAGGTTAGCAACCTCGATAGACCATTCGTCACCCCAACCGTCAGGCTGGCCGTCCTTCATAATCTTCTTAGTCTTGTTGTAATTGGCCACCGGCTTATCCAGCTTAGTCCAATATGCCTTACCTCGAATTTGCATGTATTTTCCTTTTGTTTCAATGTTGGCACCGGATCAAGGACTCGAACCCTGCTAGGTAGTTTTGGAGACTACTGCATCGCCCCTAAATGCTTATCCGATCTCGTCATAAAGTAAGGAGGACGTTGCTGTTAGCTGAGTCCCTATATTCTTGAGTGTGATAGGCTCAATCTCCTTACCTTATATCACTATTATACACGAATTTCAGTCAAAGTCAAGAACTATTTCGTCTCTGACGAGACTTAAATGACATCCACTCGTTTATAATTTTCATTGGCCTGATATTCTTTGATAGCGGCCATACCTTTCTGCGTCAGCTCAGGGGTTCCGTTTTTGTAGAACCCTTTCAACCAACCAAATTCCTTACAGAACTCGTACACTTGGTTGTAGGCGGCACCTTTGGGACCAGTCCACGAGCCTGTAAGGAAGTCGTATTCATGTGAAGTCATCATACTACACCTCTTGCTTTCAGGATGTCATCCAGCAGAATAGGGCGAAAGTCTGTCTGTTCTACACAAGCACAGAAATAACGCTCATCATCCGATTGCAGTTGATGCCTACCGAACATATCCTTGGTTGTATTTGCGTGAGTGTGTCCGTGGATGTTAAGCTTCCAGCGTGACAGTGAACCGGGGTGAATTGGGATGTGTGACATGATGAAACCTTTCTTCACCACATATCCTCGTACTTCAACACCTAGATCATTACAAATCTTATCGAAGCGTCTTGGTTCGTGATTACCCGGTACGAGCACTTTACGGCCCACTAGACGAGACATAACATCTCGAAATTTATCGGGAGAAAAAGCTACGTCACCTAAGATGTAAACACGGTCACCCGGGTCAACCATTTCGTTGTACCAGCGAATCATATCCTCTGTCATCTGTTCAGCATCATCCCAAGGACGGAGCTTTACTCCGGGAGAGGCTTCAAACTTGCAGATGTTCCCGTGATAGAAGTGGGGGTCGCTATAAACCCAAGTTCGTCCACTCATCTTACTTCTCTTTTCTTTATTTCTGAATACTGCCAATGTTGAAGATTCAACCGAGAGATAAAAGTTTTAGCTTTTTGTTTAGTAGAAAAAAGACCCCAACTTTCTGGCTTACTTCTTAGTGTTTCGTCTAAATCTATCAGAACTTCATACACTATCAGTGAGTCTGTGCCCATGTCAATCCTTCCTTTGCTGTTCCATGTATCTCAAAAGGTTTCCAACCTCTTCGTAAGATAGGTCGCCCTTAAGCCTGTTAGCTTTATGAGAGATTACCTCTACGTTGCCTTTAACGTAGCCTTTAGAACTATCTACACGATCTAACGAGGGAGAGTTAGCCCACACTTTCAAAACACCGGGTTGGATTGGTATTCCCAACACAGGGCAAAATTCCGGTATCACGATATCTTCGAGTGTGATGTTAAATTCAAGACCAAATCTTGAGGCCCTGTCTTTTGCGTGATGATAGAGTTTCCGTTCTTTATTCTTCCTCCAATACTCTTTCTGATACTCAGCAACTTTTTCAGGATGCTTACGAACATATCGTTTCTGGTAATCACTTGGGGTCAATGTGTTTCGGCCCATGTTCTTCCCTGCTTGGCTTCGCCAGACAACGGGACATTGAGGTTAAGTTCTTCACCAGCTTCTCGAATTGCCTGAACGCTAAGTCGGGCGTGCTCCCGTGCATCCGCAGGTGCAACGTCGTACTGCCATTCGTCGTGAATGTCTCCAACTTTGAGACTGTCCAGTCCAACACGTCGTATATGCTTCTCCAGAAAGATGGCTCCGAGTGCCATGACTCTGGCACCACCACCTTGAAGTTTGTAGTTGAGTGCTGCATGTGGAGATGGACAGATAACCCCTGAGCCATCCACAAGCCATACACGTCCGGTTTCTTGTTCACGTTGACAATCCTCAATCAATCCTTTAAGACCTAAGCGTTCAAGGAACAGGGTCCTAATCCGCGCACCCTCAGCAACAGGAACCTTTAGGGTGGCTGCAATCTTGGGCGGACCTGCACCGTAACACACAGCGTAGATCAGGGTCTTAGCTTGCGGTCGTTCGATACCCACAATGTCAGCATTAACCTGATGGGGATCACCATTAACTACGCCTTCTGTGAAGTCAGCACGGTTAAGATAGTGAGCAAGCATTCTAAGCTCAAGCCCAGCGGCATCAGTTCCCACGAGAACACGGTTTGGCCTTGCGGTCCAGAGATCACGAGCTTCGTAAGTGTAGTATCCGTCCTCTCCATAAAGGATTTCACCTGACTTCGCAACTCGAACAGCGGGAATGTTCGCTGTATTAGGTCGCTGGTGCCGGAAGCGGAGTGTATCCGCCACGAACAAGTTACCGTGAATACATCGGTCATCTTCGTTCCATTCGTTCAGCCAAGTGTTAATCATGTTGGCTCGCCCGTTCACAGACATCCACTTGGTAATCAGTGCTACCTCGTTAATGCCACTGCTTTCAGCAAATGCAACAGCCGACTTTTCAGTTAGCTTTGGCTGTCCTGTCGGAGTTTTTTCATCAGCCACCCATCCGAGCGCAGTAAGTTTTTCAACTCTCTGCTTTGGGCTTCCAATATTGAAAGGGACGTTCTCATATGCTCGATAGCTTCTTCCGTCATCAAATAGTTCTGTTTCATAAGTTTGTCGGTCTCGTTCATAGAGAGCCGTAACTTGGCCAGACTTTGTGAAAACATTTCGTTCTCGTATGAAGACCCTCTCCGCAGGGAAAGCATGACGAATCACCTCCTGTAATTCTTCTTCGCGGTTGCGGAGCTGCTGCAAGAATGCCAGCCCTCGCTCACCGTCGAAGTAAAAACCGTTACGCTGTTGTCGAGCAAGGATTGCAGTGATGTTATGCTGAATGTAGCACGACATTTCACTGAACCCAATCTTGGTCAGAACCTTTGTGATCTTACGGAACAGTTGGGCTGTGACCTCTACGTCTTTGTGGCAGTAGGTAATCATCTCATCGGAAAGATGAGTCCAGTCATTGAACTCAAGTTTCGGATACCCAATCCTCTGGCCCCACGCTGCAAGAGAGTGGCCGTCTTTGATAGACGGGCTGTAGAGCGTGGAAAGGACAAGTGTATCCACAGTCCGGGAGACAACAAGCTTCGTACCGGCAAGTCGGTTAATGGTTGGAGCGTCGAACTTGATGATATTATGGCCGACGTAGATGCTTCCAGCAGTCTGGTCAAAGAACGCTTTGATCTCTTGCTCACCAATACACTTGCCTGTTTCCTTAGTTCGGATATTCTCCCAACACATGACCCAGATAACTTTCGCATCAAGGCCGTCCGTTTCAATGTCAACTGCGTAATAATCCTCTGGTCTGTTTTCCCAATCGAGGTACATATGGTTTCCTTAACTGTATGCTTCAAACTCTCCGCCTGCTATTGAGCCGCCTTCCTGAAACCTCTTAACAAGGTCAGGAGTCAGCTCAACAAGACGACCAGTTTCATTATCGTAGAAAATCCAGCAAGCCGGACCTGTTCGACCACTCAGACGACACTTCTCAACGTCCATCTGTGTGACGTTCCTACGCCAATCATCTACTTCCTTCTTGTCACGGGTCAAACGAATTACGTTGTTGCTGACCTGTTCAGGACCAGCAGAGCCACGCACTTGACCTTGACGGTTGATGTGGATAACTGCAACAACAGCAATCTGGAGGTTCATCGTCAAGCTCTTAAGCTTGGTGCTGATCTCGTCAAGCTGCTTACGTTCGTCCCCACTCTGATCGGATACGATGATGCTAAGGTGGTCGAGAACAATGTAACGACAACCGAGTGCAACCATGTGCCTGATCTTAGCAAGGATGGTGTCAATCTCATTCGATCCGAAGTGGTCGTACACCACGACACGCTTGTTATCCAGCACTTCCTTGTATGCCCGCGTCAAATCCTCAGGACTCTTCGGTGTGTCAGGAAGGTGGTACGGTTTGTTGTGGTGGATAGACAGCATACCAAGTAGTGTCTCACGCTTGGGTTCTTCCAAGTGAAGGAAGCCTACGCCATAGCCACGTTCCTTGAGGTCTTCGCTTTGCAGCAAAGCATACTCAATCTCTTTCATAAACGTAGTCTTGCCAATGCCAGTGTCAGCAGTAAACAAGGTAAGTTCTGAAAGACGGATGCCGTAGAGCTTGTTGTTCAGGCCAGCCCACGGATACGGGATGCACTCTGGTTCCTTGTAGTTGATGATCTCGTCCAGCAGCCCCTTGTCAGAGCCAAGACGCAGACCGTCAGGCATGTAAGCCGGAGCACGGAACCACTCATTGATGTAGTCCTTCTCCAGACCCTTAATGAGATAGTCGTTAGGGTCTTTGCCTTTCTCCAGCTTGAGAATGTGGGCCTTGCCCGGTGCAAAGAGCTGAGCAATCTGGCCTGCTGCCTTCTGACCCGGCTCGTCGTTGTCCAGTGCAATGACAATCTTCTCGAAGCTGTCGAGATACTCGAAGTTATCTACGCAGTTGCGCTTAGCCTCGGATGCAGACTTAACGGACACACAAGGGTACTTGGAACCAGTAAGCTGGAAGCCAGCGAGAGCATCGCACTCTCCCTCGACAATTGTAATTGCCTTTCCGCCCGCTGGAAATAGCTGCTGTCCAAAGAGAGTCCCCGCTCCAACATCGCCCTCCCAGAAGAAAGCTTTCTCACCCTTACGGCGAACCTTGTTTGCAACGTGTGCTCCGTTAGCATCGAAATAGGGATAGACATGACCTACCTGACTTTCGGGATTGGTGTTAACAGTGACCTTGTATTTGTTGACCGCACCTGCACTGATGCCACGATCCTTGATGGCGATCTGGTCCTGAACAGGAACAGGGGTCAGGTCTCGGTCGGCGGCGTGTCGGATTTCGTGTTTGTCAGAAATGTTACCTTCTCCTTCGTGATAACCACAAACAAAACAGTGTTTGTTGTCTTCGTAAATTGCCAGCCCGTCGGAAGAACCGCACTTGGGGCAACCTTCATGTCGAATAAACTTGCTCAAAACGGAATAGCCTCAATAGCATGTATATCATGTGCCGTCATAGGGCGTCCAGATTTCAACAACCCACCTGTTAGGGATAATCATAGTCATCTCCATCCCCGTAGTCACTGTGATCGAAGGTAGAACGATAGGTGTCAGGGTCGAGTATCTCGGCTGCCCCGTTGCCGAACTGCTCTTCGAGTTCAGGATCGTCGAGCGGGTCTTCCTTCACGAAACCATCACAGTAAGCTGCGTCCATCGCTACCTCAAGGCAGGTGGAACAACAATCAAACTCTTTGGTCTGAGGGATGTATTGGATTTCAGCTTCGCTTAAAGCCTTATCACAGATATGGCATCTCATTCTTGTCTCCTTGGTCCTATCTCTGGGGAGGGTTTTACCCCTGATCCTACAAAGATATTATACCACGCTTGACGGATTTGTCAAGCATTATTTTCGTCGCCCTTGTTTTCGGTTGATGACGGCAGCCAAAGCTGAAACCACTAGCACGAAGATGGCGGTCTTAAACCAGACCGTTACCAATCACACGATCTCCCACTGATACGAGTTGGGCTGACGCTGAGTGCTGCTGCTTTCAATCACAGTTGCAACTTCCGCAATAGCATCGGACAAACCATTGCTACGAACTTCAATGATGGTGCCCTTCTTCAAATAGGTATCCGACCATGCGCAACCGTTGACGTAGATGTTGGAGCCGTGAATGGAACCAACCAGAATGCGAAATGAGATACTGAACATTGATATTCTCCTGTTAGAATGGGATTTCATCATCAAGGTCTCCATACCTGTCGATGATTGCAACAAGCATGTATTCTCTGATGATGTTCTTGGATTGCAACCAAGCTAACTCTTGCTTGGCTTTTACTTCTTCGTCGCCAGTGAAGGTGAGGCCAGCAGTCCAGCTATCGTTAATCTCAAGCTGTCTGCGGAACTCTTCGTCCTTAACCCTCGATAGGATTAGTAATCGCTTGCTGGTATCTTTCTGCGGTTCGGTCTTCGAGGCCGCAAGCTGTGTTGACTTCGAGGACATATGCCTTACCTTCCTTGTCGTTCCACACTACATCTACGCCTCCGAAGTCAAGACCCAGAGCAGCGATGCTGTTGACAGCACTGTCAAGAACATCGGCAGGAACTTCGGCGTGATCCACCTCCGCAAAGATGAAACCGCCAGCGAGGTTACGGACTTGCCAGTTCGGGTTCTCGACTTCACGCTTACGCGCCTTGCGTTGGATGAAGAAGGCACGACCACCGAATACGTGGACCCGATACTCGTCCTTCTTTTTGACGTATTGCGTATAGAGCGGGGCGGCAACCAACTCGTCCGGTTTGTTGGCGATGACGATACCGTCTCCAGAGTGTCCCCGGAGCTTCGTTCGACATACCACGGGGAAGTTGAGCTTCGCGGCTTCTTCCTTGGTTTCGACAAAGGGCGGGACTCGGACACCAGCCTCAGCGAACGCCTTGAAGGAGGCGAGCTTGCACTGTGCACGGGTTACGTCGCGGTTGAGGGTGGTGGCGGGGGCGAATTGAGGAACCACAGCAGCACCCCAATTAACAACAACATCACCAACACGAGGTCGATATTTGGAACCAACATGCTTGAGCACCTTTCCATCGAGAGCAAGGGCCAGCGCCTTAGCGCCAGCACTTCCTTGCTTATACGGGTAAACCTTAAAAGCCAACGTCATCTCCATCTTCACGAGGTTCGGGAGCAGGCATCGGAATGGCCTGCGGTTCAGGACGCAAACGATCAAACGGGTTGATCCGCATCTCGTTCAAGAACTGGTTCATATTCATCTCGGCATTGCCCGCCTGAGCAACCCACTGAGCCGCATCAATCTGCCGCATAGCAGGTTGGATACGAAGACCACCACGTCCACCACGGGGCTTGGGAGGTGCCGCTGCGCGACCCAGCAAAACTCCCGGATCAATATCCGGCTCCGGTTCAACATCGTTGTTGAATGATTCCCAGAAATCACGACCCCTAAGACGCACCTGATCGAACTCGGTGCCGATCTTGTAGCAGAGCATCTGAACAAGACGCAGACCTTCGTAGATCGAATTGTTAATGTCGCTCTCGTCGATACCCTTGGTCAGACGCAGGAAGTTTTCCTTCGAGAATACCTCCTTGATGAAACCGATGGGAGTCTTGATGCTGATTTCTTCAATCAACGTAACCGGGTTCTCCATCTTGTAACAAGCGTAATCGGTGAACTCGTTAAGAATATCCAGCCAAGCCAGAATGTCTTCACGATTGTCCAGACCACGCATACCACGAAACTCGACCGTGCCGAACTTATTGATGGCAGCGACATTGAAAGACGTGTAACGGTTCCCTTCGTTGTAGTTGAAACGGAAATGCTTGAAACAAGCATCCTGCATCCAACGAACCTGTTCTTCCGCATGGCGCGAGGACAAACAAAACAGATTGCCATTACGGTCTTCACCGCAATAACGATCCATCAAGTCTTCAAGAATGGTGAAGAGGATGAACATATTGACAAGCTGGTAGGCGTTCTTGTCACCCATGTTAAAGTGAACGTGAACGGAGGTTCGGTTGGACTGGACCAGCCTGGTCTTCTGCTTGTCGAAATAGTCAAAGATGCTATTCACACGTTCGACCGCTTGTTTGTACTTCACAGGGCCGTTGAAGACCCACTCACAAGGAGGATTACCCTTGTAGGCCCGAAGAGAGCCGTCATTGTGTGGTGCCCAATCCTTGAGCAACTTCTCATTCATGCCGTCAAAACCGACGGCAACCCCTTCACATTCCAGCTCGACACCAAACAAGTCACCTTGCCTGGGAACGAGGCGCATAGGGGCAACATCTGATACAGAAGAGTTCAGGAAATCTTGTAACCTAGTCATAGTAACCTCTCATTCTTAAGCCAGCGGGATACGGCACTGTTCCATTTCTTCCCGAAGGAAGTGGAACTTCGGAGGAACTTTCAATGCACGGTCGCCCTTCAAAGCAATACCACATCGGATACCCTTGTGCAGAAGCAGCAAGGCTTCAAGATCGTGGTCCACATGGAAAGCGAACGAACGGCTCACCGCAATCGACGAATTGTCCTTATTGCCAAGCATCTCCCCAGCCGCAGTGAAATCAGGGAACACACCATTCACCATGTCCACAAACCCTTGAGACTTAATCATCTCGTTGAAGTTCATGTTGTCCGCCCGCTTACCACTAGCATCAACAAAGGTGACATTCCTTGCGTTCAAACCCTGCTGATTCTGGCGGACAGGGGTGCGAGATGCAAAGATAGCCTCTCCGTTGTGGTTGAAATAGCCCATACGAAACGGGGCCAGATCGAACTTACGCGAAGAAAGATACTTACGGGTCTCCTTCGCGCCATCGACGATCATCTTACCATAAGGCAATTCAACGAAGAAAACCCTAGCGATCTCCCTCTTATCCTCGACTTCGGGCATGTTGACACGGGTGATATAGACGGGCTTGCCGTTATACAGCACTACGGTATTGTTGAGACGGAAATTGACTTCTTCCTGCGTCTCGTACTTATCTCCTTTGAGCGACATGATAAACGCCTCCGATTAAAGTGCCTTGGCTTCCCGACAAATCTCGGACCCGCCCTTGAGGTAATGCTTTATCAAGTGTTCGGCGCTGTAGCTATCCGAACTGTTGATCGTTTGGATAAGGCGCTGGTTGCCAATTTGGACAACAGGACGGTTGCCACCGATCAAATCATTGACGGCGCGAACAGTCTGAGCGAATACGAACCGCATACGGTTCTCGTTCAGCAACCATGCGTTCGACAACACACGATACTCAACGCCATAAGGCTTCGGTCGGAATGCACCGGCAGCGCCATACATCTTGCGACGGGTAACGTCACGATCCCACAGCAAAGACGGCAGACCAAGGTAGCAGTCGAGCTGTTTGACCAGCGTGGCGCAACGGATCATGTGTTCGTCGCTCATCGGATCATCGGTCTCGAAGCCGCCGATATGGATGTGCCCGGAAGCAGTCCGCATGGTAGTCTTGTTGTCGGGGCGCGGGTTCTCCTTCAACGTGTAGGCGTTGTAGTCCGGGGTGCAACCCAACTCCTTG
>JACCDG011494863.1_pt1 | contig 15225 bp, 8 predicted proteins | sample 7442471 | NCBI WGS metagenome assembly JACCDG01 (sample SAMN15323444, study PRJNA562643) | freshwater metagenome | isolation source: river surface water | place: USA:Blue River Watershed | collected 2017-08-17
GGAGGGGGGTAGGTAGTAAGCAGTAGTAGTAAGTAGTAAGTAGGTAGGAAAGATAGTAGTAGTTAGTGGCGAAAGAAGATGAGATTGAAGAAGAAGACAGAAGAAAAGAAAAGATAAGAAGACATAACAAGACACTACACCAAACAAGATCACATAGCATTACACCATACTACTAGTGCGGCTATTTTATAAAATAACTCGCGTGTAATTTATGCGATAGTAGAGTTTTCTGATATAATTACACCTGTAGAAGCATTCAATTCTAATTCTATAGGGGGCAATATGTCAGACAAAAAAGAGTATGACAAGGAATGGAAAAAGAAAAATAGTGACAAGGTTAGGGAGTATAACCGGGAGTGGCGAGAAAAGAATCCCAGCAAAAGCGCTGAGTACAACACCAGATCGCGCCGAAAGAAGGGGGTAGAGCCAAAGCCGGAATTCCCAGAGGCAAAACCGGGATTCTTTGTTTGTCGCCGATGTCGGCAAGAAAAGAGTATCTCTGAATTCGTAAAGAACAATACCTATGAGCGTGGGCACGGTCCTTATTGCAAGCTATGTGTCCGCAACGATCAGACCGAACGGAGAAGGAAAAAGGGGCAGGCCAAGCGCGAGTCCCTCGACGTGGATGTAGACGAAGGCAAAAAATATTGCCCTAATTGCAAAGAGGTAAAACCCGTTGAGGAATTCCGAGGATGCTACTGTCTAACATGCAGAGATGACAAATCCAGGGAATGGGCGGCAGCCAATCCAGACAAGACAAAAAACTATGGGCGCAAGGCAAAGCGGAAAAGAGAGCTACGTCTAAAAGAACTTCCAGGGAGACACTCACCCAAAGATTGGGAAATGTTGAAGGCGGCCACAGGTAACAAATGTCTGTGCTGTGGTGTAAGTGGAGATGAGGTAGAACTAACACGCGATCATGTAATCCCACTTAGTAAGGGTGGAACCGATGACATCAGCAACATTCAACCGCTTTGTGCTTCGTGCAATAGCAAAAAACGAGCACGAACTATCGATTACAGGGGATAAACCAGGATGGCAAATATTACAGAGGTGTCCCAAGTCCTACCTAGTTCTACTGTTGGGGATTATGTATCAATTCTTGAAAAGTCAATTGAAGAACTAAACGCTACGGTTCATGTACTGGGCGGGCGGTTAAGTTCTGTTTTGCATCCCCAGCGTGTTAGCGGTGATCCGCCAAACTGGCCAGATTCGCCGCCTATGTGCCCGCTCTCTTCCTGCCTTGATGATTCGGTAAGAGCAGTAGTCCGCACAACTGATTTTGTTCGCTTCCTTATTGATTCGGTTCAACTTTGATCGGGGGGGGGTATCTAAATGCGCGACGAGAAAACCCTATCATCTACTTACCGTGTAATAGACGATCACATGCCTGATCATATCGTTTGGGAACGATTGGAGCGTGAAGCATCTTCGCGACTCTTTCAGGAATTGATTCCTGGCAAGTATTACACAATTAAGCTTGAACGGCGCGTTGAAAGAAATTTGATAAGCAATTACGCCGTGCTTGGTAAGAGAGATGGCGATCAGGTTCTGGATTATCGCATTGACATCGGCTTAAACCAGGTGGAGCAGCAGAAGGTACGCATGTACACCGTCGAAGATATGCCTAACACTGCCGTTATGAAAACAGCCGTACAGGAAGTTAAAAGCCGCTTACGCCGCTGGGCGCGGGCGTGGTGGAAGAGTCAACAAAAAGAATTTGCCCCCTGGACGTGGGCATAAGAAAGGAGGTAACACCGTGGCTAAGAAAAAAGGTAAAGGGAAGTCTGGAAAGAAGGGTTGCTAGGTTATGACGGGGACGTATGGATACACCGACGAGTTAATAAGCCTGCCATTGTCATTTGATGCGCAGATAGAAAGACGTAGGGAATGGTTAACAGCTATGAAATGTCCAGATTGTGGAAAGACGATGGCGAAGGGGAAACCCTGCGCAACGTGTAAGAAGAAAGCGCCAGCGAAGGGTAAGCCGATGCCCAAGGGCAAAGCTAAGCCCAAGTGGGGTGGGCCTACGGGCAGCGATGGAAGGGATTTGTAATGGATGACTTAACCCGCGAAGCCTTTGAAACTATCCTGGGCGGCGAATTCGTGAGCCTGTCCGATCAACCTGGGCGGCGCAGCAATGAGAAGTTTGAAACCTACACCAACGGCGAAGAGTGCTTTTGCCGTCCGGTGGGCAAAACGGACACGCGCGCCGGCAGTTGGTCAGGTGTCGCGCGCCTAATGATTTATAACGGGACATTACCCCCGATACAGGAGGAAGCAAATGGGGATACGGACACCCAAACAGATAATGGCGGATGGGAAGATGAAAAAGGGGAGCACGAAACCGAAGTCCCCCAAGTTGCCGGGGTTGCAGACAGCCCCATTGAAGCCGTTAGCTTTAGCCTCCCCAAAGCTGGAATCGTGGGTAACGCCCAAAAAGCTCAAGGGAATCAAGGCAAAGGCAAAGCAGTACGCAAAGGGTAAATAGATAATGCCAACTGTTGACACTGGTGGGGGTGGCGCTGTGGGCGGCGACGTAAATACAGGGGAAGATTTTATCGGGCGTGATAATCCACACGCTATTTTCAACAACTATACAGAAAAAGCACAATCACCGCCGCCGACCGCGTCACAAACTATCTATGAACTCAACAGGAAGGTAGACGAGATCTTGGACTACATCCGGGGCAACGCCGAGCGCGACATCGTAGGGATTCGCCCGCGCATCCGCCAAATAGAGCAGCGCATTCATTGGATGCTCATTGTGCAAGGCTTGTTTCTGGTTGGCCTCATTTGGTTGGCGTTTAGAACATGGCTTTAGACCCTGAAATTTTCCGTGAAATGATTTGGGCGATTGACGGCTATCTGCCCACACCCGGCCAGAGTGAGCACCTCGCCGACAAGAGCCGCTTAAAGCTGATCGCTGGCGGGATTCGGGCGGGTAAGTCTAAATCTACAGCGCGCGACTTTGACGAAGATGAGGCCACAGAGAACGGGCTAATCTGGATTGTCGGGCCAGACTATGAGCAGTGTAAACCAGAATTCAAATATCTGTCAGAGCCGCTCAAGCGCCTTAACTGGATCGAACAAATATCCGAGCCTGAGCGGGGCGGGCGCACGATGACACTCAACAATGGGTGCAAAGTGCAGACAAAATCAAGCGACGATACAGCCAGTCTCGCCAGTTTCGCACCCAACGCAATCCTGATGGTAGAAGCAGGGCAACAAAGCTATGAAACGTATACCAAGTGCCTGGAAAGAGCGCTTGAACATAACGCCAAAGTTGTCTTGTCGGGAACATTTGAAGGCGCCCTTAGCTGGTACGCTGACTTGTTCTCGCAATGGCAGGGGCCAAACCCGGAAGGTGGGCGTAGTTTCTCACTCCCCAGCTGGACGAATAACAAAATATTCCCAGGGGGGCGGACGGATCCGAAGATCCTCGCGCTTGAAGCGGCGATGCCAGAAGATCTCTTTATGGAACGGGTTGGGGCGCAGCCGTTCAGACCGCAGGGGCTTGTGTTCAAGTCGTTTACTCCTGGGAAAGCGGGCGCCGATGGGACTATGCAGCCTTGGCACGTCAAAAAACTGGATTATAACCCCGATTGGCCCGTGGAAATCGCGGTAGATCCGGCCTCGCACACCTACGCAGTAGAGGCCATCCAGTGGAACGGTCCGAAAGTCCATGTAATAGACGAAATTTACATGCACGACACGATTGCACAAGATGTTATCCCGATTGTCATGGAAAAACCGTGGTGGAGCGCTGTCAAAACCAACGCCGGAGTGATCGACGTGGCCGGCAAGCAGCATCAAGGCAATAAAAGTCAGGTAGAAATCTGGCGCGAGATGACGGGCAAGAGTTTACGCTCAAAATACGTGTTTATTGACGAAGGAATTGCGGCTCTTAAGCTTCGCCTACAGCAGCTAGACGACGAAGGCGAGCCGTTATTGCAATTCGATTACAGGCTGAACGGGCGCAAGGGCTTTGACGGGCGGGCTAAGGGGATTGTGGCCGAGATGGGTCTATTTAAGTGGCGCGAGTGGAGCGAAGGACAGAACCAGACGAATAAACCCCTAGACGCCAACAACGACGGCTGTAAAGCCCTCTGGTATTGGCTTTACGACCAGTACGGGCCAGTAGTGCAACGAAGATTAGGACACCGAACAGTAAAACGGGTAGGTTGGAGCTAATGAAATTAGAACTTGACGATATTTTGACCCGCGTAGCACGAACCGAAGGTGAGCGGGCCGAGTATGTCCGCATGGCTGAATCTTGGGAAAAAATGTGGAGAATGGAAGTGTTCTCTAAGTCCGCAGAGGCCGCCATAGCGCAGGACGGGCAAGAACAAATCACCCTGCCAACGGGCTACAACATTATCCAACTAGCCAGCCGCTTGATCGGGAACAAGCCGGGGATCGACGTGCCACCCCTCGACGTGACTAAGGATGCCGACGAGAGCGCAGAATCGTGTGAGCGCTGGCTTGTGGCCATGTTCCAGGCCGTCAACCGCCAGCAGGAACGGAACATCATTGACGACGCCAAGTTCTGGACGTTTCTTCGTGGACGCAATGTTTTCGAGGTCAAATGGGTTGAAGATGAGTTGCCCGCGATGCTCAAGAAAACCCGTTTGCCTATCCTCATTCGCACGCTCGACCCCTTGAACGTGGGCGTCAAGCGCGGGCCACTCTATACCCACTGGGCTTACCACAAATATGAAACCGAAGTGTTGGACGCCAAGCAGCGCTATCCTGATTTGAAGCGCTGGAAAAAGAAGGTAAGGATCTCTCCGCGCAACAAGGCCAGCAACGATGAAGGCGAAACCGTCACAATCATCGACTATTGGCAGACCGATGTAATGACGGGCAAGATTTGGAACGGGATCATAGTCGAAGATGAATGGGCGAAAGAGCTTGAAGAAACCGCTTACCCCGCTATCCCGATCATCGAATCTTACGGCGACACTTCTCCGCTCGACAAGGAAGAATACAAAGGGATCTCGATCCTTCACCCGATCAAGGATTTGTACCGCTACCAGTGCCGCTTGCTCTCTCAGATTGCTACTGGCCTCCTTTACTATTTTTGGCCAGCGGTATTAGTGCAGAACGAACACGGCGCGGTGGTAGAGGATTTTAAGATCCAGCCAGGGGAAACCAACTATCTCCCGTGGGGAACGAAGGTGGACGCGTTCAAAACCGATCCTAACGTTCCCCTCGCCCAAACCATGCAAACCCAAATTGAACAGGCGGCGCAGCAGAGCACATTCCCCCAAGTGCTCTATGGCCAGTCACCGGGCGACGTGCAGGCCGGTTTTAGTGTCAACAATCTAGCCGAGGCAGCGAAGGGGCGCATTAAGCCCAGCCTAGACAATCTGGAATTTGCCTTAGCACGTGTCTGCGAACTCGTGTTCGCCCTCATCAAAGAGTTTGGGGACAAAGACGGCATTGACGTTTGGGGGATGGATGAACGGTCAGCCAAACCCTACCGCTTGAAGCTATCCAAAAAGGACATCGGCGATACATCCGAAGTAAGCGTTAGTCTCAAGCCGCAAGTACCGCAGGACCAAATGCAAATGTTGGTTATGGCCTTGCAGTTGGTTGACAAGGGGATTATCTCAGAACAGACATTCCGTGATCGCTTCTTGCATATTGCGGTTCCCTCTGATGAGCAAAAGCGCGTGGAGATCCAGGCGGCGCTCAAGAGTGATCAGATGCGCCCCTATGTATTCGCCGCAGCGATGGAACAGTACAGCGGGCCAGACTGGAATCAATACCTGCAATCGCCACCACCAGCACCGTTCGGACCACCGCCAGGACCGCCACCGGGCGCACCAGGACCAGGAGGACCGCCACCGATGGGGCCAGGGGGACCGATGCAAGGGCCGCCACCAGGACCAGGCGGGCCACCACCGGAACCGATGGGACCGCCACCACAAGGGCCGCCGCCAGAGATGATGGGACCACCACCGGGCGCACCGATGCCGCCACAGGGCCCACCACCGCCACCGCCAGGCCCATCACCAGATGCGCCGATGTTGCAGCAGATCGTACAGATGTTGCAACAAATGGAGCAACTCATTTTGGGCGGGGCAGGTGGACCGCCAGGGATGCCACCACAAGGGCCACCACCGGAGATGATGGGCGGGCCAGGTGGACCACCGCCAGGGATGCCACCGGAGGGAATGCCACCAGGCGGGCCGATGATCCCGCAAGCTTTGACACCACCGGGCGGCGGCGGAATCCCCGCAGAAATGCAGAATCAACTCACGCCAGAAGGTTTGGGGATGCCAGCCAACACCGACCCGCTTACGTTCGCGGGCATGACTGGAAAAGAGATACCAGAGGCGGACCGGCTCAAAATCTTGGCCGGGGGTAAGAACGTTGGCAACAAATCTGAAAGGAAGGGGCGCTAATGGCCTACAACAATAGTAATTGGAATCCAGACAGCAACGCGGGCGATATGTATAGCAAAATGGCGAACGCAGGCAGCCAAGGCCAGTACGCGGGCACGGGCGGCTATCGTGGCTCCCCGACCAGCGCGCAGGGCGGGTACGGCGCTTACCAGGGCGGCGGGGCGGGCGGCGCAGCACCCAGCGCGCAGGGCATGACCACGCAGGGGCAACAGGGCCAGTATGGACAGGCAACGCAATATCTCCCGCGCGGCGGCAACCAGCCCAGCACTTACGGATCCAGTTGGGATCAGGCGGTTGGCGCTTCATCGACCCAGCAACAGCAATGGACACAGCCGGGTCAGGGCGGTTGGCAGGCAGGGCCAGGGGCAACCACTACGCAACACCCGCAGAATCCCGCGCCGACCGACCAGACCGAAGCCGACCGACGCGCCCAAGCGGGCTGGGGTAGCACTCCCCAGCAACAACAACCGCAACAGAACTATGGTTCACAGCCCGTCAATTCTGATTATCAAAACGCTGACGGGTCTTGGCACATGAATCCTAGTTACGGGCAAGGCGGCGGGGGTGGAGGGGGCGGCGGCGGTGGACAGCCCACCTATGGCAGCAGCCCCGGCATGTCCAACGGCCAACCCGCACAGCAGGGGCCAACGGGCGGGGTTAACGGGATCGGCGGCAACAATCCCGGCGCGCCAGGGTTTGGGAATTTTTGGACACAGGCGCAATACAATAACAAGGAAAACCAGACGGCGTTAGCGCAGGCGGCGGGAAACCAGTTGCCGATCATGCAATTCTTGCAGAATCAGCAGCAGTACGGCCAGGATTTCGCCGAACAGGTACGCCGGTTCGATATGCAGTATGGCCAGCAGGGGCAGCAACAACAATGGCAGCAAGGTTTTAGCACGCGCCAACAGGACCAAGCCGAAAATCAGGCCGGCATTGCGGCCAACCAATGGAATCAACAGTTTGCCCAGCAGCAGGGCAATGATCGATGGAATCAAAACTTTCAGCAACAGGGCCAAACCCAACAGTACGATTTTCAGCAGTTGCAGAATAGCCAGCAGTACGGGCTACAGCAACAAGCGCAAATGAACCAGAACAATCAGTTCAATGCGAATTTGGCCCAGCAATCCAACCAGTGGGGCGATCAGTTCGGTTTGCAACAACAGCAGTTTGCGGCGCAGCAGGGAAACGACAAGTGGAACCAACAATTCCAGACCACCGGCCAGCAACAGCAGTATGGGTTACAGCAGCAAGCCGCACAACTGGCCCAGCTACAAAATACCCAAAACTATGGGTTATCCCAACAGCAGATGGCGCTCAACCAACAGACCCAAGCGCAGGACAACGCCATCAAAACCGGGCAATTGAGCTTATCGCAGCTTACCCAGCAGCAGCAAAACGAGTTTCAAATTCGGCAACTAGCGCAACAGAACGCCCAAAGCACGCGGGGCATGGATTTACAGCAGTGGCAACAGGAAAATCAAGCGGGCTTCAATGACCGCCAGTTGTCGCAGCAGGCAGTTTTGCAACGGGAAAATCTAGCCCAGCAGGACCGAGCGGCGGCGATGGCAGCCTACGGGCGCAACAAGGCGCCCAACGCGCGTTGGTTGAAATCGTCCTAACAAGGGGGACTTGTGGCACTAAGCGCACTACAGGACCAGATCGACAAGGCGAGAAAGAAGCAAGAAGAGGCGGACAAGGCCAAAGCCAAGGTGATGCAGCGCGCCGAAAAAGACGACGTTTACGTACCACCCAAAGCCAAGCCCGCGCAGGACGACCGCCAGCAGGCCATTCAGGAGCACCGCGCGGATAAGGCTAGCATCAAGCCCACGGCGCCCAAGACGGTTCAACAGCAGCCGCAAAAAACCTACTTGCCGATTGTCAGCAACAATCAGCCCCAACAACAGCAGCCCCAGCGCCAGTATGGACCACCCGCGCCGGACAATGAGAAAGAGCACCATCATAGCGAGAAGCAATCTATCACGAACGCGCTGCAAGCATGGCAGACGAAACCCAGCGTGCCCGCCTTCCGCTATGATACGCCCAACGCTTCGCCCCAGGTAGGCCTTTCCTTTGAACGGCCAGACACCGGGGCGCCCAGCATGGTTGGCCAGCCCCAGCAGCAGGCCAGTATCCTACAGCCGTTTGACCCTGACCGGTTCAAGCAGCCAACGCAGGCGCCCACAGTAGACAAGCCAGCTAACCGCACATTTTTACAGGCCAACGCGCTGGCGCAGCCATTTGGCACCGCCAGCACCGCGGGCAACCTCGCCGCAGTCCAGCAAGTAGGGCCAGTGCTGGGAAACGCCGCGGCCAACTATCTGAAATCGTGGAATCCACAAACGACGATTGACGCAGCCAATCAGAAAGCCAAGGGCTTTGGGCTTGACTGGCAGAACCCCGCCACGGTGCAGCAGCCCACAGTACAGCAGCCGCAGATTATCAGCGGGCTACAGCGGCCAGATACAGGCGCACCGTCCATAGGGGCAGGCGGGCAGCCATCCGGCACCCTACCGATTAATGTGGCCACGCCTGATAAGCCCATTGGCGGCGAGAAGGGGGTATACGAAAACTTTCTGGCGACGGGGCCAGGGCAGTATTACGGGCCTAGAATTAATGAACTGATGGCGCCCGAAAATAATAAAAGCTGGTGGCAACCACCCTTACACGCGGCGCAGGGCGCGGGTGACATGGCGTCGGCGCTAACGAAGATTTATACAGGCGTTCCCATTCCAGGCACCGGATCATTGACGGGTGGGAGCGATGTTAGTATTGCCCAAGTTGGCCACGCGGCGGCGAGTGCAGTAAATAGGGAGCTTAACCCGTTCAGCACAGAGAGCGTTTACCAGCAACCTAACCAGCCCAGTCCTACCGCGGAGAAACTCGCCCAAGAGCACCCGCTATTAAAGGAACTTCTACCACTGGAAGGGGTTGGGCGCGCGTACGACACCTTTATGAGCAAGTGGAATAAGTCTCAAGCCGTTAATCAATACGTGGCCACCTTGCCCCCTGAGCAACAAGCAAAGGTCAAGATTGCCACTACCAATCTATGGTCAGGGCCGGAACGGGTTCAAGCCACGATTGACGACATCCTGAGCCAGGACAAGCGCGTCCAGGATTACACACAGCAAGCCCAGCAAGCGCAGGCCATTGCGCAGAATCCAGCCACCCCACCCGACCAGGCAGCGGCGGCGGCGCTCAAGGCCGCGCAGTTGGGCAAGCAGGCGCAGGAGGAAAAGAGTTACACCGCGCTTGACTATGTAGATAAAAACTCTGACCCGTGGGCAGAACTGGCGGCGGATCTGGTGTTTAATCCTGTCAACCATATCCCCGGTCCAGAAAAGGCCGTAGAGTTTATTAAAGACTGGCGCCTAGCCCGCGCGTTCAATATCACGACCGAAGAGGCTAATAAGATTTTGCCCAAGGCGCTGGGGGAAGCTGACAAGATTTTAGCCAAGTACGCTGTACAGGGCGCAGAGGCAGCGAAAGCGCCCTTAGTGGACGCGGGCAAATCAGCCACCCCAGCCCTAGCACGAACGATGTGGGAGAAAATTAACCCGCTGGCGCCCACGCTCGAAAACAAAGCGCAGAAATCCACAGACGTGATCTGGAATAGTGTAGCGCAGCTTGTGGGCGGGGCCACAACAAAACAGGATGCCCAAATTCTGGTAAAGACGTTCATCGAGAACCCGCTCAAGTTGGTTAATGAGGGGGTTACTGGGCTAGCGTCCCCAGCGTTACAGGCTGTGTCTGATCAGGGTTTATACAAGGTGGGCGCGGGCGTGATTGCCAATCGGCCATTGCTCAACGAATTGCCCATCGTCAAGCTGGCCGCGGATAAGATTTTGCAACTGCCAGAGTTGAGCGGTGAGGGCGCTTTCGTCGCTAAAGACTTCATGGCCGCGCTCGATGGAACCTTGTACGAAACTGCGCGCGAGGCGTTCGGCGGCGGGGCCATCACCAAATTGCCCGCGGGCGCAGTGACCAGCAAATTGCGCTACTTGGGCGACGGAACAGCGGTCATTGATTATTTGGATGCAGCCAAGAAAGTAGTTTCGAGCAGCGTGCCCCAAGTGGCCTATGATGCCGAGCAAGCCTATAAAACCATCGCCAAGGGCGCCACAGGCGGCGGGGCCATTACACAGGCCACCAACGCGCTAGACTTTACATGGAAGCTACAAAAAGGGATCATCTCTGATATGTACTTGGCGCTTAACCCGGCGTCATGGATCAGAAATGGCGCAAGCGCGGCCGCTCACCTGAACGTGGATGGGATCGGGGCGCTTCACCCTCAAGAGGATATGCTCCGCGCGCTGACAGGCAAGCTCAATGTCATCCCTGATCGCGGTTTGGCGGCGGCGGTTGGTGGCTATGAACCGGAATTCCCGCATTGGTCCGAGGCCATTTTCGGCAAAGACAATTTCTATGCCCAGTTTGTAAAGGGCGCGCAGAACATTCGCGGCGGGCTTACCACCCTGCCAGGCACAGGCGGCGCGGTTCCGGTCGGCGAGAATAGCTATAAGCTACTCGCCTATTACAACGGCTTTACGCGCAGTTTCAAAAAAGCTTGGGAGATGCCCGTCAAGGAGGTATTGGGGTCAGGGTTGAAAGAGCTAGGGATCGCCGATGACGTAGTAAGCAATATCGTCAACCATGCGGTAGACGCCGGCGTGAACGGTTCCAAAGCGGATATGGCCAACACTGTTCGCAGTGTGCTAAACCAGGCCACGATCAAACCCTCTCTGCGTGAACTGGGAATCCCTGACGAGCTTGTATCAATGCGGGGCTGGAAAGACATTACCGACATTATCGGCAGCCACCTACCAGAGCAGACAGACGAGGCAGCAGCAGCCATTCAGCAGGCGTTCACCGACGAGTTGACGCACCGCGCGGGTATTCTCAACGAGTCTCCCCGCCAACTGGGTAACTACAAATGGACGGATGTAGAAGCCACCCACGACAGCGCAGCGCTGATTGACAATTTGAAAGAAGCGGGCAAAAACGCCAACGTACCAGCCGAACAGGTAGAACAAACCGTTACTGAACTCACCAAGAAGCTTGACGAGGTGAACGGCGGCGCTTGGCAAGCTTTCCGAACCGACTTAGCCAGCGCGCAGCAGCCCAAAGACGCGCTGAATATGGCGGTTGACGTATGGGCAAAGCACAATCAACTCAAACAAGAGGCGCGGGCGGCGGTAGATGAACTTAGCCGCGCAGCCGTGGCCACCCCTTCGCCAGAGGCTTGGGCGCAGAAGTGGCAGGGAACCCAGCAGATTTATGAGAAGTTGGCGCAGGACACCAGCGCGCTATTCCAAAACGCGCGCGCGCGCTTGAACGGGGTAGCGGGGCCAGATGCGGCGGCGGCAACCGATTGGTGGAAGGCAATCGAACGCTTTACCGCCTATGACGAGGCGGCGGTACAAGCCGAACGAACCGCGGGCATGGATCTAAACTCCCCGCTGGGCAATCAAGAGCAGTGGAATAAAACCATTGGCGCCGGTCGGCAATATCTCGACAAGTCAATGCTTGAACTGTACGACGCCTACCGACGCAACCCCACCCAAACCAGCCTTGATATGTTGGTTCACGCGCAGCAAAAAGTAGAGGAAATGGGCGCCCAAGTTGCGGCCTACCTGAAACCCCTACGCGACGAAGCCATGCAAACCAGGCAATGGGGCACCTATTACGCCGAGCGCAACGCAGCCTGGGGACAATACTTCGATAATGCCGTGATCCACAACAAGGCCACCCAACGCTATGTAATCGGCGACGGGGTAAGCAAAGAGTATGAAAAGCTCTTGTCGTGGGAGGATCCGTTCTATGGTCCTCTGCGGGCCATTGCACCCGGCACCGAGCAGACCGTAAACGCCAGCGCAGACGCTCAACGCATGATGAAGATGAACACTGGCACCAAGCAGCCGCGCGTCACTGAATATAATATTTGGAAAGTGGCCAACGAACAGGGCGAGATCATCGACGTTCCCAAAAACTTCATCCCTGACAACGTGCAAGCGGCTTGGGAAAAGATTGTCAACCATGATGATATTGTTAATGGTGTAATGGATGATATTGGTAAGACTGTCCAACCCGCAGAAGTGGCAAATGTAGCAGAACAGACTTTACCAGAGGTTGCACAAGCAGTCACCCCAGCGGCTACGAAATGGGATCCCTACATGCTAGCCGAGGGTGAGACAGTAGAAAAAGTTTTGGCTGACAATACCAGCAAGTCACTCGCCCAAAACGCCAACAAAGCGCCCGAAGTTTCGGAGGTGATGGGCAGCCACATGATCGCCCAACTCAAAGCAGCCGAGCAGAAGATTCTGGCCCAACTTCCTGAACTGTTGGCCGGCAAACCGAACACGCTCACCGAGGCCCAACGACTGGGCGCCAGCGACCTACTTAACACGCTGATGGGGCATTTTGACAATGCCACTATGCAGGCCAGCAAGGGCGCGCAGGACGGCATGAACTTCGCCATGCTCAACTACAACGACAAGAGGAACATAGACACCGTGCTGGGGTATGCGTTCCCCTATCACTATTACTACACCCGTTCGGCGATCAATTGGGCGCAGCGAGCCTTTGCCAAGCCCGCGATCATCAATATGTACAACCGGGTTAACCAGGCCATCGCAGAAGAGAACAAGCAGCAGCAGTTACCCGCGCGCCTGGAAGGCACCGTACCAAACCCCGCGGCGCAATTCGGTGTAGGGCCGGACAGGTTGGGCAACCCGCTTACCTGGTTGCTTCCCTTGGCGTCTTACGCTGGCAATCAATATGTTGACGAAGCCGACGCGCAGAGCGACTTTGAAAAATGGTACATGCGGATCAAGAAGTTTACCCCCAGCATGGCGCCCGCATTAGAGGCAGCGACGGCGGCGGCGTTCGACCAGGCCAGCCCATTACCGAACGGGGAAAAGCGTTTCGACTTATCCAACTACGCGCCGCAAAAGTTTATCCCCGGCATGAACATCGCGGGTGAAGCTGTGCAGGCCGTCACCGGACGCACCGCGGCACAGCTACCAGGCGGGATGGGACCAACGTTCGGCGACAAATTCGACCCCTACCGACTGGGACGCAAGGCCGCAGAGTTGGCCATGCAACAGAAAATAGACCCGTCCATTGCCCAGTATGCGCAACAGATAGCACTCAACCAACAAACAGGCAAAGACCCGTTTGATAAGATTCCAACAGAGTTTCAACAGGCCGCGCAAAGCCTATACACAGAGGCGGCGAAAGGGGCAGCCAAGGATCGGCTGTGGTCTGACGCTGGGCGCTTCTTTACTGGCGTTCCTGGTTACAATTTCAGCGACGAGGAGAAGAAGCTACAGCAGGCGCAGGGGGATGTCTACAAGCTTGGCTATGGACCAGACAACCCCTACGGCAGCAAACAGGCTATGACCGAACAGCGCGCGCAGAATCCCTACTTGCAACCTTGGAGCACCAAAAGCGCGCTTGTACCATCAGCCGACCCCAAGTACCAACCGATGGAACCGGCAGTCGGCGCGCAGAACACCGCCAAGAGCGCAGACAAAGACGCCATCCAAACCAAGATGAATAGCGCGGTTGAAACCTATCTCAAGGCCAACCCCAACGCCAGCACCAAAGACGTTATGGCGATCAAGCAGCCCTATCTCGATCAGGTGAAAGCGCTAGACACAAAATACCCAGACGCGGGGTACCCCGAAGGCGCAGGCGGGCCACCCAAGGGCATGAATCCCCAAGAGCGCGCCCAGTGGCAATTAGACCAGCTACTATACGGGAGTGGGGCGGGCGGGCCACAGAAACCAGAGAACGCCACACCGGAACAATTGCAGGCCTACTACAAAGCCAAGGCGGATTTTGTCCAAACACAGCTTGACAAGATAGAACAATCCGCGGGCGGGGTATTTACTGACCAAGGAGAGCCAACGCAGGAATGGCAGACGGCGTTTAAGAGTCTCACAAAGGGCAAGTACGCGATTGAATTGCTGCACGAGTTGTACTTGCGCGATGTCTCCAAAACTGAACAGGATTGGAGCAAGCGCAACGACTTGCAAAACGAATTGACCGGCGCGCAGATGCAGGGCAATGTGGATAATGTCAAGGCCAGGCTAGGCGATAAGGTAGCGGCGCTCTTTGACCAGTATCGCCAGTTACCAAAGGACGGAGACGCGCGCGAGAAGTTCAAGGCCGCTCACCCTGAATTAGCAATGGCGAATATCGCCGCCTATGACCCTGACAAGTACGACCAGGCAATCAAACAGTTTGGGCCAGATGCTTGGAAGGTGTACGCGGGTAAGCCGACCTATCCCGGTGACAATGCCACCGAAGGCCAAAAGGCGCAGTACAAGAAGGCGATGGCCAACTATGAGGCACACAACCCCCAGTATGGCCAGATTAAGTTGTGGGTCGATGGGCGCCCACGCAAGTTTGAGCCGGCGCCCGCGGGCATGGTTGCCCAACGCAATTACGGCCAGGATTATCAGGAAGCCATCAAGATTTTCGGCCCGAACATTTTCAAGGTCGTGGCCAACTATCCCAGCGGCGCCGACAAGAAAACCGTGGCGCTTTATTACAAAGCCCATCCAGAGCTAAGCGGGTATTGGCAGTGGTATAACGAGGTCAAAAACCAGCCACCCGCCTATGTGGCAGCCAACGCAGCGGGAACGGTCAACCTGGACGGCTACCAGGGGCCGCGCCCTATCGGTAGCGACCGTCAACCTATCGGCCTAGCACCAGGCGAGAAAGCGCCCACGGGATGGGATGTATCAGCGCTGACCAGCGGCCAGCCAACGCTAGCCAGCGAAACCGGCGCAGATGCAGCCAGCAC
>JACCDG011626635.1_pt1 | contig 15222 bp, 14 predicted proteins | sample 7442471 | NCBI WGS metagenome assembly JACCDG01 (sample SAMN15323444, study PRJNA562643) | freshwater metagenome | isolation source: river surface water | place: USA:Blue River Watershed | collected 2017-08-17
CAAACAAGTTCAGCATTGTGTGCACCACCAAAGACTCCTGCTAGGACTGCATAGAGGATGAGACGCGAGAAGATTTGGGTTGTCAAATCTGTGGGGACTTTTTTAATTAAAATAGGATACAAGGCCATGGCCATTTCACTCAGGATAACCACGATTGAGGCCAGCATTCTAGAAATTAGGTTCTTTTCTTTGGCTTGAGACAAGACAGGGAAAAGAAAATTCACCGCCAGAGGGGATCGAACCCTCGACTGAGTGGTTTCGTTGCGAAGCAACAATTGCTGCGCTTAAGAGCCACTCGCTCTACCGCTGAGCTATGACGGTTTTGGTGTGGGCTTTTTGAATGAGAAAGACCAAACTCGATGCGAGGAATGGGACTTGAACCCATGCGACTTGCGTCAACGGATCTTGAGACCGTCTCCTTAACCACTCGGACATCCTCGCTATGATGGCATAGGATGCCATCATAGTGAAGATGTATCCCTCGGAATCAAGACGAGCTTGATTCCTCGGACATCCTCGCTGTTTGGTTTTACCAAACCAAAAAGCCAGAATTAGTGCAAGATAAGGGATTCGAACCCTTGCGCATCACTGCACGTCGACCTCAACGACGCCCCTTAACCACTTGGGTAATCTTGCTGAAGAATAAGTATTAGAACCTATTCTCAAATATGCGCCCAGCGGGAGTCGAACCCACATCAACGCTTTGGAAGAGCGCCATTCTACCGCTGAACTATAGGCGCTTTGCGTTCATAGCTAACGCAAATACAACACATTTAGGCAACAAATGCGTTTGGGGGTGCAACTACAAGAAGCACCCGTCAAACGAAAATACAAGATATGGGATTCGAACCCATGAGCATTGCTGCACTGAGACCTGAACTCAGCCCCTTAACCACTTGGGTAATCTTGTAGAGCTTTTCTTGTTAAAAAGCGAAATTGGTCTTACTCGGATTCGAACCGAGGTTGCAGGATTCAGAGTCCTGAGTCATAACCTACTAGACCATAAGACCAGAGTGCTGATACAAATGTATCAGCAAAAAGTTCCCAAACCGGGAATCGAACCCGGGCTTCCTGCGTGAGAGGCAGGTATCATAACCACTAGACGATTTGGGAAGAAATAGCATCGTGTCGTTTCGATCGACAGACCTTTGGGTTATGGGCCCAACGCTCTTCCGCTGAGCTACGATGCTATGCATCATACGATGCTAAACATATCACGAGATATATCTTTAGACCATACCACCTATACGACCAAGATGCGAGGAGTGGGGATCGAACCCACGCGGATTGCTCCAAAGGATCTTAAGACCTTCGCCTTCACCACTCGGCCATCCTCGCTGATATGGCGTGAACGCCATTTAAGTGAGGTTGGTTCCTCGGCCATCCTCGCTACGAGACAAAATCCACCACCAACCCCGCCCCACATCTCAGTCCACCAAAGCCAAAAATGATATCCTTGCTGGGACAACGCTCCATCATCAAAGGCAAACTCGGTAATAATATTTTGCTGTAAGAATTCTTCTTTTTTACAAAACTAAGAGGAAAGGAGGTCACCGCAACAGGTTACAGGCTGTGCTTGATTGTCTCTCAATCTCTTGTTTTGCACCCTACTTCAGAATTCTATACGTCTGGTCGCCGTAGGGAAGCGACATTATTTTCGGAGTAATATTGCTGTAAGATTCTTTGTCTAGAACTCAAGAATCTCTGAAGGGCAGGTTTCTATAAAAACTAAGCGTGTTTTATGGTGTTGCTGTGAGAAACCTTCGGACAGGAGTCCAAAGACCCCTTCCTACCATTAAGAGCACCCCTCCTTTAGACCATGTTCACTGCCCGCCACTGACGCACCACAAGGCGCACAGGGTCATACAAAGGGTCATCAAGTTGAGCCCTTAGTGCAGAAATAGGCGTTGAAATATCAATACCTTTGTCTTGGAATATGCGGAAGAGAGAAGGTGACCACCCACTGAGCATGACCACTCCCTCTTGATGACTCGTAGCATGAAAATCTTTGTATTCTGCACGCAGATTCCAGACCACGATGCGTGGCGGGACAAAGGGCTCGCCCCACATATCTTCCCCCTTTCGCTTCCACGCTTCACGAATCATCTCCAGATGTGTCTGCCAGCTTTCGACTTTCATCACATGACGATAACGATTCATAGAGTAAGGATTACGGTCAGATGAACCACAAGCAGCATCCCATCCCATGTCCGTGAAGACAACAAGGTCAGTCGGAATATCCTCAGGTCGCATACGTTTACGAACTACCTCCTCTAACACCAAATCCATGGCTTTCTGGAAGTCTGTGCTCAAGCCTTGGCCAAGACAAGAGTCAGAAATCGACCTTACCTTTTCTATGATACTCGCTTCAGGGTCAAAGCGATGCACTTTCGGCTGGGAGTCAAACGTCAAGATTTCATTCGACCCTGAGACTTCAGCCACTAAGATACCCAGAGCTGTGCAGATAAGTTTTGGCATTCCATCCATGGAGCCACTAAAATCACACATCGCCTTCATCTTTTTCATAGCTCCTCCTTCCTTCGCTTTCTCCACGAAGGCTTTCCATTGTGCTAGAAGGAGATTGGATTCGGAGGTATATTCTATGCATCGTGCTTCAAGAATGGTTTTCACAACTTCATGTGGATACAAGGTATCGGCCCCATGCATTTTCACTTCGCCCCTCGCAGCTTTTTCAAAAAACTCTTGGAAGTGCTCACGACAAGCCATACGAACTTCGTTGTTTGGATGACGAAGACCTTGGTCTTTGAGACTTTCATTCAAAAACGCTTTGCGATGTTTCTGGAGACAACGAGCCGGAACTTGTTTGGGTTCAATGGTTTCCCAGTCGTTTGCACACATCTTAATTTCAGTTGTATGAATCTTGGCATTCAAGGAGCTTAAGAGCTTACGATACTGACGAAGACGGTCACTGAGTTCCTTAACTTCAGGAAACATGCGCTTGGCCACAGCCTTGGCGAGTTGCTTATGATTCTGTTCACGCGGTGCCCATTTTGCACAGAGACTGATAGCCTTGTCTCCAGACATCAGGGAATCCGCGAGAAGTTGATTGACAAACAAACATACAACAGTATCAGTTACTGCAGGGCAAACTTCGGCCAAGGCAATCAAGTCACGCCAGCATCCATATTTGGGAACAAACTCGAGTAATTTCTGTGTTAGATGGGGGTATTGGGACATGAGATACATAAGCATATCATGACTCAGTTTGCGTTCTCCTTTTCCACCACGGATATTGCGCGTCTGAAAGGCAAGAACAAATGCATCTTCAAAGGCCTCAGGAGTTCCCATTGCAAAGATAGCCTTAAGACCCTTGGAGATTTGGTTGATAGAAAGTCCACGCACCAGCTGCACAGAAAGGTCCACTCGCGGGTCGCCCGTTGAATCGTAGCAATCACTCCCTTTGACACCCACTTGTTGTGCAGGAGAAGCGGACATAGTTACAAGACAAACGCGTTTTTGCCTTAGGCCGTTTTTTGTTTGAAAAAAAAACAAAAAGAAAAAATAGTTTTGTCTTTTTTTCTTTTTATTTAATGATTAAGTGATTGGGTTGATTCAAGCCTACTTATTTCTTGGTAGCCGTAGTAATTTTCTTTTTGGTGACGGTGGTCGTGGCTTTCTTAACGACAGCTGGGGCAGGAGCAGGAGCGACTTCTTCTTCGTCATCGGATTCGACCACTGCAGGGGCAGGGGCAGATTTAGAAGGAGCAGGGGCAGGAGCCGGTGCAACTTCTTCCTCTTCGTCATCGGATTCGACAACGGCTTGCGTTTGCTTTTTGGCAGGCGAACTAAATTCAGAAGGTTCTACGAATTCACCATCTTCATCGTCATTTTGGAATCCATAGCCAGAGGAGCTTGAGCCACCAGCAGGGACACTATCGAGACGGACTTGTTTGGCTTTCCAACCGATACCAAATTTACCGCCAGCAAACCAAACACCTGTGCATTCAATGATACAAGTCATTTCAGCACCTTTACGAATGAGGTCTTCAACAGGAGTATCACGGATAGGAGCCACTGTAGGGTCCGACTTGGATTCGGCTCCATAGAAGAGACAATCGAAGTCGCTATCGTCCTTTTTGCGCTTGATATTAATCTTCATCGTAGGAGCATATAGATTCCCCTCTTTGTCGGTTTTTGTGCTAACTTTGATACTAGGCGTATAGATTTCTTCAATGGCATCACGGCTTTTATCTTTGCCAAACCAAGTTTTACTATTCTTCACGGCATGGTCCACCATGAACTTGTCAATGTTGTTGAGAACAGTTTCAAAGGCTTTGACTTTGGGATTGGTATCACCACCACGGATACGGAGGTTGAAGGAATACTTGGCACCATTGTCTCCATCAAACACATTGAGGCCAAACGGAGTGCGTAGACTAGGAGTTTGGAGTGCTAGAGAAGTGCCACGTTCACCAGGAGTGCCGTAGTTTAGATACGAGATTTTGCCTTTGCCGAAGGGTTTAAGTTCAGAAAGCGATACATTCGCGATTTGGAAGTTCTTAGGTTGAACGATGGGAGCAGACATTTGATAGGAGAAATACCTTTGGAAGGGAGCCAAACCGCCGGCTCAATTTTTTGGGGCATAGACAAAAGGGGGTAAAAGTAAAGAAGGGAAAGCCTTCTATTTTTTTTGCAGCAGGTAAGCAGAACGCAGCTACAAGATGAACTATGCTGAATACATGAGAAAGGTGCAAAATACAAAAAGTCGAACCATTGGCTTTCAAAATGGACAGGATGCCTCTTTAGTCACCATGAAAGCCCAAGCTCGCGCTCAAACCGTGAAAACGCCTGTGGCTGTTACAACAAGCTTCTCTAAAATCGGCGGAACTGTGGGCAATATCATGCAAAACAGTCAACAAACCAGCTCTCCGACCTCAGAAACATGTGCTACAGGATATCGTGGTGTCGCTCAAGGATATGCCACAACCGATGCCACAGGAAGTGTGGTAGGAGCCGCCCAATACTGTGCAGTCTCATCAGATGCTCCTTCTTCCGCACCCTACAGTGTTACAATCCCGTGTGGAATTTTCATCGACCCGCCGAAGAATGCACCTGGAACTCTGAAATGCTGTGAAGATGATGGAGGAGTTTTAGTAAATAGCACCACGCAAGCAGAATTAATTGCAGATGTGGGACGTCAGGCAACTTTACGCAAAGCGTATAACTTGCCTGCTAAACTTCAAGGTCTCCGTGGACCTGTTGTCAATTTGTTCTAAATCTCTTATTGTTTACATTGATTGTAGCGGTCCATAAAATCCTGACATGTATTTTCTGGAAGCTGTGCTTGAATACAATGATTAAATTCGGCTTCAAGCTCCTTGCATGTTTTCATTTTCTTGGGAGGTAAAGAAGTTGCTGCTCCTCCTGCTCCTACAGAAGAAGCAGAAGGTCCTGCAAACATACGGTCCACGACGTTTCTGGCGATGCTGGTTCCTACACCGAACCCAAATCCTTGTTTGATACTCTGGCCTAACGTCGGTTGCTCGACATGATGTGTTACAGAGGTAGGAGTCGTTGGATAAAATGCTGGTAATTTAGTGGATACAGAAGCACTTGTTCTTGCTGGAGTAGACTGTCTCGGCATTTTAGTATACACCAAGAAAACGAACTTAAACCGACTTCGCCCTTTGCGACCACATCGCCTTCATCTTGTCTTCCAGGTGTTCTATCCCTGCATCTCGTGAAACAAAGGTGTGTGTTGTTGTATCTTCCATAGTCAACGTGCAGACTCCCATCCTGTGGGTCGGCTGCACGGGCATATGCACTTTCGGAGACCAGGTTTTTTTATACTGTGGCGTATGCAAATTGCTATAGACAATATCGACAGAATTCATACATTTTTTTGCTAACCACGGCAACCAAGTAGACAAGATTCCTCCTAAAAATAAAGCCAGAATCTTGGCGGTCATAGAACGGAAGACCTTGAACGATTCCTGAAATTCAGCATCCGTTTGTTTCGCCGACACGTCTACGTAGTAGAGCGCAGTGTGATTGCAACTTGGTTCCTTCATTCGTGTAAAAGGGGAGGTTGTATTGGCTGGGATACACAGGCGAACTGGTTTTTCTTGTGTTGACACTGCGTCTACCAAATCCTTGGCATAGGACTCGGTAAATGTCAGTCCAGGACGAATCTTGACATCTGCATTCGGCGTCACAAAGGACGATGCTTGTAAAGATTGTGTGAGAGATTCTTTCTTTGTAAAGAGTTGTTTCACAATATCCACAACCATGAATCCTGCAAAGCGTAGACCTACAAGAATATCTTCCCAGAGAGGTAATTCACGTGGAGATTTTAGAGGAGCCGAAGACGAGACAGGTATTTTTTCCTCAGAATAGCAATCTATCATGGCATTGGCCTGTAACAAAACACCGAAGCCGTCCATATAGACATGATTGACTTGGTAAAACGTTGTCAAATACTTGGACTCGGGCGTCAAAAACACAATCATACGATGAGCCAAATTCAGTGGAATCGGATGCGTAGATACCCAAGCCCAGATGTCTTGGGTATCTTTGACCTTGACTTCTAGCACAATCGACTGCTGCGGCATCGTGCCGCGATGCTGCCATTTACCGTCTTGAAGTTTCGCCACGACTTTTCGATTCATACAGAGAATATGATACAGAGCATCACGGAGTTCAGGGAGTGGTTTTTGTGTAAGAGAGGGAGGGAAGTCAAGTTGTCCAGAAATGGTCGGTTCATCGAGCATAGTCATAAGTTTGTCGCTGTTGGTGAGCGCAACTCCCTTTTTCAGATACCATTCATGCATACAACGCAGCACATACTGGCAAGTCATCTCAGCATGTTGGTCAGATGTTAGAGGGGGGAATTGGGAGACATCGAGGGAACAGATGAATCTTGGACTATGTTCCACTGAATGGATAACTTGATTGGCTTTGAGAATACCTTCTACATACTGGGGAATGCGGATGGCTTTTTTCGCCAACACCAAGAACTCTTCAAAGGTTTCTAGCGTGGACCAATTGGTTTGTTGCGTAAGGCTGGCATATTTCGTGAGAAAAGCATTGTGGAAGGTTTTTAGAGAAATCGTGTAAGCCTCGTTGTCATGGGGTGCGCAGAATTGGCGAATGAGCGGAGCATCGGGCACAGGACTTACCTGCAACTGGTCCACGATGTTTTTCACGACGATGTCAACAGGGACAATATTGAGACGAATGAAGGAAGGCAACCACATGTAGGTGAGACGATTCTGAAAGATTCCCTGTAACATGGACAAATGAGCTGCTCCTTTGAAGGGATGGGCGGCGAAGGGGGCGAGAGGCGCACCGACAATGGACAGACGAAGAATCTCAGGATGAATCTGGAGTTTGTTCACGAGTTCGAGTTCAGCCAAATATTTGGAATACGCGTAAGGGCTGATAAACGAGGAGACAGGAAGGCCTTCTGGCAAAAGGTTCGCCTGCCCCACAGCCTGTGTCGTTTTCGGATGGACATAGCAGGTGGAAATATAGAGAAAACGTTCTATTGACTCGACTTGATTGACTATTCTGCAAATATGGGTCATCGATTCGACGTTGTCCTTCAAGAGTTGAGGTACGGGGTCAAAGAAGGAGACATTGGCCGCGTTGTGTATGACGGCTTGGATGCCTTGTAGATGTTTGTTTGTGAGGCCGAGGATGTCGGCATCCACGGTAGTGACCCTGGCATCAAGGGCTTGTTGGAGAGTGTCTGTGCCGAACAGGGTAGTATTACGAAATTCGTGGACAAAGCGCTCTTGACTTGACTTGCCACGCTTGGCTCGGATAGGAATCGTGACTTGCCAGTCCGTGGTTTGTAGAATCTGGGCCAACAGATATTTGCCGACGTAGCCTGTGGCTCCTGTTACGAGAACATGCAGTCCCATTCTCCTATCTCAAAGAAAGTGGCACTTGAAAAAAGGCGTAATCAACATCCTAGAATTCCTCAGCCGCCAACCATGGAAAGACTTCACGGGCTTGCGGATGCGTCTGGACAAAGGCCGTCAGCACATACAATGCACAGCACCCTTGCGTAGCACGGTCCTGACCTCTAGATAAGAAGGCATTCATAAGAGCCAGATTCTGTTTTCTCCACCACTTCAAGTCATGACCTCTCCCCTCTAACACATCAGGCATCCAACGGAACAGCGGGGTTCGTCCAGCATTGTGTCCTGGCACCAGGCGTTCACGTTCCGTGTTCGAAAGATTCGGTGTCGTAGTCCAGAGACGATGCATGTTTCGATAGAAGATTTCGTGTCCTCTGACCGTCAAATTCTCAAACCAGAGTAAATTCGCTCCGTAGCCCAAAGCGTTGAGTTTTAAGAAGACATCAAGAACTTTTTGATTCCAAAGCTGGTCTGGGGTGAGCACGGCTTCCTCGGCATAGACAATAGGTTGTTTGGCTTTACGAAGAGCATCAGCCAAGGCTTGGAGCCTTATGGTGACTGTCTCGTGTATTTTTTCTTGGGTGAACGCATTTTTTAATTCCTTTCCGTATTGAAGCATATGTAAGAGGAAGCGGAGGTCAAATGTCCAGACGCGCTTATCTTCGTCTGCGTAACTAAAATGGTATTTCAGAGGGACAGTGGAAATAGGGTCAAATGAATAAATATCCTTATCATTATGACTCAGAGATAGAGCAAAGGTCGCAGGACCATGCAAGCGTCGGAGCCTAGGACGGCCGAAACGAATCCAGAACTTCGAAATCGTTTCGCCAGCAGTCTTTTGACGTCGTGTAAAAGGACGTGGCTTGGGCTTCGTATCTTGCCACAAAACCTTGGACTTCCAGTGGCGAACACAGAACTCGCCTTTCGTGGCCTGATTTGGACACTGCAAATGAGGGTTTTTCTTTGATTTTATGCTTAGACATTGCACCATGTCTCCTTCTGACCTACACCGGGGTCTTTTCTAAACGGCTTTAGAAAAATCGCAGTTTTCTTGTATTTTTTCCGCAGCATGACATGGTCATATCATACTTCAAAATAAAAACGAACGCACTTTGCATTTGCAAGAACTCCGGCTTTTACCTGTGGTGACATGCGGTGGAAAAATTGAGGTCTTGTCATGCTTACCAAAGAAGGGTATTGCGTAAAATGTCCACTACTACTTCCTCCGCCTCAGGTATAATGAACGCCTCTGCCTCCAAAGCCTCTGCTAAGAAAGTCACCAAGAAAGTTGATGAAGTCGCTGCTCCTGCCCCTGCTCCTGTTGCCGCCCCTGTTGTCGCCGCCGCTGCCCCTGCCAAGGCCGCTACTAAGAAAGTAGCCACCAAGGCCGCCGCTCCTGCTGCTGCTCCTACTCCTGCTCCTGCTCCTGTAGCCGCTCCTGTCGCTACTCCTGTTGCTGCAGAAGCCACTCCTGCAGTAGAAGAAGTTCGCCTCGAACATGAAGCCAAGGCCATCACTGCTCGCCTCTTAGCTGTTCGTGAAACTGTTTCTGAACTCATCTCTGAAGCTAAGCGCCTCGAAAAGAAAGCCGCCAAGATTCAAAAGATGGCCGACAAGCGTCGTCGTCGTCAACGCCCCACTGAAGGTGAAGACGGCAAACCTGCTCGTGTAAGCATCTTCCAACAGCCTGTCAACATCTCCCCTGCTCTCTGCTCTTTCCTCGGTCGCCCTGCTGGTTCCCAAGAAAGCCGCTCCAACGTCACCAAGTTCATCACTGCTTACGTCAAAGACCACAACCTCAAGAATAAGCATGATATCAATGCTGACGCCAAGCTCAAAGCTCTCCTCAGCCTCAAAGACGGTGACAAGCTCACTTACTTCAACCTCCAAAAATACTTGAATGTCCACTACATTAAGAACACTACTGCATAAGCAGGAGTGGGATTAAGGGTTTCATTAAGAACACTACTGCTTAAATTATATAAGCAACTAAAAACTCAAAAATAAAAAAAACCTAAATTACAAAACAAAAGAAAACATCTTTTTTGTTTTGCGATTTTTATATTTTTCTCTATTAATTCGTCGAGTTGTAATAGTAATCTGCTGTATAAATAGTGGAGCATAAAGTAGCTGTTCCGCAAGGATAGATATTGTTCGTATTTGCAAAATCTGTCTTAGGATACTGTTGTAGAATCATGGTTTTTTGACTTGGTGTTAAAGGGGGATTATTAGGGACTTGACCTTTGGTTGTTGTCGCTGTCGGATTCTTTTCAATATCGGCTAGCATACGGGCTAATTTCTTTTTCAACACATCTGAAGCATCCATCCTTTGTTTCTACTGGGAGAGACGTCTTTTCGGAGCCACCACTTCAACCGTGAGCTGGGGACATGTAAATCGAAGACTTTGGGCTTGTTGCGGGTCGCCTACAGGCAAGGGCAACCCCATCGAAGCAAACACTTCCCCTCTTGCAACGGTATACCGCCAAGGATAATCTTGCGGTTTCTGAATTCCGTAGACTTCCGTGAGTCGTGCATTCTGGTCCGCGACCCACTGGGACTGTAATTTCCACAAGGCACTGGCTTTTCGCTTGTTCCCCACAGCTTGAATCGCCAGCAAAAAGAGTTCTGCCCACGATTCCGTTAAGGCTTCACGCATAAATTCTGGATGGTCCATGTTGTCGGTGCCAGCCGCGTGTAAGAGTTCATGGACAAGAACACGAGGTGCTTCTTCAAGTCTGTAGATAATCACGCTTTTCGGCACTTTCGGATAGGCATACCCTCCATTCAGATGGGCAGGCCATCTCTCCTCTGACACCAGAGTCGGCAGATTGCTCGCCGTTTGAGGAAAGAGACGGGGTTCAGGATTGGCATACAAAACAACACGCCATGTTTCTTGGCCTGTTGAGGCAGGAGGTCGGCCAAAGGCTTGGAAAATACGCGCGAACAGATTCCATGGAATTGTCGTATTCGGATAGGCCAAGACGAGAACTTTTGCAAAAGGGCCGCGTCTACAAATAAGTTTGGCCTCTCCTTTTTTGTAGGCATCGAGCATGGACTTGCGCAGGAGAAGAGGGTCAAAACGCGAAGCCTCTGTTTCTTTTACAATATGGTCTAAATCCTCTTGTGTCGGTTCATCACGAACCCATACAAAAGGAGCTGCTGCCTTTACGGTTGTGGCAACTTGGTCAACCAAAGTATCAAGCCACATCTTTCTTTTTCTTGGTATTTTTCTTGAGTTTTACAGGGAGGGCTTGGACTTGTAGGGGCGTAGGAGGAGCAAGAGCATTGCGAATCCTGCACAAATAATTTTCCCACAAGACGGGAATACGATACGAAGGAACTGTCTGTCCTGAACCTGTAAAGGGTTGTTGAATACAAATCTTGGCCAGGGCTTGTTTCTGGGCTTGTGTTAAAGGGAGGGATTCAAGGGCGAACATCCACTGGTGGAAGCCATCGGTCCACCGAATATTGCGATGCAGAAGCGCGTAGACGATGCTACGTATCTGGGCAACATCTGATAGTTTTGGCTGATTTTGCATCCAGCCCTTGTAAATCACGAGGATTTCATCCTCAATAGTGCGAAATTTATGGGTCGGCAGCTTCGCTAAGGCATAATCTTGGTGATTTTCTGAAGACACAGGAATTTCGACAAACCAGTCGGCAAGTCGGACAGGAAGGGGATAGTCACTGGTCATCCACAGAACAGTGTCCTTGTAATTTTCCTCTAGGAAAGCCTGTAAGAAGAGAATGGATTCATTGCTCAGGAGATGCGCATGATAGAAGACAAGACATCTCTGCGTATGTCCTGTGGCAATGACTTGGGAACCGCGTCCCCAGCGAAGCAGGATAGACTTGACAAATTGTTTATCTTGGAGAGACATACGAGAGATATCAAAGCCCCAGTGAAGCATACTGCACTCCATCGGCAGCAAGGCCGAAGGGGTTGTAGCATCGTCTTTGTCCTCGTCGTCATTATCCTCGCCCCCTTGGATGGGTGCATTCCAGAGCTGTTTCTTGAGACTGTAGAGTTGGCCTATCGATTTGGCCCACAGCTGTAGCTGAGTTTGGAGCGCTGCACGTTTCCCAGACCCTGGCGGACCACGCCAACAAATCGACATACCATACGACATATTGGGATACTAGAAGAAGGGTGCTTTAGCCTTTTGTTTTCTTCTCAGATAGGGCTAAACAAGAAAGTCTTCAGACGACTAGGAACATTGTCATGGAGTGGAATTTACCCATACAAAAAGTCGAAATCGCAAATATTAATATTGGAAGTCCTTGGGCTCGAGACCATCGCCGAGATTTTGCCATGAAACCTATGGCGCCATTGTCGTATTTCGGCACACAATTTCGTCTTCCTTTTGTGAGTCTCCTGTTTCCACCTTTGCCTATTGTCGAATACAATGCCCAGACTGGTAAGCTTGTGTTAGAGATGGCAGAGACCAATTTGGCTTGTATTAAATTAAATACCCTTCAAGATACACTTATAGGAGCAATTGTCTATCATCAACACGGATGGTTCAAAACAGACTATTCCAAAGAAGAAGTCAAAACGGGATTTCAACCGATTATAGTAGGCACGCAGATTCACTTGCATTGTCCTTTCTCGCCGGGACAGCGTTCAGTCCCCATTTACAAAAAGGACAAAGGGTGGGCTGCGGCCTTTGCACCCGAAGACTTAGTCGTCGGGTCTCGGATTCGTATTGCTATCAAGATTCACGGCATCAGCTTCTTGAATCGTGAGAACAATGAATGGTCGGGTCGTTGTCGTATTCAACATCGCATTATGGGAATTATTCAGACGGTTGACTTGTCGCATAACGGATGCGAAGAAGCACCAAAATAAGAATCGTGATGGAAAAATACAACGATGTAAGAGCAAAAATGAGATTAGGGACATACCAATCTTGGGCTGGTAAATCTTTCAATGTAAAAAAAAATAAATATAAAAACAACAATGCAATGCCTATCGTAACAGGAACCCATTCTTTGAGAATAAAATCGGAGGTAGAAGGTTTCTTTTTATTGGCATCAGAAAGCATGACTCGAAGAGCATCCCCTGGTGGAACAATTAGAAATAACATGATGATTACAAACAGGAGTCCTTTTATAAATGCGGTGGTATCCATTTGGCTCTAACTTTTTTTAGACTTTAGTTATACTGACTTGAAACATCGAAAAGGATAACGCCAACATCGAAAGTGAAATGCTCAAAAAGGAGAGGATAAAGATAGCGAGCTGGGCTTTTGATGTATTCATACGAATGAAGTAAAAGTAGAACATAATACCAAAAATTAACAGACATACTGTCGTAGGCGTGACGGTTTTCACCCATAAATTATTTTCTAAATCCAAGGATGCATCGCCTCCATTATATATGGTTCCAAACATACCTAATAAAGAACCAATGAGAGCAATCGCTGCACCTGCACATAAAATGAAGGTAAGATATTCAGCATTGATAAGGCCATTGGATGAATCTTTGGATGTATTAGAACTGTTCATCTTCTAACCCAAACCCATATTTTTATGACTTCTTTACTGTCGGTAATGAAATGGGCGACTGAAGTGGTTTTTCAGAACTGAGAACACCATAAATACCATATCCAACAAGAAGCAAAGGGAAAATGACATAGACATACATAGAATTGCCAGCACGAACAGTTCGTTTTACAGGATTTCCTTGCATTCTTTCTACAAACACTCTTCTTTTTACCACTCTATCAATAGAATGGTCAAAGGACCTCAGAAGACTCGGAAACTCAGAAAGGTTGCGTCAAGACGCCTACCTCAAGACAAAACAACAGGACACATCTATCCTGGTCCCAGTCAATGCCATCCTCGTGTAGGAGAGAAGATGCCCGCCTGGGGCTGTTTTCCTCAAAGCGTCTTACGAAAGGTGTTAAAGGAGGAGGACCATGTGGGGGGTGGGAGCAAGCCCAAGGAGTTATTGCAACGTGTAGCCAAACATCTCGGAGTGGAGAATGCTGAGAACAATCAGCGTAGCTTCTTAGCGGCATTGCCCTTGACGGACGATGAAAAAAGCAAACTGGCTGCACAGTATTTGCGTCCTGCCCAGCCTGTAGGTTGGAAGGAAGACCCTGACATGTGGCTCGATAGCAACAACATTCGCGATGTCATGCACCAATATGAAGAAACTCGTCCAGATTTCAAATTCTTGGGACCCTATCCTATTGATTTTGCATCACCCGACCCTTATACAAAGAGCAAGGGGGGGACAGACCGTTGCTACATTGGCGAGATGTGCTCCTTGAATCTGAAACAAGAAGCTGCAGGAGGGAAAAAGTATATTGGAATCGTCTATAATTTAGACCCTCATTATAAGGGTGGTAGCCATTGGGTCGCTAATTTTATAGATATTCCAAAAAAACGTTGCTATTATTTTGATTCGTATGGCATGAAGCCGCCCAAGCAAATCAACAAATTTATGCAATGGCTAACTCTGCAAGAACCCAAGATGGAACTCGGCATGAACGGTCGCCAGTTCCAGCGCCAAGACACCGAATGTGGAGTTTACTGTTTGTATTTCCTCGACCGCATGTTGGCAGGTGAACCATATCTCAAATTTGTGCGTAGTTCGCCGTCCGACAAGTTTATGCTTGACTTGCGCGATTGGTTCTACTCAACGTAAAAGTAAGAGTAGAGGTAGAATGTCAATGGAGTTTCTCAGTGAGAAAAATGAAAACTTTCTACAACGTGCTCTCTACAGAGACATTTGTCGTCGTGTAGGAGGCGATTTGAATGAGAAGCAGGCGACACGACTCATCAAAACCGTCAAACACTATATGGGCGAAGTGTATCGCTACAAGGAAAATAAGAATTTGGGTGTGAGCGAAATGAACAAAGAAGTAGGTATTGTGGTCTTGCAAGATTATTTGACCTACATGGACCGTGTAAAAAGGGGGAGTGCTTCCTCTGTGGTAACCGATATTGAAGAGGGACCAGGAACACCAGAGTCGCAGCCACAAATCCAGGGTCGCATTGAAGATATTCGTGTAGAACGCACGCAACTCGACGTCAGCACAGCCTTTAGCAAATTACAAGCGGACCGTCAACAAGCAAAGGCCAAAGTTCCTGCTCCTTCTGATTTTCGTATATCTTTGCAAGATGAAGCTCCTGTGGATATGAATATCTTTGAACGCATGAAACAAGAGAGAGAATCTGAAGCTTTACGTGCAAACATTGCTGCCCAGACACAACAGTCTATCGTCTCAGCGACTTCAGGTCAGCAAGCCTTTGCAGAAGCTACCGACGTTTTTTCTCGTGACCGTCGTCGTATGGACAGTGAAGCCGAAGCTGCCTTTGCAGACAG